>Ga0315336_1001559_pt1 | contig 42918 bp, 42 predicted proteins | sample ASW5metaG_FD_204512 | JGI IMG/M metagenome (GOLD analysis project Ga0315336, IMG submission 204512) | Ammonia-oxidizing marine archaeal communities from Monterey Bay, California, United States - ASW #5 | ecosystem: Environmental > Aquatic > Marine > Intertidal zone | place: USA: California... | reverse complement strand
GCCCGAACCCGAGGTCGCGGACGACGAGTCGGCCGTTGCTCCGGAGGTCGCCGACAACATCCAGGTTGCCTACCTCGACCCCGCCGCACCCTGGGGCGAGAAGGTTGGCGCCCGCTCGGGTGGCCGTCGTCTCCAACCGGCTCTGGCTGCTCGCGTACGGCTGCTGTTCGACGACACCAAGGGCGACTTGCGCCACGAGGCCGAGTGGGAGGCCGTGGTCGGACCCCTCGGAATCGATGTCGACGGCGACGACTTCGTTCCCGTCGACTACGACGACAGGGACCTTCGCACCGACCCACCCGACGGCGCCGTCTACGTGCTGCCAGAGGCGAAGATTCACACAAAGGGTTTCTTCACCGATGCCCAGCGCGTTCTCAAAGACCACCTTTACCGCAATGAAGCCCTCACGCTCATGCGCAACCCCGAGCTGAAGCTCTACTCGCGGGTCGCTGAGTCCGAGGAGGACTTCGGCGAACGGTGCCGCCGCGCCGCGGACGACAAGGCCGACGAGGAGGCCAACGAGCTGCGCGAGGAGATGATGAAGGACGAGGAACGCGTCCGCGCGGCGATCGCCAAGGCCGAAGATCGAGTCCGCGAGCTCGAGTCGGATTCGAAGGACCGAAAGCGCAACGAAGTGCTCAGTGGGGCGATCGAAGTGATCGGCGGACTCTTCGGCGGGCGAAAGTCGACCCGGAGCATTCTCGGCGGCGTGCGCAGGGCCAGTTCCTCGCGCCGCACATCCTCCAATGCATCGCAACGGGTCGCCAGCGCCAAGAACCGTCTGGCCGAGAAGCTGGACGAACTCGAGGAGTTGGCCGACGAACTGACCGATTCGCTCGAAGATTCGCAGGATGCCTGGGAAGACGCGGCAGAGAAGATCGAGACATTCGAAGTCGGGCTCGAGAAGACCGATATCTCCGTAGAAGACCTCGTCCTGGTCTGGGTTCCGACGGAATAGCGCGGTCAGGCCCGGCCTGTTCACCAGACCGACAGCCAATCGCCACACATTCGGTGCGGAGTTTTCTCACGCAGTGTGCCAATATTGTTCAATCGAGTCCCTTGAGGACTCAGGGTGATCGGAGCGGCGACCCCTCGATGCTTGGCGGCAAACATGGAATACCAACGGTGGGAATTTCGACCTAGAGACGTTTGCCTCCGCAACGTCTACGCTCTGACACTGAGCGTGAAACTGATATGACCTCCACGGAGACAACCCCCTCGGCGACAGACGATTTGCACAGTCCTGTCGTGCTTTATCCGGACAGTGCATCGCTGCCGGGCGCTCCGACGCGTCGCAGTCCCCTCAGCGCAACGAAGATCACACTCGTCATCGCCGATCTGCTCATGATCGCGATTGCCCTGGTCGCCGGCACATGGGTCAACGAATGGGTCAATCCGGGCGATCCGACCAGCGTGGCCGACTATCTCGGTCTCGCCCTCGTGTCGCTGCCGATCTGGCCGGTCGTCTTCACTCACCAGTTCCTCTACCGGGCCCGCTATCTGAGCCGCCGCATCGACGAAATCCATCGTGTCGTGCGCGGGGTCGCCATCGGCATCCTGATCACCGGCGGTATCAGCATCCTCTTGAAGGTGACGATCGGCCGCCAGTGGATCGCCATCGCCGGGTCGTTCGCCCTCCTCCTCATGGTCACCGAACGGCTCGTCGCTCGCGCCCTCTTCGATCGAGCGAGGCGCAACGGCACTCTGCTACGGCCAGTGGTCATCGCCGGCCGCAACGCCGAGGGTCAGTTCGTACGCGAGATGCTCGAGACCGACTCGGCGCTCGGCTACGTGTTCCATGGCTTCATCGAGGACCTCGTCGAGCGAGAGCCGGGCGAGTCGCCGCTCGCCTTGCTTGGTGATCCGGCCAAGGTCGTTCGCAAGGTCAACGAGATGGGCGTCACCAGCGTGATCGTCGCGGCGACCGCGATTGACGTGGGTAGCTCGAACCGGCTGATTCGAGCACTCACCGAACACGGCATCCACGTCGAGCTCTCCTCGACGCTGTGCGACATCGCCGCTCATCGTCTCACCGTGCGCCCTGTCGGCCGGGTGCCGATGATGTACGTCGAACCCGTGCAGCGCACCGGTTGGCGACCGGGCGCAAAGCGAGCCTTCGATGTGGCCGTGTCCAGTGTGCTGCTGGTCGTCGCCGCGCCAGTGCTGCTCCTCGCCGGTCTGGCCGTCAAGCTCGGCAGTCCCGGTAAGGCCGTCTTCTCGCAGGCTCGCGTCGGACGTGACGGCGAGTTGTTTGCCATGCACAAGCTGCGCACGATGGTGATCGACGCCGAGGCCCAACTCGAATCGCTCGAACATCTGTCGACCACGACCGGCCCCCTCTTCAAGATCGAGGACGACCCGCGCATAACACCGCTTGGAAAGTGGCTGCGCAAGCTCTCGATCGACGAGCTGCCCCAGCTCTTCAACGTGATCAAGGGTGAGATGAGCTTGGTCGGACCTCGCCCTGCCCTTCCCCGCGAAGTCGAAGCCTGGGACAAGGAACTCCACAATCGCCTGCGGGTGCAGCCGGGCATCACCGGCATGTGGCAGGTCAAGGGTCGCAGCGAAGGCGACCACGATTCGAAGTACGCCCAACTCGACTTGTACTACGTCGACAATTGGAGCCTGGTTACCGATCTGGTGATTGTCGCCCGTACCATTCCCGTCGTGTTGGGACGCAAGGGTCAGTACTGACCGGCCCGACCGATCGGGTCCGCACTGGGCCCACTGGTCTCGCCGCTCGCTTCATCCGATCTGAGAAGGGTCGCGGCTTTGTCGCGTTCCGACATCCGGCGTATCGCCTGATCTTCACTGGCTTTCTCATCCAGCAGATCGGCTTCTGGATGAGCCACGTGACGCTCCAAGGACTCGTCGAGAACCGGGCCGCCGACGGTGACAATCTGGCTGTCACCTGGCTCTTTGTCGCTCTGTTCGCGCCTCAGTTGCTGATCGGGCCATTCGCCGGCGTCCTGGCCGACCGCGCCGAGCGACGACGCGTCGTTGTCGCCTGCTACTCCTCGGCCGCCGTTGTCGCCGCGGGACTCGCCGCGCTCACCTTTTTCAGCGACGAGCCCTCGCTTCAGCTGATCTACCTTCTCGCCCTCGCCCTCGGCGCCAGCTTCTCTTTCATCGGCCCATCGGCGGGTGCGTTGATCGTCAACAGCGTGAGCTCTGGCGACGTGGCCAGCGCGATCTCGATGCAGGCCGCGGTGCAGAACATGACCCGAGTCGCCGGCCCGATTCTCGCCGCGGGCATCATCGCTTCGCAGCGATTCCACATCGCGTTCATGACGTTTGCGGTGGCGGCCGCCATTGCCGCGGTGATGATGTCGAGGGTCAGGGTCGAGTCCCACGACATCGTCCCCGACTCACTTGGTGTTTTTGCGCGCATGGCCGTCGGCGCCCGCCACGCCCGCGAGCGATCCCCCGCCCTCCTCGCCATTGCCACCGTTGCCGTCGGATCGATCTTCGGCGTCGCCCACACCGCGCTGATTCCGTCGTTCACCAAGAACGTCTTGGAAGAGGACGCGGGCCGGTTCGGCATGATCGTCGCCGCGACCGGTATCGGCGCAATCGTCGGTGCGATGACCGTCGGGTACAGCAAACGCGAGCCGAGCCTCACCCGGGGCGCAATCTCGCTTGTGCTCTACGGTGCGTGTCTCACGGGCTTCGCTCTCTCGAACACCCTGGCAGTGGCGGTCGCGTGGCAGGTGGTGTTGGGGTTCTTCTACTTCGGCACCATGACCACACTGCAGACCCTCGTGCAGCAGGTCGTGGCCGATGAGATGCGCGGTCGGGTGATGTCGCTGTTCGGCATTGCCTGGGGTGGTCTCGTCTGGATCGGAACGCTGCTTCTCGGCCTCGCCGCTGATCAGCGCGGCCTGGATCTCGGTGAACGCACCACGCTGGTTCTCACTGCTTCCGTGCTCATGACCTACGGCACGATCGTCGCGGTCGTGGGGCGGTCCATGCCCACTGGATCCAGTTACCCCGACTGACGCCGGAGTCTCTAGGGTGCGCCCATGGCAGCAATGATCGACCCCCGACCGCTCGACATCCTCGACGGCGACTTCTACGTCAACGACCCGTACCCGCGCTACGCCTGGCTCCGCGAGAACTCGCCTCTGCATTGGGACGAGGAGAACGAGCTCTGGGTCATCACCCGCTACAACGACATCGTCGAGATCGAGAAGAACAAGAAGGTCTTCATCAACTCCGACAAGGAGAAGGGCGGCTATCGCCCCAACATCCCGGCCGACGAATCGATCATTGCCAAGGACGACCCGATCCACGTCGCCCGGCGCAATCTCGTCTCTCGGCGCTTCACGCCGCGAGCGGTGCGGCGGTGGGAGGAGCATGTGCTCGACACGGTCGAGGAGCTCCTCGACGAAGCGCTGACCAAGGGGCGCGCGGAGATCATCAGCGAGCTCGCGGCGCCGCTCCCCGCCATGATGATCGGGCTTCTACTCGGCTTCCCGGACGAGATGTGGCCCAAGCTTCAGTACTGGTCAGAGACGACGATCGCTCTCGGTGGTGGACCCCGCTACTTCGACGATGCCGGCACCATCGCGGCGATGGACTTCGCCGTCGCCGCGGCCGAACTCTACGAGGAGAAGAAGGGGTGTCCGGCCGACGACGTCATGAGCCACTGGGTCGACATCGAGAAGGAGCGGGGCGGCGAGGTAGGCGGCGAGCCGTTCGGCCTGGACCAGATCATCTCGGATTGTCTCCTGCTGCTCGACGGGGGCGCCGAAACGACCCGCACCGTCATTGCCCGCACATTGCTGGCGCTGGCGGACCATCCCGACCAGTGGGCCAAGCTCCAAGACGGCGCCGACATGGAGGTGGCCACCGAGGAGTTCATCCGATGGGTCACTCCGATCCACAACTTCTGCCGCGTGGCCACCGAGGACTACGAAATGCACGGCCAGACGATCACGGCCGGCCAGCAGGTCCTGCTCGCCTACGGCGCGGCCAATCGTGACCCTGCGCACTTCGAGGAGCCCGAGCGCTTCGATGTCACGCGTGCGGAGAATCATCACATCGCCTTCGGCTTCGGCACCCACTTCTGCATGGGCGCGTCGCTGGCGAGGCTCGAGATCCAGACGTTCTTCGAACGCCTGGTCGCCCGAACGGAGTCGCTCGAACGACTTCCCGACGAACCCCATGTCGAGATGCCCAATGCGTTCGTCTTCGGCCTGAAGGAAGCGCACATGGCCTTCACCCCGAAGGACGCGCAATGAGCGGACTCTTCAGCTACGCAGGCAAGAAGGTCGTCCTCACGGGCGGCACCACCGGTGTCGGAGCGGCCGCGGTTGAGCTTCTCGCCGACTTGGGTTGCACCGACCTCACCATCCTCGACATCAAGGAGCCGACGGGCCCCGCCACTCGCTACATCCCGGTCGACATGTCCAACCCTGCCTCGATCGACGAGGCAGTGGCGGCGATCGGTGATGGCGTCGACGTGCTGTTCAACAACGCCGGTGTGGCAGGCGTCCACGCCAACGACTTCGTGATCCGGGTGAACTACCTCGGAATCCGGCGACTCACCGAGGGGCTACTTGCCGGGATGCCCCGCGGAGGCGCGATTGTGAACACGGCGTCGATCGCCGGACAAGGGTGGCCGCAGAACCTGGCCAAGATCCAAGAACTGATCGGCATCGACGACTGGGACGACGCCCTCCAATGGGTTACCGACAACGATGAGCTCGTCTCGGCCGACATCTACGGATTCTCCAAGCAGATCGCACAGGTCTGGACAATGCACTCCTCAGCTCGCACCTACAACGAGTTCGGCGTTCGTACGAACTCGGTCTGCCCCGGCCCGATCGACACACCGTTGATGGACGACTTCATCAAACACATGACCGAACAGGTCATCCAATGGACCGTCGATCAGACGGGCGGGACGATGCTCAGCGCCGACGACATCGCCCGTGCCCTCGTCATGCTCGGAACCGACGCTTCGGTCGCCATGAACGGGCACAACACGGTCGCCGACAACGGCTTCAGCGCGTCCATGACCACGGGCCAAGTCGACTTCTCCGGTCTGAGCTGAACGACCGGGCCCAGGCTCATGCCCGGCCACGTTTTGCGACAAGCGACAAGCCAGGATGCGTCCGTGATTGTCGCTTGTCGCAGTACGTGGCCAGCGGGCACGCGGGCACTGTCAGAGCCGCTTCGTAGGTTCGACGACATGACCTGGACACCTGAAGTCGACGCCCCAACCGAGCTGAGCGGCGTACTCCTGCGCTATGCGACGATTCTTGTGATGGAGGGAGTCGATCGACCAACCACCGTCGGCGAGATCGTCGAAGCCATCGAGGGGTTCGGCGTGGCGGTTCCCGAGCGCAAGGGCAAGTGGGTGTCCGACGCACTCCGGTGCGAGCAACGCAAGGGGCGCGTGCGGCGCGTCGGGCGAAACCAGTACATCGGCGGACTCGCCCTCTCCGATCGGACGCGACGGCGGGCAACCAGAGCGATCATCACGGCACGCACGACCGGGGTGGGCAACCTGGGCCTAGGGTGAGCAGCCCATGAGCGACGCGGCACTCCTCGATCTGGCCTCGGGTGAATCCGACCCGGAGAGCCTGCTGCTCGCCTTCCTCGAATGGGCCGCTGACCGCGGGTTGGAGCTCTACGAGCACCAAGAGGAGGCAATTCTCGCCCTGCTCTCCGGTGATCACGTCGTGCTCGCCACGCCGACCGGCTCAGGCAAGTCGCTGGTCGCTGTCGCGGGAGCTTTCGCGATGGTTGCCCAAGGGAAACGAGCGGTCTACACGGCTCCCATCAAGGCCCTCGTCAGCGAGAAATTCTTCGAGCTGGCCGCCGAGCTCGGGCCTGACAACGTCGGGATGGTGACCGGCGACGCCAGCGTCAACGCCGACGCTCCGGTGATCGTGTGCACCGCAGAGATCATGGCCAATCGGGCGCTACGTGATGGTGCCGACTGCGACGTCGACCTCGTGGTGATGGACGAATTCCACTACTACGGCGATCGCGACAGAGGCTGGGCGTGGCAAGTCCCCCTGCTCGAGCTTCCCGACACACAGTTCCTGCTCATGAGCGCAACGCTCGGCGACACGGCCGACCTGCGCACCGACATCGCGACGCGCACCGGGAGAGCGGTGTCCTTGGTGGCCGATGCCGAACGCCCCGTACCTCTCGACTTCGAGTATCGAGAGACACCTCTGCTCGACACCATCGGCGAGCTCCTCGACGATGGGCGGTCCCCGGTCTACATCGTCCACTTCACTCAGAGGGAGGCCACGGCTCGCGCCCAGAGCCTCACCAGCCTCGATGTCTTGAGCAAGGAAGAGAAGGCGACGGTCAAGGAAGCCATCGGTGGATTCCGGTTCGACACGCCGATCGGCAAGGACCTCAAACGCTTTGTCGAGTCCGGAATCGGTGTTCACCACGCCGGCCTGCTTCCCAAGTACCGACTGTTGGTCGAGAAGCTCGCGCAGCAAGGCCTCCTCAAGCTGATCTGCGGCACCGACACCCTTGGCGTCGGCGTCAATATTCCCATCCGCTCCGTGCTCTTCACCCAGCTCTGCAAGTACGACGGCCGTCGAGTTCGAGTTCTGAGCGTCCGCGACTTTCAACAGATCGCCGGCCGCGCCGGGCGTCGGGGATTCGACGTGGCGGGGAGCGTTCTCGTGCAAGCGCCCGAGCATGTCGTCGAAAACAAGCGGGCCGAAGCCAAGGCTGCGGTCGACCCCAAAAAGAAGAAGAAGCTCGTCAAGAAGAAGCCACCCGAGCGGGGCTATGCCCATTGGGATAGCGACACCCTGGTGCGGCTGAGCGAGGGCACTCCCGAGACGCTCTCATCCAGCTTCGCGGTGTCACACGCCATGATGCTCAACGTCCTCGATCGGCCCACTGACGGCTGCGCGGCCATGAAGCGCCTGCTGACCGACAACCACGAGAGCCGTAAGGCGCAACGTGGACACATCCGGCGATCCATCGCCGTGTATCGGTCGCTGCTCGCGGCGGAGATCATCGAGACTGACCCGCTTCGCGTCAACCTCGACCTGCAGGACGACTTTCGTTTGAACCAGCCACTGTCGCTGTTTGTCGTCGAAGCGATCGATGCCCTCGATACCGAGGCGCCCGACTACCACCTGCAGATCGTGAGCTTGGTGGAGTCGATCCTCGAGGACCCGATGGTCGTTCTGATCGCGCAGAAGGACAAGGCGAAGGACACGCTCATCGCCGATCTCAAGTCGCAGGGCGTGGAGTACGAGGAGCGAATGAACCGGCTCGAGGAAGTCACCTGGCCTCGGCCGGAAGCCGACTTCATCGAGCCCGCGTTCGAGATCTTCGCTCGCCACCACCCTTGGGTCGGCCGCGACAGGGTGAGTCCGAAGGCCGTTGCTCGAGAGATGCTCGAATTCGCCGAGACGTTCAACCAGTTCATCGCTCGCTACGGCCTCAAACGGTCCGAGGGTCTGGTTCTGCGTTACCTGACCGACGTCTACAAGACCCTCGTGCAGACCGTTCCCATGGAGCAGTCCAACGACGACCTCGACGACGTGATCGAGTGGCTCGGCGCAATGATTCGTCGGGTCGACTCGAGCCTCATCGACGAATGGGAACGTCTTCGCGACCCCGGCCCCGAGGCGCAGGGCGCCGAAATCGTCGACGAACCCGACGACATCACGGCCAACCACCGAGCCTTCCGCGTGCTCGTGCGAAACGAGCTCTTTCGGCTCGTGACCGAACTTGCAACGCGCCGCACCTCGCTGCTGGCCGACGACGTCGCCGAGTACTGGGAAGAGCACGAGTGGATCGGCATCGATGCCGACGCTCGGAGCAGCGAATGGTTCGTCTTCGACCGCGACGAGCAGACGGCAACCCAGACCATCCTCGATCCCGAGGGTCATCACGAATGGGTTCTCGAGGCCGACGTCGACCTCGAAGCGTCGCGGGCCGAGGATCGGGCCGTAGTGCGCCCGGCCCGCGTCGTTCGCCGCTGATCCAACGAGCCCTCGATCTGAGAAACCCGCGCATTCTGTCTTAGGGTGCTCGCCTATGGCTTCCATCAAGGGTTTCTCAACACTCGTCACCGGCGGCGGCAGCGGCATCGGCGAGGCAGCCGCGGCAAAGCTGGCCGCCGACGGCGCCCACGTGACCATCTGCGGTCGAACCGAGGACAAGCTGATCGGCGCGGTCGAGCGGATCTCGGCCGCGGCGGCCGAGGGCGTCACGGTGCAACACGTCGTTGCTGATGTGACCAGCGAGGACGACGTGAGCGAGGCCATCGCCGCCACGGCCTCGGTGACCGGGCGACTCGACGGTTTGTTTGCGTGCGCCGGTGGCTCCACAGGCATGGGGCCCTTGGCCACCTCCGATGTCGAGACGATCCGTTCGACGATGGAGCTCAACTACATCGGCACGTTCCTCTGCCTCAAGCATGCGGGCGTCCAGATGGCCAAACAGGGGGGCGGCGGCTCGATCGTCGGATGCTCTTCACACGCCGGACAGGACTCAATGCGGTATCTGGGCGGCTACGGGGCCGCGAAAGCCGGCCTCGATCACCTGTGTCGGGTGAGCGCCGACGAGATGGGCCGCTTCGGCGTGCGAGTGAACTCGGTACAACCGGGCATCGTGGCCACCGAACTCATGGGCCCGATCACTGGCGGTGGCGCTTTGCTCGACGACTACCTGCCGCAGATTCCGCTCGGACGCGTCGGCGAGCCCGAGGAGATCGCCGAAATGGTCCGTTTCCTGATCGGTCCGGAGTCGTCCTGGATCACCGGGCAGGCGTTCGCCGTCGACGGCGGCCAGAACCTACGGAGAGGTGCCGACTACGGCGCGCTCCTCCGTGAGTTCGGCGATGACCCGCTCAACGCCCTAGCGCCCGAGGGGTGAACGAACCGCCCGCATCAACGCGGGTGGAAGAAGAAAGCCGCCATCGGGCTGCGGCGAGAGGTCGACCTCGGCAAGCACCGCATCGGGAGTGATCGCACCATACAGATGCGGGAACCGCTCGACCGTCCCCGTCCCCGCCTCCCAGATCACGGCTGCGCCCAGCAGATGGGCATCGAGGACCAAGGCGACAAGATCGTCGCGCCCCCGATAGAAGCGATTGGCGGGCGTCAGGAGCTGATGAAGCGACGAGAGGTGGATGAAACCGTCGGCGTCCCACTCGGCCGGCAGGTAGGCCCCCTGCCCCGCCGCTGCTTCCCACCGGGCCCGCTCGGCGAGATGCACGAGTCGGCCGGGGCGAGCATTCCAGCCATCGGCCACACGTGAGACCAACGACGCACGCTCATCGTCGGGCAGGAACGTCGCGGCCGCCGCCCGTTCGGCACAGGCGGCCAATTCGGCCTCGGTGAAGTCGTGATGTTCGCGGGCCAAGTCGAACTCGCGCCGAGACGTGGTCGTCGTGATCGTGCGATCGTCAGGGTGGAGGGTCACTCGAAAGCCGGCGTCGAAGAGCATCCGCACGGGATGTGAGCTGATCGGCAGACCCAGGCACTCATTCGAGGTGAGGCAGATCTCGAGCGGGATGCCGGCATCTCGCACTTCTGCTGCAGTGGGTCCGAGCTCGACGATCCGGCCCTGCTCGACCACACAGTCGTCGATGAGCCGCCAGCCGTGGCCAATGCGGTCGGGCGAGCAATGATCCAGAGCGCTGCGAACCTGATGCACGCCGTCCATCTCGCCGGCATGAACCGTACGAGAGAGGCCGGCGGCGGCGGCAATCGCAAACGCTGCCGAGTGGTTGGATGCCGGATTTCCGACCTCTCCCCCGGCCAGATCGAAGCCCACAACTCGCTCGCCCATCCACTCGACAGCAAGGCGCGCTGCCGCGCACGAATCTGTCTCGTCGAGATGACGCATGGCGCAGACGACGATGCGCGCATCACACCCGAGTCCGTTGGCCTCGTCGAGTCCGGCATGGACTGCCCGCATGACGGCCGTAGGTGTCAATCCGCCGGCGACGTGGTTGAAGGGGGCAAAGCGGAGTTCGGCGTGGATGACGCCGTCGGCCGCAAGATCCTCGACTGCTTCACGGGCGATGCGGCGCAGCGCCGATTCCGTCTGGGTGACGGCGACGACCAGGTCGAATCGGGCGAACGCCTCGTCGAACTCCATTTCGGGCCGAATCGTGAGCCAGGCGGCCAGCTCGGACTCGCCGTTGACCGGCAGCGCAACCGATGCCGCCTCGGCCAAGGCCGTCAGCGTGGCGGGTCGAACGCCGCCGTCGAGATGGTCATGGAGCACCACCAGCGGCCCAAGCACAGCCTTCACGACTTGCTCAGTGGCCCTGAGGTCTCCATCAGCTCCGCCAGACCCGGATAGCTCTCGATCGGGTCGAGCTTTCGATCGATGTACATCAGACCACCGGTGATGGCGAGGAAGCCGAGAGTGAAGTTGACACCGAACCGAGTGACGAGAAACAGGTTGACCCCACTGTTGTTGTAGAGCCAGATGTCCCACACGGCGGTGGCGATCTCGAACACGACGATGAACATCGTGGCGACACCCATGGTGCGGGTGTAGCGAGGATCGTTGGTCAGGTCACGTTCGAGTGGCATCACTCGCGGGATGATCCAGGCCAGGAAGGGGCGACCGGCGAGGACGGTGATCGCGAGCGCGATGCCGATCAAGATCTTGGTGACGAACCCGATCCCGAAGTAAACGGCCTCCGGACTGATCCCGAAGTCGACGATGTCCTCGTCGACCAGAATCGTGACCGTGGAACGCAGGATCAGGTAGATGGCCACACCGGGAAGCCACACTCCGATGTCGAGTCCGCGCCGGCGACGCCCGATCGCCGCTTTGATCGACCACAGCGTCGAGGCGACGACCGCGGCCTTGATGTTGACCACGTTGTAGAAAACCAGGAAGAGCAGGACGGGCATCAGCTGGTCGAGGTTGCTGCCCGCCCGGACACCCTTCGGCTCCATGCTGGTCTCGAGATCGTCCGTCATGGCGACAGCGCTATCCACTGCTCGGCCACCGAGCGGTCGCCGAAGACCTCGAGCCCGTCGAGCGGCCGGCGACCCCACATGACCGTGAGGAGGTCCTCGCCGGTCGCGCGGAGGGCGGCGTCGCCCTTTGCGTGCTCGTGAGTGACCGATATCGCGCCGGCGCTCACCTGCAGCATGAATTCACCATCGCCGTCGGTCTGGTGAAGGTGGAGAGATCCCCGGGGAAGCTCACGCTCCACGCCGGCCAACAGAACCGTGAAGAGCTCATCGACCGCGTCGATGCCGACCGCCGGAGGAATAGGCGTGCGATCACCCGCAGCGAGCTCGGCGTCCACACGGTGCACCACCGTCTCGAGGTGGGATCGGCGTTGATAGAAGGCCAAGGTTTCGGGACCGGTCCAGCTCCAGACCTCCTGCATGGCATCTGCGTGCTGCACCACAGGAACCAAGAGCGCCAGGCGCGACCGGGCGAACTCAGGGAGCTCCCCGTGATCCTCGGGCGGCGATGCGAAGCTGCCAAAATCGGGCGCGTCGACTGAGCCGGATTCCATGATGATCCGGAACGCCTCCCAGCCACTTGCGACGTGGCCGAGCAGGTTTGCGGCCTGCCAGCCGGGACAAGTAGGGACATCGGCGTCGAGATCGGCGGTGGCGGCCGAGATCAGACGGCTACCCTCCGTCTCCAGCGCGATGGCACGTTCGGCTGCATCCATTTGCCCAGTTTGGCGCGGCCGAACGATCATCGTGCACCAGTCACTACGAATGGAGCACTGTGGGCACCTACGCCATCAGCGGGTCGGCATCGGGAATCGGCGCAGCGACACGCGCCAAGCTCGAAAACGCCGGCAATTCCGTGATCGGAATCGATCTCCGCGATGCCGAGGTGATCGGCGATCTGTCCACCCACGAGGGCCGTGCCGGCGCGATCACGGCGACGCTCGATCGCTGCGACGGCACCCTCGACGGCCTCGTCACCGCAGCCGGCGTCGGCCCGCCGCTACGAGGCAACCTCATCGCCCGGGTGAACTACTTCGGCTCGCACGCGCTCCTCGATGGCCTCCGACCGGCGCTCGCCGCGGGAGGTGCCGCTCAAGTCGTCCAGGTGGGTTCCAACTCCTCGACCACATCACCCAACCTGCCCGCCGAGCTCATCGAGGCGTTTCTGCAGGGCGACGAGGAGGGCGCAGTCAAGATCGTCGAGAACGTTCCGGAACCGTTCGACGGCGCCATCGCCTACGGCGGTGCGAAGCTCGCCATCTCGCGGTGGTGCCGGCGAGCGGCAGTGACCGACGACTGGGTGGGCAACGGCATCACACTCAACGTGATTGCACCGGGCCCCGTGCAAACGCCGCTGTTTCAGCAGGGCAAGGACGACAGCGACTTCGGCCCGCTCATGGAGAACTTCCCGATTCCCACGGGCGAGCCCGCCACTCCGGACCTCATGGCCGACTGGATCATATTCATGCTGTCGCCCGCGGCCCGGTTCGCGTGCGGGTCCGTGATCTTCGTCGACGGCGGCGCCGATGCGCTGATTCGCAGCGACGCGTGGCCCGAGTCGTTCGCGATGTAGTTCGCTACCAGGCCAGCGACACGGCCATGGCGACGTGGAGGCCGACGGCCAGAACCACGAACACATGCCAGATCTCGTGATAGCCGAACGAGTCGGTCCAGGGATCCGGCCAGCGAGCGCCGACCACGATCGCGCCGAGGGTGTAGGCCGCCCCACCGGCGAGCAGCAAGACGACCTCGCCGAGTGCGAGTGACGAGATCATCCACGGCACGAAGACGATCATCGACCAGCCGAAGACCAGGTACGCGCCGTTGACCACGCCGGCGGGTGGGTGGACGGGAATCCACTCGGCCACGATCCCGAGAACGGCCCCGGTCCAGGCCACGCCGAGTAGCCATCCGGACACGGGCGAGTCCAGTCCGAGCATGGCGATCGGAGTGGCGGTCGTGGCGAACATCAGGAAGATCGCGGTGTGGTCGAGCCGAACCATCAGTTCGACGCGTTCGATGGGCCAGTCGCGCAGGTGAACGACCGCGCTCACGCCAAGCATCGCCGTGTTGCCGAGCGAGAAGACCACCATGGCGACGGCCGCTCGATCCCCATTAGCCCCGAACACGAGGATGAGGCCGGCAACCACCGAAGCGAGCGCCGCCCAGCGATGGAGCACGCCGCGGAATCGAGGCCGGGGCCGCCGAAGAAGCCGACGGGCCGAGGGTGAGAGATGCTCCGCGCGCGGATCGTCCAACAGCTGCACGTCGAGAAGGATACGCGACGGCGCCGACGACACGTGAGCCAGGCGTACGATCGTGGGCCGTGAGCCGTCGCCGAGTGATCCGCAAAGACACGGTGTGTGACGACACCGAGTTGGCCCGGCGCCTCGAGCCCCGCAACGACATCGTCGCGGAGACGCGGGAAGCGGACGGCACCTACAGCATCCTCGAGGGTCCGTTCGTCGAATACGAGCGCTCGCTCGAGACGTTCTCTACCGACGACGGGCCCTGGATAGTCAGAGAGACCACCACCTTCCGTCATGCGATCCCGGTGTGGGGCTGGCTCTTTCTCATTCCGGTCTGGTTCGCGCTCCGAGACAGGAGGGACTCGTTCTCCTACTGGTGGGCCCCTCCCGACCGTCCCGACGCCCGAGCCGCGATGGTGCTGGCGGTCCTGGCCACCGCCCAGATCGTCGACGGTTACCTGGGCACTGTTCTCACGCAGACCATCAGCTTCGCCAGCGACGAGTTCGGCCACGGAAACAGCGCGCAGGGCTGGGTCCTGGGCGTAGTCCGGGCCGGTGTGCTCTTCAGCCTGATCACCGTCGCCCTCGCTGACCGTCGTGGACGCCGGTCGATGCTCGTCGTGGCCGGAATCGGCAGCTGCGTGTTCACACTGCTCGGTGGGCTGGCCCCCGACATGTGGACTCTCGGTGGCACCCAGCTGATCGCCCGAGGTCTCTCGACCGGGCTCGGAATCCTGATCGTGATCATCGCCGCCGAGGAGATGCCGGCCCGCAGCCGAGCCTGGGCCGCCTCCGTCCTGGTGCTCAGCGCCGCGTTCGGCTCCGGCATTGCGGTCAACGTCTTGCGCCTTGCTGACCTCGACACGCGAGGTTGGCGGGCCGTATATCTGGTCGGCGGCCTCGGAATGCTGGTGATCATCTGGGTCGGCCGCCGCCTTCCCGAGACACTGCGGTTCACCCGCTCCGCGTCGACGACGGCTCCCGTCCCCACCGACGACGAACGTTCTCGCCGCCGTCAACGACTGCTGCTCCTCGCCGGATCGGCGTTTCTGCTCTCGATGTTCTTCTCGCCGGCCTCGTCCTTCCAGAACGACTTCTTGAAGGACGAGCAGGGGTTCAGCGCCTCAGGAATCTCCAACTTCACTCTGGTCACCTCCACGCCCGCCGGCCTCGGCGTATTGCTCGGCGGCTATCTCGCCGAGACCCGCGGGCGAAGAGGGATCGGCGCGATCGGCCTCCTGTGCGGCGCCGCCTTCGCAACGCTCGCGTTCTTCTCGAGCGGGGCGGCACTCTGGGCCCTGACGCTCCTCGGTGTCGTCCTCGGCGGGATGGCCGTGCCGGCTCTCGCCGTGTACGGGCCCGAGCTGTTCGGAACCCACGACCGCGGACGGGCCAACGGGATCATCGTGACCGTCGGTGTCATCGGTAGCGCAGTGGGTCTGATCTTTGTCGGCCAGGTGTCGGACCGCATCGGCGAGATCGGTCCCGCTCTCGCGGTTCTCGCTGCGGGACCGGTCATCGTGGCGTGGCTCGTCCTGCGGCGATATCCGGAAACGGCGGGAATGGAACTCGAGGAGCTCAACCCAGAGGACCGCTGAGCGGTACCGTCATGGCGATGGACCGACGAGCATTCCTTTTGGGCACCGGCGCCATGGGACTCGTCGCTTGCGCCACCCCCGAACGCGATCTGTTGGAGACCTACGAGGGCATCGACATCGACCTCCAACCGGGTGTCACCACGTCGCTCGATCAGAGCGTCGAAGCAATCCCTGATCCCACCTCCACATCGGGGGCAACCTCACCGATGCAGACCCTGCGCGACGCGATCGAACCGGCCGAGGATCGTGTCGGCGTCTCGTTCGTAGCCCGCGCTCGCTCCGACGAAGTGGTGGTCGAGGAGGTCGCCGGCGATGGTATTGCCAAGTGGACCTTCGCCAATCCGGTCGCATCGGGCGACAACCTGCTCTTCCTCGTCGACGACTTCGACGGCGCAGACCACTACCGCGTGCTCTTGCCGACCCGTCCCAACGGCTCGTTCGGATGGATCCATCGAGACCAGGTGGATCTGCTCAAACACAATTTCTCCATCCGCGTCGAACTCGACGAGTTCCGGCTCACCGTCCTCGACCACGAGCAGGTCGTCTTCGAAACAACAGTCGGCGTCGCCCGCGACAACGCCCCGACACCACGGGGCCGCTACTACACGACGGAGATCATTCGACCCCTCCAGGCCGACTCGGTCTACGGAGCGTTCGCCTACGGACTCTCAGGCTTCTCGGAGACGTTCGTGACCTTCAGCGGCGGTCCGGGTCAGCTCGGCATCCACGGCACCAACGACCCCGACACGCTCGGCACCAATGTGTCGTCCGGTTGCATCCGGATGCACAACGACGACATCACCCGGCTGGTCGAGGAACTCAAGGTGACCGCCGGCGTGCCCGTCGAGGTTCTCTGACCCGCTCGCTGCGCTGGTGGTCTGCCGCCTCGATCGCATCGAGTTCAGCTGCCTCCACCTCGACTACCGCCCCTCGCCACCGCGGATGGAAGACCGTGAAGAGGCCGAGGGCCAGCGCGGCGACACCGATGGGCACCACTGCGTCGCCCTCTCCCGTGTAGGTCGGATAGAGAACGAAAGCGGAGAGAAGGGCCGTCCACAGCCACAGGATCAGCACGGACCGACGATGGCCGTGCCCGAGCCGCATGAGGCGGTGGTGGAGATGCTCCTTGTCGGCCTCGGCGACGGCGTTGCGCTTCACCGCTCGGCGAGCGATCGCGAACATCGTGTCGAGAATCGGGACACCCAGGATCACGAGCGGAATGAAGATCGGCGCAAAGAAGAAGAAGGCCTGGCCCGAGAACTCCTCGGTCGTGCGCCCACCCACCGACATCGTCGAAGCGGCCATCAGGAGTCCGAGGAGCAGCGCGCCGCCGTCACCCATGAAGATCCGAGCCGGGTGCACGTTGTGGGGTAGGAATCCGATGCAGAGGCCGAGCGTGATACTCGCCCAGAGGGCGCCCGGGTTGTTGGGATCGAGAACCCCTTCGTTGCCGAGCTGGAGCGCATAGAGCAAGAACGTGGCCGACCCGATCGCAATGATGCCGCCGGCGAGTCCATCGAGGCCATCGATGAAGTTGACCGCGTTCGCCATGCCCAACACCCACAAGACGGTGACCAGCGCCGACCAGTCGGCCGAGAGAAACAGGAGGTCGAAGAACGGCACCCGGAAGAACAGAATCGACACACCAGTGAGTGACATCACCGAACCGGCGAGCACCATTCCCGCCATTTTCGCCGGCGCGGAGATCTCTCGAACGTCGTCGATGAACCCGACGCTCCAGATCACCGCGGCCGCCACGACCACGCCCAACATCTCTGTGCGGGCCGCCATCACCCCTGAGAACTCGTCGAGGAAGACGGCAACGCCGAAGGCCACGAGCAGCCCGATCATCATCGCCGCTCCACCGCCCCGCGGCGTGGGTACGAGATGGACGTGGCGCTCGTCGGGCGCGGCGACTGCGCCGATCTTGATCGACAGGCGGCGCACGAGCGGCACCGTCGCAAAGGTGACGATCGCCGCGGTGACGCCGACGATCAGATACGCAGAGAGGGCCGGCATCGTGGCGCCGAGTCCGTCGCTTCGTCGCCGTCAGGCGCCGAGATCGGGATAGGGCGCGAAGTCGGCGCAGAGCGCGGCGGCATCGGCCTTCACCGCGGCGATGGCCGATGGATCTTCGCGTTCGCGTAGCGCACGGGCGATCAACTCGCCGATCGTGGCCATCTCGGTGGGGCCCATTCCCTGCGTGGTGACCGCCGGCGTGCCGATGCGCACCCCCGAGGTCACGAACGGCGAGCGAGGATCATCAGGAACCGTGTTCTTGTTGAGGCTCACGCCCGCCTCGTCGAGAACGGCCTGCGCCTCCTTGCCAGTGAGATCCTCGTCGAAGCTCCGGAGATCGACAAGAAGGAGGTGGTTGTCGGTGCCGCCGCTCACGAGGCGGAAGCCGTGGCCGGCCAACGCCTCGGCGAGAGCAGCTGCATTCCTGACGATGCGCTGTGCATAGTCGCGGAATTCGTCGGTCGCGGCCTCTCGAAAAGCGATCGCCTTGGCCGCGATCGCGTGCTCGAGCGGACCGCCCTGGATACCCGGGAAGATCGCCTTGTCGATCTTGGCGCCGTACTCCTCACGAGCCACGATGCAGCCGCCACGCGGCCCTCGGAGGGTCTTGTGCGTGGTGAACGTCATGATGTCGGCGAGCGGAACCGGGTTCGGGTGCTCGCCACCGGCAATCAGCCCAGCAATGTGCGCCGCGTCGAACATCAACATCGCGCCGACCTCGTCGGCAATTTCGCGCAACGGCTTCGGATCGATGATGCGGGGATAGGCGGTCGCCCCGGCCACGATCATCTTCGGCTTCTCGGCGTGGGCCTTTGCGGCCATGTCTTCGAAATCGATGCGCTCGTCGCTCGCGGTGACGCCGTACGACACGAAGTTGTACTGCATCCCGGAGAAGTTCACCGGCGACCCGTGGGTGAGATGGCCCCCGTGGTCGAGGCTCATCCCGAGCACCGTGTCGCCGGGCTCGAGGAGGGCTTGGTAGACGCCCATGTTGGCCACGGCGCCGGCGTGGGGTTGCACGTTGGCGTATTCGGCTCCGAAGAGCTCACAGACCCGCCTACGAGCCTCGTCTTCGATCTCGTCGACGACCATGTTGCCGCCGTAGTAGCGCTTGCCCGGATAGCCCTCGCTGTACTTGTTGGTGAGCACCGACCCCGTCGCCGCCATCACTGCCGGGGAAGCGAAGTTCTCCGACGCGATGAGCTGGATGGTGGAGTTCTGCCGAGTCTCTTCCTTGGTGATCAGATCGAGAATCGGGTCGTCAGCAGCGCTTGGCCAAGGCATGGTGGAGTCCTCACGAGGGCGGGATGACGGCAGCGTACCCCTCGGCCATTGGCTCGGAGATATTCAGCTGGTTCGGGCGACCACTTCACCACCGAGGGCGTCGAGCTTGGCGACGCGACCGGTGTGGCGGCCGCCCTCGAAGGTTGCACTCAGCCACGCATCCAGGGCATCGAGCGCCACTTGTGGACCGGTGAGTCGCTCACCGATGCAGATCACGTTGGCATCGTTGTGCTCACGACTGAGACGAGCGGACGTTGCGTCGTAGACGGTGGCGGCGCGCACTCCGGCGATCTTGTTGGCGGCCATGGCGATGCCGATGCCGCTCCCACACACGCAGAGGCCGCCTTCGACCTCTCCTGACGCGACAGCGCGGCCGACGGCGGCACCGAAATCGGGATAGTCGACTCGCTCGTCGGAGTGGGTGCCACAGTCGACGACATCGTGGCCTCCTGCTCGAAGATGGTCGGCGAGCGACTCTTTCAGGTGAAATCCGGCGTGATCAGATCCGACAGCGATGCGCATCACCGGAGCTTACGAGTCGGACTGGACGACCGCCTTGATATCGGCCTCGGTGATAGGGCCCTCACGGAGCAACACGACGTCGCCATCGACGACGGAGACCACGGTCGACGCCGATCCCGGTCTCGGGCCGTCGTCGAGCGCCACACGAACATCGGGAAAGAGGTCGACAGCATCGGCTGCTCGCGTCGGCGTTGCCTGGCCGTGGAGGTTTGCGCTGGTGGCCGCCACCGGGCCGACCTCGGTCGCCAATGCTCGAGCGACCGCGTCGTCGGGACAGCGCACGCCGAGCGTCTCGTCGTCGCCTGCGGCCAGGGAACCAACGACGTGGCGAGGTGCGACGATCGTGAGGGGCCCCGGCCAGTAGCGGTCGGCGAGCGCCTCACCCGCGGGACCCAGCACCACGAACTGTCTCGCCTGATCGGCATCAGCGACGAGCACCGCGACTTTCACATCGATGGGTCGTTGCTTCAGCCGAAACATCCGTTCGACCGCGGCGCTGTCGTCGGCTGCGGCGGCCAGCCCGTAGACGGTGTCGGTGGGGATGATCACCACTCCCCCGTCGCGTAGCTCGCTCGCCGCGTCAGCCAGATCGTTGGGTTGCATCTTGTTTCACTCCGATGTCTTCTCGGCAACGACCGCCCGGGGTCGACCGGCGAAGTCGTCGTGGACGCGAGCGGTCATGCCGGCATCGAGCGTCCATTGGGCAACCGCTTCAGTCTGGGTCGGCGCCATCTCGAGCACCAACGCGCCACCGACCCTGAGCCACTGCGGAGCGGCGTCGACGATCCGGCGAAGGTCGTCGAGTCCGGCCGGTCCCGAGCGCAGGGCTCCGGCCGGCTCCCAGTCGTCGACAACGGGCGGCAGCGTCTCGGTGTCGGTGACGTAGGGCGGGTTGGAGATGATCACGTCGAGCGAGCCCTCCACGGCACGAGGGAGCGCGTCGAGCCAGCCACCCTCGTGGAGGCTCACTCGCGTCGCCGATCGGCCGATGCCGGCGAGGTTCGCTCCGGCCACGGCGAGGGCATCGCCCGACACGTCGGTAGCGAACACGCGCGTCGAGCGGCACTCCGCCGCGATCGAGAGGGCTATGGCGCCAGATCCGGTGCCGAGGTCGGCTGCCATCAACTCGCGATCGAACTGTTTCGCCATCTCGTTGAGAAGGTCGATGGCGAGACCGGCGACCTCTTCGGTCTCGGGACGTGGGATCAGCACCCGCTGGTCGACCATGAGATCGAGTGTCCGAAATCCCCAGCGGCCCAGGACGTACTGCAGTGGTTCGCCGGCGGCCCGACGAGCCACCAACGCGTCGAAGCGGGCGACGCCGCGTTCGGTCGCGAGGTCGTCGAGAACGACGTGGAGCGCGCCGGCCTCGGCGCCGGTGACCTCCTCGACGATTCGCCGGGCGTCGCTCGCGCCGAGTCGGGTCGTCGCCTCCGCCAGAAGGGCGGACCAGGCGATCGTGCCGTCGGCGTTCACCGCGTTGTCAGTCCGTGTCTTCGAGCTGGCGCTGCCGCTCGTCGGCCACGATGGCATCGCTGACATCGTCGAGTTCGCCGGCGAGAACCCGGTCGAGCTTGTGGATCGTGAGACCGATGCGGTGATCGGTGACCCGGTTCTCTTTGAAGTTGTAGGTGCGGATCTTCTCGGATCGGTCGCCGGTACTGACCTGGCTCTGGCGCAGGTCGGAGGCTTCGGCGTTGGCCTTCTCCTGTTCGAGCGCGAGTAGTCGAGAACGCAAGACACGCATGGCCTTGTTCTTGTTCTTGAGTTGGCTCTTCTCGTCCTGCATCGAGACGGTCACGCCAGTCGGTACGTGGGTGATCCGCACTGCCGAATCCATCGTGTTGACCGATTGTCCGCCGGGCCCGCCGGCTCGGTAGGTGTCGATGCGCAGCTCGTTGTCGTTGATCTGCACCTCGACCTCTTCGGCCTCGGGCAGTGCGAGCAGCGTCGCTGATGAAGTATGGACGCGACCCTGCGACTCGGTGACCGGGACCCGCTGCACGCGGTGCGTCCCCGCCTCGTGCTTCATTCGGGTCCACACCGCGTCGCCTGAGAGCATCGCGGTGACCTCGGAGAACCCGCCGAGGTCGGAGTGGGAGGCGCCGAGCAACTCGATTCTCCAACCCTGTCGCTTCGCGTAGGCCTCGTACATCATGTAGAGATCGCGAGCGAAGAGGTTGGCTTCTTCCCCGCCTGCTGCACCGCGGATCTCGATGATCACGTTGCGATCGGCGTTGGGATCCCGCGGCAGAAGAAGCAACTTCAGCGCCTCGTCGCCCTCGGCGATCTGTTGCTCGAGCGACGCCACCTCGGCACGCATCTCTTCGCGATCCTCACCTTCGGCCTCGGCGAGCATCTCATTGGCGACCTGGAGGTCGCCGGTGGCCTCGCGGAGCCGTTGACCAGCCGTGACGACCTCGTCGAGCTGCTTGAAGCGCCGGCCGAGATCGGCCAGTTGCGACGGATCGGACTGCACCGCGGGATCGCCGAGCCGAATCTCGACGTCGCGAAGCTCTTGCTCAAGGCTCTCGATGCGGTCCCACACAGTTGCGAGGCTAGCGAGCCAGGAGGATGCGGCGAGCCTCGCCGATGTCAGCGATGCGCTGAGCGGCTTCGTCGCCGGCGCCGCCATGATCGGGATGAGCGGCGAGCAGGGCATCGCGATAGCCCCGCTGGACTGCTCCCTTGGGTGGCCGCTCGTCGAGTGCGGACAGGCCGAGCACGCTCATGGCCCATCCGACCGGATCAGCCATCGCACTGGTCGACAAGGCAACGTGGCCGCGGCCCGCGAGATGAGCGAGCAGCGCCGGACCGATGTCGCCCGTCCAGGCGAGACCCTTGCGAACAGCAGCCAAGACGTCGCCGCGAGTGGCCTTCGAGAGTTGGCCTGCGGCATACACCGCGCCGAGCACTTGTTGCGAAGGAGCGCCTTTGGTCGTGGTGAACTGGAGTCGCATCGCGTCGGTCTCGTCGTCGCGATGGAGTCGATGCGGGCTATGCGTGAGCCCCACTCGATCGTCCTGGAATCGATGTCGCAGACGGGGCTGGGGAATGCGGCGCCCGGCCTCGAGCTCGTGGCTCAAGGCAACGATGTCAGGCAGATCGTCGGGGTCGAGATCCATCGCAAACCGCGCCGCGATGCCGCCGAGCAGCAGTCCGCCGAACCCGGGAGCCGGGTCGCACGGGAGCAGGGCATTACCGATTGCCACACGACGAGTCGGCGCGATCGGCCGAGAGTGATACACCTCGAGTTCGGCCAACAGCATCGGCCAACGCTAACGCGGCCGCCGTACAAACGTGAGGTCAGATCAGCCGCTGCAGCGTGTCGCGGAGGCGCACCGCGAGGTCGCTGATGTCGTCATCGGTGGATTCCTCCGACTCGATGAGATCACAGAGGTCGGCGGCCGAGTCTCTCAGCGAGGTCCAGTTGGTTGCCGCGAAACCGAAGGGTGTGGCCGAAGCTTTTAGACGACGGCCGTGTTCGAGCACGCCGAGCACACCCTTCGAGTCGTGGACGTCGCGACGGAGTCGGTCGGTCGCCTCGAAGAGCGCGCTCAACAGATCGTTGGCCTCGAGACCATCGAGCTCCTCGAGCCCCTCGTCGCCGGCCCGAGCGAGAAGTTCCTCGATGATCAGCTCGACCTGCTCCTCATCGGCCTCATGGCAGACGAGATCGCCGTCAGTGTCGAACTCGTGGGGCACTCCGACACCGCCGAGGCGTTCAGCGAGTTGGGCCTGCAGATCTCCCGACCAGCCGTCCATCTCGAACGCGACCTGGGGCTCATCGGGATCGAGCTCCCGCCGCTCGGCCTGCTCGACTTCCTCGATCAGGGCGTCGACTTGTTCTTCGAGGGTGTCGTGGGCGAGAAGCGTGGTGCCCTGCCATGAATGCGTGATGCCATCGGCGAGAAGAAGCTGAGCCAGCATCGAACGCGACTCCGAAGCCCACTCGTGAAGCTCGTAGGCGAGCCACTCGCCGCTCTCGTCGTCGGACAGATCTCCCTCGTCGTCGTCGCTCTGGGGCGCCTCAGTGTCGTTGTTGTCGCTGCGAAATCGATTCCGGAATGCCACGGCCGTCATCCTCGCACGTCGATTGGGCGGCTACCGTTCCTCTTCATGACGAATCAGGAAGTTCCGGATCGCAACCTCGCACTCGAGCTCGTGCGCGTGACCGAAGCCGCAGCCATGGCCGCCTCCCGCTGGATGGGACGCGGTGACAAAGAGGGCGCCGACGGCGCAGCAGTCGACGCCATGCGCGTGGTGCTCGGCACCGTCCCGATGGACGGCATCGTGGTCATCGGCGAAGGGGAGAAAGACGAAGCCCCGATGCTCTACAACGGCGAGATCATCGGCGACGGATCACCGCCGCAGACCGACATCGCCGTCGACCCGATCGACGGCACCACGCTCACCGCCCTCGGCCGCGGCAACGCGATCGCGGTGATCGCCGTCGCTCCACGCGGCACCATGTTCGACCCGGGGCCATGCGTCTACATGGAAAAGATCGCAGTGGGTCCGGAGGCGGCCGGAGTGATCAGCATGGAGATGTCGGTCACCGAAAACCTCGAGGCGGTGGCCGAGGCCAAGCGGGAGTCCGTGCGCGATCTCACTGCGGTGATTCTCGACCGCGACCGCCACGAAGAAATCATCGCTGAGGTCCGCGAAGCCGGTGCCCGTATCCGTCTGATCCCCGATGGCGACGTCGCCGGTGCGATCTCCACTGCCTGGCCCGACTCGGGCGCCGACATCTTGTTCGGCATCGGTGGCACTCCCGAAGGCGTCATCACCGCGGCGGCACTCAAGTCGATGGGCGGGCAGCAGCTCGGCCGCTTGTGGCCTCGCAACGAACGGGAACGCACCGAAGCAGTCGATGCCGGCTACGACCTGTCGCAGGTGCTCACCAACGACGACCTCGTTCGCAGCGACGACTGCTTCTTCGCTGCCACCGGCATCACCGACGGCGACCTGCTCAAGGGCGTCCACTTCGATCGCAACGGCTGCCATACGGATTCGCTCGTGATGCGTTCACGATCGCGCACCGTCCGCAAGGTCGAGGCCCACCATCAACTGGGCAAGCTGAGCGAATTCAGCTCGGTCGACTACGGCTGACGCCGGCCTCTAGGCGTTGGCGCCGAGGGCAGTGTCGTAGCGCTCGAGAAGCAAGTTCTGGATGTCGTACAACGGGGCCTGGAGCCGCAGGGCTGTCTCGTCGACGACGCGTTCCACCTCGGCGCGAGCTCGCTCGAAGCCGACCACCGCGAACTCCTGATGACGCCAGGGCGCCTGGCCGGCCAGCATCGAGTGTCGATGGGCGACTCGTTCGGCGAACGTCTCCGACCACTGTTGGGCCGCGAACTGCTGATGGGCGTCGTCGCCACCCGCGTCACGGAGGTAGGCGTCCTTGAGGCTCTCGACGTCGTTTGTCGCCTGCGTGCGGATGGCTTCTTCGCCCGCGAGGCGCGCATCGGCGACTGCTTCGTTGGGTGAGAGAACGGTGAGGATCTCCGCCATCTGGTGATGAAGGTCGAGGCACCGGCGCTCCACCTCATCAGCGATGAGAGCTCGGAGTGCATCGGGGTCCGGCCCAGGTTCGGCGGCGGCGCTGTCGACGAGGGACTTCAGGTCGGACTCGGCGACCTCCATCGTGGTGATGATCCGCTGCTCGAGCCACTCGACGATCGAAGCGACGTTGTCGCGCAGCGAGCGGCTCTGCGGCTTCACCGTGGCCTCCCAGTATCGATCGGCGTCGGCGAGCTCCGGATAGGGCACGGCAGCCGGGTCATCGATGGCCCTCTGGACCTCGACGCGTAGTGCGGCGAGAAAGGCCGGGGTCGGACAGGCCGGGTCGAGCACCGAAGCGATGCGTTCACGAGCATCGTCGACCGCGGCGCGGAATTCGTTGGTCAGCGCAATTTCGGTGGCGCGAGTTTCTGCTTCGGCGGCGGACAAACCCACACACCTCCCCTGATCGGATTGGACTCCACTTTCACTGTCGGCACATTGGTCCCCAACATCAAGCATGCTCTCGGGATGGATTTCACCGGCTACCGAGTGCGCAAGGGCCAATCAGTCGAGCTGAGCGACTGGGACACACGAGACAACGCCGATCTCGACCGTGGGGATGCCGAGAAGCGAACCGACGACCTCAACGATCGACTCGAGGAGCTCCAGGAGCTTCTCTACGCCCAGGGGAAGCACAAGCTCCTTGTAGTCATCCAGGCCACCGACACGGGCGGCAAGGACGGCACGATCCGTCACGTATTCGACAAGCTCAACCCCCAGGGCGTGAAGGTTGCTTCCTTCAAACGGCCGACCGACGAAGAGCTCGGCCACGACTACCTGTGGCGGATCCACGCCAAGACTCCGAAGTCGGGCGAGATCACCATCTTCAACCGCTCGCACTACGAGGACGTGCTGGTCGTACGGGTCCACGACATCGTCCCCGAGGCACGATGGTCGCGGCGCTACGACCACATCAACAACTTCGAGCAGCTTCTGGCCGACGAGGGCACCACCATCATCAAGCTCTTCCTCCACATCTCGAAGGACGAGCAGCGTGAGCGGCTGCAGGCCCGCCTCGACGAGCCCGAGAAGAACTGGAAGTTCGACTCAGGCGACCTGAAGGAGCGCGAGCACTGGGACGACTACCAGGAGGCGTTTCGGGTGATGCTCGAACGCACCAGCACCGACCATGCGCCCTGGTATGTGATCCCGGCCGACCGGAAGTGGTTCCGCAATCTCCTGATCAGCGAGATCCTCGTGGACACGCTGGAGGGTCTCCAGATGGCCTTCCCCGAGGCCGAGGACGACCTCACCGATCTGACCGTGGAGTAGGACTACTCGCCGGAGGCGACACGGAGGCGCAGCTCGGCGCGCCCCAGAGAGGCGGCGGCCTCGGCATCATCGGCGTCGTTGCTCAGGGCTTCCTGGGCGGCGTCACGAGCTGCCTCAGCACGGGCGACGTCGATCTCGGCGATCGCTTCCGACACGTCGGAGAGGATGGTCACCTGATCGCCGCTGACCTGGACGAAACCGCGGTGCACGGCGAAGGTATCCCGATCGCCGCCTTCCTTGATCACGTCGACCGACCAAACGGCCAGCGTGCCGATGAAGGGCACGTGTCCGGTCTGGAAGGCGATGTCGCCGCCGTCGACCGTGCGCGCGACGACCATCTCGGCCTCACCGGTGTAGGACACCGATTCAGGAGAGACGACCTCGACAGCGAACATCAGGAGTCGGCCTGGAGTTCTGCAGCCTTGCGCTCGGCGTCTTCGGCTCCACCAACCATGTGGAAGGCCTGCTCGGGAAGGTGATCAAGGTCACCGTCGATGACTGCTGAGAACGAGTCGATGGTCTCCTCGATCGGCGTGAAGATGCCGTCCTGGCCGGTGAACTGCTTGGCCACGAACATGGGCTGCGAGAGGAACTTCTCGACCTTGCGGGCCCGGTTGACCGTGATGCGGTCTTCTTCGGAGAGCTCGTCGAGACCGAGGATGGCGATGATGTCCTGCAGCTCCTTGTAGCGCTGCAGCACTTCCTGCACACGACGGGCCGTCTGGTAGTGACGCTCGCCGACGACCTGCGGATCAAGGATCGTCGAGGTGGAGGCCAGCGGGTCGACAGCCGGGTAGATGCCCTTGGCAGCAATGTCACGCGAGAGCTCGGTGGTGCCGTCGAAGTGGGTGAAGGAGGTGAACGGTGCTGGGTCGGTGTAGTCGTCGGCGGGCACGTAGACGGCCTGCAACGAGGTGATCGACTTGCCTCGGGTGGAAGTGATGCGCTCCTGGAGTTCGCCCATCTCGTCGGCGAGGGTGGGCTGGTAGCCCACGGCGGAGGGCATACGACCGAGAAGGGTCGACACCTCGGAACCGGCCTGCACGAAGCGGAAGATGTTGTCGATGAAGAGCAACACGTCCTGGTTCTGCACATCGCGGAAGTACTCGGCCATCGTGACACCCGACAGCGCCACGCGGAGGCGGACTCCCGGGGGCTCATCCATCTGGCCGAAGACGAGGGCGGCCTTGTCGAGCACCGTGGTGACGCCGTCGCCCATGACGGTCTCGCCCATCTCGATGAAGAGGTCGGTGCCCTCACGGGTGCGCTCGCCGACGCCGGCGAACACGGACACACCACCGTGGTTGGAGGCCACACGGGTGATCATCTCGGTGATGAGCACGGTCTTGCCCACGCCGGCGCCGCCGAACAGCCCGATCTTGCCGCCCTCTTTGTAAGGGGTGAGCAGATCGATGACCTTGACGCCGGTCTCGAACATCTTCGCCGACGGCTCGAGGGAGTCGAAGCTCGGCGCGGAGCGGTGGATGTCCCAACGCTCTTCCGTGCGGTGATCGGCAACGTCGAGGCAATCGCCCATGACGTTCCAGATGTGGCCGAGCGTGTCGTCGCCGACCGGCGCCTGCACACCGTGTCCGGTGTTGTCGACCGGGGCGCCACGAGTGAGGCCATCGGTCGGCTTCATGGCGATGGCACGAATGCGGTTGTCGCCGATCTGCTGGGCGACCTCGGCGGGAACCCGCGTGGTCTCACCAGCAACGGTGACATCGAACTCGAGCTGGGTATTGATCTCGGGGAGGTGCCCCGGGGGGAACTCGACGTCGACCACAGGGCCGGCGATGCCGACGATGCGGCCGCTCTTCAGATCGTTCTCGGTAACGGTCATTTTGGGGTGGTGCTCCTGATCAGGATTCCGGAGAAAGGTGAGTGGTGCCGGCTGCCGCAGCAGCCATCGGGTTGTTGAGTTCGAGAATCGCGGCGGCGACGCCGTCGGTGTCCTTGCCAGCGCCTAGCGCTTCGGCACCACTGACGATCTCCATGATCTCGGTGGTGATGGCAGCCTGACGAGCGGTGTTCATCTCGCGAGACAGAGCGGTGATCAGATCCTCCGCGTTGTCGGTGGCTGACTTCATGGCCCGCTGGCGATTGGCGTGTTCGGATGCTGCACAATCGAGAAGCGCACCGAACAGGCGAGCTTCGATGTAGCGAGGCAGCAATGCCTCGAGAACGGCTTCCGGCGAGGGTTCGAATTCGAACGCAGCCGCCGCGCCGGCATCGCCGCCGCCCGCCGCCGCCATGGTTTCGGTGTCTTCCAGCGGAAGGAACCGGCGGACCGAAACCTTCTGCGTACCCATCGAGATGAACTCGGTGTAGATGAGTTCGACTTCGTCGACCTCACCGCTGATGAAGGCAGCAGCGACGTCGTCGGCAATGCGACGAGCGTCTTCGTAGTTCGGGTTGTCGCTGAAGCCTTCGTAGGTGTGGTCGACGCGGTAATTCCGGAAGCGGAAGTAGGCGTTGGCCTTCTTGCCGACAGCAAAGATCGAGTAGTCCTTGCCTTCGAGCTTGTGGGCTTCGATCTGACGCTCACACGCACGGATCGGGTTGGTGTTGTAGGCGCCGGCCAGACCCCTATCGCCGGCCATGATGATGAAGCCGACCTTCTTGACCTCGTCGACCTCGCGCAGCAGCGGATGGCTCGCCTCGGCGCCGCCTGCGGCGAGGTTTTCGATCACCGAGGTGATCTGGCGAGCGTAGGGACGCGCCGCGTCGGCCCGATTCATGGCCTTCACCACGCGGGTCGCCGCGATCAGCTCCATGGCGCGCGTGATCTGCTTCGTCGTCTGGACGCTGCCGATCCGTCGCTTGAGCTCGCGCTCCTTACCACCGGGCACTGTGCGTTACCTCAGCCCTCGTCTCGAGTGATGTCTTCTTCGGGCAACGTGACGTCGCTGTCGACCGTGGTCGAGTGCGCGGCACCCTGCTCGTGTGCTTCGGGCTCGTCGCCGGCGACGACCGAAGGAGTGAACTGCGCAGCGAAGTCGCGAATCGCGGCTTCGAAGGCATCTTCGTCGCCGATCTTGCCGTCGTCGCGAATGGTTGCCATGAGGTCGCCGTGGCGGGTCCGGAACCAATCGAGAATCTCGGCTTCGAAACGCAGCACGTCGTCGACGGGCAGAGCATCGAGGTAGCCACGAGTGCCGGCAAAGATCGAGACGACCTGCTCTTCAACGGGGAATGGCGTGTTGACGCCCTGCTTGAGGAGCTCGGTGAGGCGGTAGCCCCGCTCGAGCTGGGCCTTCGACACGGCATCGAGATCCGAGCCGAACGCGGCGAACGCTTCGAGCTCACGGAACTGCTGCAGGTCGCCCTTCAGCGTGCCGGTGGCGGTCTTCATCGCCTTCACCTGGGCGGCCGAACCCACGCGGGACACCGAGATGCCCACGTCGACGGCCGGACGGATACCGGACTTGAAGAGATCGTCCTGCAGGAAGATCTGACCGTCGGTGATCGAGATCACGTTGGTCGGGATGAACGCCGAGACGTCGCCGGCCTTGGTCTCGATGATCGGGAGCGCCGTGAGAGAACCGGCGCCGAGATCGTCGGACAGCTTGGCGGCCCGTTCGAGAAGACGGGAGTGTAGGTAGAACACGTCGCCGGGGAAGGCCTCGCGGCCCGGCGGGCGACGCAGGAGGAGGGACACCTGGCGGTACGCCTCGGCCTGCTTCGAAAGGTCGTCGTAGATGATCAGCGAGTGCTCGCCGTTTTCCATCCAGTGCTGACCCATGGCGCAACCGCCGTAGGGAGCCAGGAACTTGAACGGCGCCGGATCAGAGGCCGGCGCGACCACGACGGTGGTGTATTCCATGGCGCCCAGCTCTTCGAGCGTGGCGACATTCTGCGCAACGGTCGAGGCCTTCTGACCGATCGCGACGTAGATGCACTTCACGCCGAGACCCTTCTGGTTCAGGATCGTGTCGAGCGCAATGGTGGTCTTGCCGGTCTTGCGGTCGCCGATGATCAGCTCGCGCTGGCCACGGCCCACGGGGATGAGCGAGTCGATCGACTTGATCCCGGTCTGCATCGGCTCGTGCACCGGCTTGCGGCCGAGGATGCCGGGGGCCTGGATCTCCATGCGGCGGGGCTGCACGTTGGTGAGTGCGCCCTTGCCGTCGATCGGCTCGCCGAGCGGGTTGACAACGCGGCCCAGGAGCCCGTCGCCGACGGGCACGGAGAGGATCTCGCCCGTGGCGACCACGGTCTGTCCTTCTTCGATGCCTTCCACGTCGCCCAGGACCACGGCGCCGATCGAGTCTTCGTCGAGGTTGAGGGCAAGGCCCACAAGCCCGTTCTCGAAACGGAGCATCTCGTTCACTGCGGCGTCGGGAAGTCCCGACACGCGAGCGATACCGTCGCCGACTTCGAGCACGCGGCCCACCGTGGTCTGTTCGACCGACGGGGAAAACCCTTCCAGGTTCGCCTTCAGGGCAGCGGTGATCTCATCGGTGTTGATCTGCAGATCAGCCATCTATCTCAACTTCTCTCTCTGCGAGTCTTCAGGTCAGCCGAGGTGAGTCTTCACCTGGGCGAGGCGGCTACGAACGCTGCCATCGATAACGGTGTCGCCGATCGTGGTCACCACTCCCCCGAGCACGGAGGGGTCGATGGTGACTTTGATGTCGACGTCTTTGCCGGTCGCGCTCTTCAAGGACGCGGCCAGTCGGGTCTTCTGATCGTCGCTCAACGCGACAGCCGAGCGAACTTCGGCGACTTCCTTGCCGCTTTCGGCGGCGCCACGAGCGACGAGCGCCCGGGCAATGGCCGGAAGTTCGGCGGCACGGCCCGCTCCGACAACGAGCGACACGGCCGCTCGAGCGACGTTGGAGGCCTTGCCCTGTAGCAAGTCTTCAACGATCTGCTGGCGCTTCTCAGCCGGCACGTAGGGATCGGAGAGGGTGTTGCGGAGTTCGTCGTTGCCTTCGAGCGCCTGAGCGAAACGGAAGATCTCGTCGTCCGCCCCGCTGGCACCCTCGGCGCGAAGGACGGCGAGGAGGGCCTCTGCGTATCCGTCGATGGTTTCGCTCATGTGTGTTCCTTGTTTCAGCCGGCGAGCTGGCTGATGTAGTCGTCGATCAGAGCTGACTGGGTGGACGCGTCGTCGAGGTTCTGACGAACCACGGCATCGGCGGCCACGCGAGCCTGCTCGGCAACGGCGGCCCGAAGGTCGGCGAGTGCCTGATCACGCTGGGCTTGGATTTCGATACGCGAACGCTCCTTGGAGTCGGCCACGTCGGCTTCGGCTCGGGCCAGGAGATCGGCCTCGAGCTTCGTGGCCTGTTCGCGAGCGTCGGCAATGATCTTCGCGGCCTCGGCATCGGCGTCGCCGAGCTGGCCGGAGAGTGTGGCCAGTTCGCGTTCGGCCTCTGCCTTCTGGCCGGCGGCGGCAGCGATCTCTTCCTCAATGCGAGCCGTACGGCCCTTCATCATGGACGAGATGGCCGGGACGCCCTTCCAGAGGAAGATGACGAAGATGATGCCGAAAGCGACGCTTCCCCAGTAGAGCTCGTTGGGGTCGCCGGGAATGAAGTTTCCGTTCGGCGCTTCTGAGGCAAGGATTCCGAGCATGTGGGCTCCGATCACTCGGCCGCGAGGGCCTGGTCGATGACGGACTGCTGCGCACCAGCGTCGAGGTCGCGACCGAGCACGGCGCCGGCAGCACCAACGGCCAGCGTGGCGACATCGCCTCGCATACCGCTGAGCGCATCGGCTCGAGCTTGGTCGATCTCGGCCTGCGCATCACGGCGCAGGTCGGCGATCTCGGCGTCGGCTTCGGCCTGGAGCGCAGCACGGCGCTCATCGGCGTTGGCACGGGTAGCAGCGATGATCTCGTTGGCCTCATTGCGAGCGTCGGTGAGGGAAGCCTCATAGTCGCGACGCGTGGAGCCCAGCGATGCGGTGGCCGCATCGGCGGCATCGCGATCACCCTGGATGGTGTCGGCACGGCTCTCCATGGCCCGAGTGATCGGGGGAAGGAGGACGTACTTCATGAGAAGCCACAGCGCGACGAAGAAGATGGCAGCCCAGACGATCTCGTTGACCTCGGGGATCACCGGGTTCGGCGGGTCTTCCGCCGCTTCCGTGGCTAGGACCAACATCAGATTCACGGCTTGTACCTCAGACGAACTTCAGCAGAATGAAGACCACGAAGCCGATGAGGGCGAGGGCCTCGGTGAAGGCGATGCCGAGGAACATGGTCGTCTGGACCTGTCCGGCGGACTCGGGCTGACGGGCCATGGCCTGGACGGCCTGACCGACGAGATAGCCGATGCCGATGCCCGGACCGATGGCGGCGAGGCCGTAGGCGTAGCCGGCGCCGGTGGCGGCGGCTGCGTTCTTTGCGTCGTCGGCTGCGGTGGTGTCAGCCTCAGCGGCAAGCGCAGCAAGCTGGCTCAGGGTGCTCATTTTGGGTGCTCTCCTGGATTGGTTTGGTTTAGAAGACTGGGATTGTCGAACGGATGGTTCAGTGCGCCGGGTGCAGCGCCATGCCGATGTAGACGGCGGTGAGAATCGTGAAGACGAAGGCCTGGATCAGCGACACGCCGACCTCGAAGGCAGTGAAGGCGAGGAGACCGGAGAACGTGCCGATCTCGACGACCACGAGGGCCGATGCCGAGAACACGGCGATGCACAGCACCGAGAAGGTGACGAGCAGGATGTGGCCTGCGAGCATGTTGGCGAAGAGTCGCACCGCGTGGCTGAAGGGCCGGATGAGGAAGTTCGACAAGAACTCGATCGGCGTGACCAGGATGTAGAGGGGCTTGGGAACCCCCGGCGGTACCAGGACTTCCTTGATGTAGCCGAGTCCGTTGTGTTTGACGCCGACCGAGATCCACGTGCCGTAGACGATGAGCGCGAGCACGAGCGGCGCCGCCATGCGGGCGTTGCCGGGCATCTGGAAGAACGGGATGACCTCGGTGATGTTGCCGATGAAGATGAAGAGGAACAGCGAGGTGAGCAGCGGCATGTAGCGCCGGCCGTCGGGGCCGATGGCCGCCTGGATGATCTGCGTGTCGATGAATTCGACAATGCCCTCGGCTGCGGTGCGGAAGCCTCGGGGCACCAGAGCATCGCCACGATTGGCGAGCAAGAAGACGATCGCAGGGATCGCCATACCAAGGAAGTAGATGAGCGCGATCTTGTTGAAAGCAAAGTAGTCGGAGTCCTTGAACAAGAACGCCGGCCACTCGATCACGTTCTCGATCGGTGGAAACTCCACGGCTCCGAAAATCACAATTGCTCCTGTTGCTGGGTATTGCCCATGTCTGGCGTGCTCATCTCAGGCTCCTGGATGATGCGTCGTTCGTTCTGCGGCGGCTTAAGCCCGGGGAAGGCTAGCGACGCCGACACGAAACGCATCTCCCAGAAGAGCAATCCGAGGTGAGAAATGATCAGAGAAATTCCGAGGGGGACGAGTTCGACCCACGGCTCGTTGCGTACAAGTAGCACGGCGATGGTGATGAGGCCGAGTCGGATGAGGAATCCGAACAGTGCGGCGCCCGCCATGAAGGCCAGGGAGATGCGGGCCGCATAGCCGAGCATGGCTGCCGCGAGCAGGAAGTTGACCACCACGATGCCCAGGCCGAGAGCCACGGAAATCGCTCCGTCGGTCCCCCAGAAGACAGCGCCGAGAATGATGGAGACGGGGGCGATCATCACACCGCGACGGGCGAGGTCTCGAGCCACGGCGACGGCGGGCGACGGACCCTCCATACGTTGCGCGAGGACATTGGGTTGCGCGTTGGTGGGGAAGCTCACGACGCTTCCCTCCGGAGTACCGCGGCCTCGGCGAGGAGCGCATCGCGCTCGGCCGTGGCTCGGGCCATCCGGTGCTTCCAGTCGTAGTAGACCTTTGCGCCGGCGCCGATCGCGCCGAAGACCAACAGCGAAATCATGAAAATCGGGGCGGTGTCGAGACGGCGGTCGATCCAGAGTCCGCCGAGCGACAGGATCACCGGGCCGAGTACGAGGTCGTAACCACCGCTGGACTGCCACAGGGCATCATGCAGATCGCGTTGCGCGTTCCGTTCCATCGGAGGTCCTCGTTGCCGCCGTGGCGGCATGGCCGGCGGGCGCCGTTGCCCGCTCGTGAAACCATGCACAAGCTACCCGAGACAAGAACTTCCGGCAACTTCAACGTGTTGTCGGGGCCTGCTCCGCCGCGCTCAGTCGAGCGGCGAGGCCAAGGATTGCAAGGCTTCGTGCTCACCAGGGCTTCTCCACGCGGCAAGCGACAGGAGAAAGGACAAGTCACGCGGGTCGGGATTTGTGCGAATCGCGAGCAGCCCCTCGGACGAGAGCAGCGGATCGCCGTTGACCGTGTCGATCAACCGGTCGACCCGCGATGCCAGCGCGGCGGCCACCGCCCCGGTTCCACTGGGCCGGGCCGGAGCGCGACCAAAGCGCTGTGAAACCTTCCGGACGCCTTTGCGAGCCTGCGCGGTCACACCGGCCAACGCGGCCGCCCGCGATCCGGCGGCCAGCCGAGACGGCGACGGACCTCCGGCCAACGGGTGATCGGCGAGGCCGGCATCGAGTTCGACGACCGCCCGCGCGACGGCGGTCGAATGCCGCCGCTCGCTCACCGACAGGCGACCGGCCGCATCGATGAACCCGGCCGAGAAGAACGGGGCGACTACCGGATGACGTCGAGCCGCGGCGCCGTAGGCGGGCCCGACCCAACGCGTCATTCGATGACGGAGATAGAAGTCGTCGGTGGACTCGAGGAACCGACGCAGCGAGGAGTTGTCGAGCCACTCCCCCAGCGAGTCGACGACGGCCGATGTCAACGTGTGACCGAGCTCCGGACGCAGCAGGTCGAGGCCCAGCGCCGCGTTCGCCGTCATCCGCCACCGTGTGAGGAGCTCGATCCGCCGACCAGCGGGAGCGCCGCGGTGCGGGCCCCGATAGTAGAAGCCGCGAGCGATCTCACCGTTCTGACCCGAGAGTCCCGCGGCTGGGCTTCGACCGTTCTCGACCCAATGCAGGGGTGCAGCATCGATTGGATTGGCCACCCAACCACGGTCCGCTCCGGCGTCGATAGCGAGGAGAGCCAGCGATGCCGGTGAGTCATCGGCAATGGAGGCGGTGTCGACGATCTCGTGGCGTAGTCCCGTGATCTCGGCGAGCGACACGGCGAGTTCGCGGTCGGCCTCGCCGGGCGATCCGATGGTGAAGCATTGCGACACGTCGATATCCGCACGGACCATCGCCGCGAGAATCAGCCGACTGTCGAGGCCGCCACTGAGCTCGAGTTCGACGGGACGTGCGCCCGCGGCACCGACGACCGCTCGCGTAGCGGCGGCCAACGACATCGACTCGCCGACCGGCGCCGGAACCACGGCCGACACGACCACACCGCGCTGCAGGGTGACGATCTCACCGGGGCCAAGACGGCGAACGCCGATCCAAGGTGTGTCGTCGCCCAGGAAGTGGCCGAGCTGTGAGTAGAGCACCACCGCGGGCTCGTCGAGCGACGCCTCACACGCGGCGGCGAGAAAGGAGGGAGAGGTGCTGGCCATCGCCCAACCAGCTCCACGGCTCTCGTACACCTCGCCGATCGCCCGGCCATCGGTGGCGACCCGGACTCGCGGGCCGGATGCCGACGACTCGAGGATCGCCCGACCGGCAGGAGGGAGCACGGTCGAGACCCAGCGCTCGAGTTCGTCTCCGGAAGAACTGGGCACCGCCGTGGGGTCGACGAGCGCACCGAGTGTGGCATCGGCGTCGGCGACCGCCGACGCAGGGCCTCCCGCTTGCGCACGCAGAAGCAACTCGCGGTCCACGACATCCGCGGCATCGAGACCCGCGCCGGCCAGGGCCCGGACCACGGGTCGCGGAAGGGGGCTCGATCCCGGGTCGACGGAAACGGCCAGGAAGTGTCCTGGCCTGAGCGTGGATGTCACGCGGGTGATCCGACGCCACCCGACACGAATACCCGGTGCCACAATTCGAGCACGACCAGCGAGAAGACTTCCTTTCCGAAGATCTTCTCAGCGCGGTCGGCCGACACGAGCGCGGCGACGCCGTCACGATCGAGGTAGCGCAGCATCTCGGCGTCGGGACCGAGTAGGAGGTCATCGACCTCAGCCGCGAGATCGGTTCGCAGCCAGCGCTCGTAGGGCACAGGAAAACCGGCCTTCGGGCGGTCGACGATGACCGAGGGCAGCACGCTCCGGGCGACCTCCTGCAGCACGCGTTTGGCCGACTTCCCGTCGAGCTTGTGATCGTCCGGAATCTGTCCAGCCCACTCGAGCACCCGATGATCGAGCAAAGGCACGCGCAACTCGAGCGAGTGCAGCATCGTCATCTTGTCGGCCTTCACCAAGAGGTCGTCGGGCAACCAGGTCTCGGTGTCGACCTGCAGCATTCGCGACAGCGTGCTCGTGCCCGCCGCGAAAGCCAAGGACTCACGCGCCGACGCAAAGGCGTAGTCGTCAGAAGCCGCCGCGAGCAGCTCCTGTCCGTAGAGCTCAGCTCGGTGCCGGGCCGCGTACTGGTAGGGCGACGCGGTGCGGCTGCGATAGCGGTCTTCGAGCTTCGTGCCGAGCGTGTAGAGGAAGGGAGACTCGCGGTGGCGACCCAACCGGTCGAGGACGCGCGCCGCGGTCGGGCCGACGGACCGTCCTGCGATTCCGGTGATCCGAGAAAGACGCTCGAGGGCCAGTTGTTGGCGATAGCTCTTGTAGCCGGCGAACGCTTCGTCGCCGCCTTCGCCCGAGAGGACCACCTTCACATGGCGAGCAGCCAGTTCCGAGACGGCGGCCAGCGCGATCGCGGGCGCCTCGCAGATCGGCTCCTCCATATGGGTCACATAGGTGGGCAGGAATGCCCAGAACTGTTCGGGCTGTAGTGAGATCTCGTGGTGTTCACAGTCGAACTGCTCGGCGACCATGCGGGCGTAGGGTCGCTCATCGACCACGTCGGGACTGTCGAAACCGACCGTGAAGGTGCGCGGGCGATGATCGAGATGCCTCGCCGCCAGCGCGACGACCAGGCTCGAATCGAGGCCGCCGCTCAACAAGAAGCCGAGCGGTACGTCGGCGAGGAGATGGTCGGCGACGACTTCCTCGAGGAGAGACTCGAGCTGGTCAACCGACTTGCTGAGCGATTGCTGGACAACCCGCTGACCGACCTCTAGCCGCCAGTACCGAGAGATCTCGACGTGGCCATCGCCGGCCACGAGCATGCAGCCGGGATCGAGCTTCTCGATGCCATTCGCGAGCGTGTCGGAGCCGGGCATGTAGTACTGCGTCAAGAAGCGATCGACTCCGGCGAGATTGATCTCCGGCACGACCTCTGGCCGAGCCAGGAGCGCCTTCATCTCCGACGCGAACAGCAACGTGTCGGGGCGGCGTGAGAAGTAGAGCGGCTTGATGCCGACCCGGTCACGGGCGAGGACGAGCCGCTGCAGCGAGGCGTCCCACAGCGCCACGGTGAACATGCCAGTCAGGTGTTGGACGAAGTCGAGCCCGTACTCCTGATAGAGCACCGCGATGACCTCGGTGTCGGAGGCGGTCAGGAAGGTGTGGCCTCTCGCTTCGAGATCGTCTCGGGTGCGACGGTGGTTGTAGATCTCCCCGTTGAACACACACCAGACGGTCTTGTCGGCCGAGGGAACCGGCTGGTCCCCCGTCTCCAAGTCGACGATCGAGAGCCGTCGATGGCCAAGCCCCACGGGCCCATCGAGATGGACTCCCTCACCATCGGGACCACGATGGACGATGGTGTCGATCATCATCTGCACGTCGCCCGACGTGGCCGCTCCACCGTCGAGCCGTAGTTCTCCCGCGAGTCCACACATGGTCAGTTCCAGGCGCTCGAGCGGCCGGTGAGCTTGCGAAACTGTTGGCGACGCACGTAGGCGATCAACGCGGGGTCGGGAATACGCGCCGTGCGGCGAGCAGCGGCGCCGAAGTAGCCGGCCATCAGGCCGATGGTGGGCGTGACGTACGGCCGACGGAAGCCGCGCACGATGGCGCGAGCGACCAGGAAGAGCGGGTGGTACCCGGCAATCCAACACCCCTCTCCGTTCTTCCTCCAGTTGCTCAGCTGACCCTGAGCGGCACCCGTGTAGCGCTTCTGCACGACGGCGAGGTCTTCGAAGCTGCGGGTGGACCAGCCCTCCATGTTGGCCTTCAACTCATCGAGGGTGTCCCAACCCTTCACCGGGTGGAGACCGTCGATCTCATCCCAGCAGGCTCGTCGGTAGATCTTCGTGGCCCCGCGAACATGGAACTTGGGGTGCTTCTCTTCGATCAACTTTCCGTCGACCTCGCTGAGCACCACTCCTCCGCCCACACCGAGCGTTGCGTCAGCCTCGAAGTGTTCGAAGCACTGCTGGAAATACTGCGGGTCGAAGGTGAGATCGGAATCGAGCTTCACCATGAAGTCCCAGTTGTCGATGTCGAGCCGGGCGAGTCCGTCGTGGACCGCATGCATGACCCCGGAACCGTTGAGTCGGTGGCCACGGTCCTCGCGATCGACGACGGTGATCCAGGGGTAAGCGTCGACGGCGCGGGCGAGGATCTCGGGGGTCTCGTCGGTCGATCCGTCGTTGACGATCACCCACTGGGCCGGCCGTACCGACTGCGCGGCCATCGAATCGATGGTTCCGTCGAGATGATCTGCCTCATTACGGCACGGGGTAACAACGACGTAGGTCGGCGGGAGGGATGCGAGAGTCGGATCGGTCATGCCCTCGTCCGCCTCTCAGCCCGGATCTCGGCCCGCTCCTCGAAGAGCGCGGGTAGATCGTCGGCGAACGCGACCGTCCACCAGCGCGGTCGCGACTCGGCCGCGTGGCGGCGACTGAGCAGCGCTCGCTTCTTGGCCACCGCTTCGACCTCGGCTCGCACCGGCTGTGTGTGCATCATTCTGTACGTCGCCCCGACCGCTCCGATGTAGAAGAAGCAGAGTCCGACATAGATCTGGAAGAAGAGCCCGTCAACGAAGAAGAGCGTGATGAAGCCTGACGCGATCGCGCCGGCCAGCGCCTGACCCAGATGTCGTGTCGTGTCGTCGGGGGCTGTCCGGCGGATCTTTCGGCCGGTGCTGATCCCCGAGATGTACATGAAGCAGAGGATGGCCACGCCGATCCATCCGATCTCGAGGAGCGACAAGAGGATCTGGTTGTCGAGCAGCAGGTTGGTGTCGGCCCCCCACGTGCCTGCGCCGCGACCGAACCACGGGCGCTGGGCAACGAAGTCGAACGCGATTTCGTAGTCGTCGGTCCGCCCTTCGATCGACGGGTCGGAGTCGAGCGCGGAGAACAGGGATCGAATCGAGCCGAGCAGTGTCGGACTCGAGATGTAGATCATGATCACACCGACGACCCCGCCGATCGCGGCTCGCAGCATCTGCCGCTGCCCCCACACGGAGACGAGGAACCCCATCGAGACCGCGGCGGCGACGATGCCCGAACGCGAAACCGACATCGGAATCGTCGACATGATCATCAGCGTGGCGACCCAGTAGCGGCGGGCCTTCTTCTTGTCGGGCTCGTGCAGCGCATAGTGAACGGCTACGGGCATGGCCATCGCCATCACGACGCCGAGTTCGATGGCGTGATCGGTGGTGCCCTTTGCTCGCTCGAAACCGGACCGCACGCCCGATGTCAGAAAGTCGCTGGTGAGCTTCAGTCCGGGAAACTGGACCTTCTCGACGAGGTCGTACTGGAAGTAGAACTGGAGCGCCGCCACCACGGCGACGGCGGTGGTGAATCCCACCGACCGTTTGAGCAGGGTTTCCAACCGTTCGCGGTCGCGGATCGATCCGGCGGTCAGGAGTGCGATCCCGATCATCGACGCGGTCAGCAAGATCTCGCGAACCGCGGCCGACACCTCGAAGTTGTAGAGGTCGCGGTTGTAGCTCATGGCGAAAGAGACAACGACGAGCGTGCCGTATCCCCAGAGGCCGAGAGCCACCGGGTTGCGGCCCCGCGGCACCATCGCCGGAACCATTCGCGACGCGGCATAGAGCACCGCGCAGAGGAGACCGACCGCTATCGCCGGGCGAGCGATCGAGCCGCCACCGGGAAGAACCCACTTCTGCGGGATCAGGAAGAGGCAGGCCATCCACACCGTGATCAGCGCGACCGCATCGAACCTCCACGGGTTGCGGGCTCGGCGTGTGAGTTGTGGCCTCACAACGCGCCCAGACGGGCAAGACGACGTTTCGACGCGCGTCGGGCGCGCGAATCGACGAGCCACGGCAGGAGGAACTGGTCGGTCCCGTAGGCGCACGCCCCTGCGATCATCGCCGACGCAACCATCATTCCGGCCAGTGCCCGCTTGCTGCCTGCGGGGCGCGGCGGAAGCTGTGTGACCTCGAGGAGACCGGCACCGAGTCGGGTGACTGCGGGGATGTCTCGCTCGGCCTGCACCGAGTCGACGCGGGCGATGAAGTCATTCGATATTCGTTCGGCCGAAACCCGCACCCCCGCGTGGCTGGGCGCCTTGACGACGATGGTGATCGCCGGGAACGCCTGGAAGAAGTTGATCGTGAAGTCATCGCTGAGGCCTTCGGCTCGCAGCTCGTCGGCGTAGGAGTCGTCGTAGTGTTCGAACACGGCGATGATCACGGTGGCGAGATAGACGGGCCGGGCGCTGTCGAGCAATGGATTCTCGGTGCGCGGGCCCACGACGGTGAGTGTGGACTGAGCGATGAATTCGCTACCGATGCTCCGGATCGAGAAGCTCGTTGCCGCGCAGAGCGCAAAGACGGCGAGGAGCACCCACCATCTTCGGAAGACCGCTCGAAGTACGTCGACCCACGGCATGTCTGGGGCTCCGGCCGTTCAGTCGGGCGACGACTGGGCTGTGCCCTCGCCCCGACGAGACCACCGCGAGGCAGCTCGATCCTCAGCCGGCGCATCGGGCTCATCGTCGATGGAGTCGCTGAGGGGGGCTTCTGATGTGGTCCCCGAGCGGGCGAGCAGCGCCGCAGAAGCCGCTGCTGCCGCTGCCTCGGCCTCGGCCTCGCGGCTGTAGCGAATGGTGTCGGATTCGTCTTTGAGCAGGCGGAGGAACTCCGCGCGGCGGGGACTGCGGAAGTAGGCATAGCCCTCGATGGCGAACGCCGCCATGAACGCGGCCAGGAGTCCGGCGCCCGCATAGATCGCCTGCGACGTGCGAACGGCCGAATAGTCGGCCTCGGGCGCCGAGATCTCGAGCAACTCGGTGCGGACCAGGGCCCGGGCGCTGGCCCCGAAGCGCAGCTGCTGTTCGGCGAGTTCGTCGACGTAGAGCCCCGCGAGAACAGTGGCGCTCTCGCGGGCGATGTCGGGGTTGTCGCTCACCACGCGGAAGGTGACGAAGGGCTCGAGGTTGACAACGGTGAAGAGATAGTCGTCGGAGAGACCGGCGTCGGCCACAGCCTCGCGACGCGGCGCGCTGTGCATCACCACTGCAGCGACGTTGGCAACTGAGTTGAGGCCGGAGCGCGAGCCGATGAGCGGGTTGGTGCCTTCGTCGGCGTTGACGTCGACCGGCGAGACCAGAAGGAAGCTCGAGTCGACGTTGTAGGTGGGGTTGCCACCCGAGTTGACCGCAAAAATGACCGCAGCGACGGAAAGGGGCACGACGACGTACCAGCGGCGCAAAATGACCAAGAAGACCGTCTTCAGATCCATCTCTTCGAGCCTTTCGCCGCGTTCATCTGCCTGGTGCGATGCACCCCACACCATCGGAAGGTCGACCCTAACAAGTTAGCTACTCGCCAATCGTCGGACGGGAGGTTCATCGCGACTGCACCGTGACGGCTTGGTCGCCGACTTCGCTGCGGGGGTCGAGTTCGTAGCCGTTGAGAAACGATGCCGTGGATGCCCGCACGAGCGTGTTGTCGCGCCACAGGATGGTGACGAGTTCTTCCACGTCCTCGGAGTTGCCGAGCACCGCGTGATACGACCCGTATCGGGCTTCGAAAGTGGACCCCTCGATGGTCACGAGCCCATAGGTGTGACGGGCCAGGAGGCCGATGGCTGAGCCGCTGGTGACCGAGCTGTCGCGCACCGTGGGATCGAAGACCCGACCGCCGTTGATACCGGTGAAGTGGATTGCATCGTTGTGAGCCTCGGAGTCCTCCGGCACCACCCACCCGCGGACCGTCATGCCTTCGAGCAGCGGCTCGATGACATCGCCCTCGTAGGCATAGATGTGGACGGGGCTTCCATCGGCGACTCGACCGTCGTCGTTGATATCGGTGCCATCGATGAAATAGGGCCGCACGAGCCTGCCTCCCCCACCGTTCTGGGTCTGCATGTAGGTGAAGTCGAAGTCGCGGAATCCGGAGTCGAAGTAGTCGACCGAATCACGTTGACCGATGCGGCGCGCCCCCGGGCCCCGGATGTGGCGGGCCTCGGTGTTGCTCGCCGCGATCGTGATGTCGCGTGAGGCGGCCACTCCGCCGAAGTCGTAGATCGTGTCGGGTTGGTCGAGCACGACCACACCATCGAGG
>Ga0315336_1001558_pt1 | contig 42978 bp, 35 predicted proteins | sample ASW5metaG_FD_204512 | JGI IMG/M metagenome (GOLD analysis project Ga0315336, IMG submission 204512) | Ammonia-oxidizing marine archaeal communities from Monterey Bay, California, United States - ASW #5 | ecosystem: Environmental > Aquatic > Marine > Intertidal zone | place: USA: California... | reverse complement strand
CGCCCGCGCTTGTTCCGACGACCGGCAATCCGGAGGCCATCGCATCCAGGACACTCGTCCCCAACCCCTCTTCCTTGCTGGACATCACGAACCCGTCGAACATTTTCAATAGATTCGGCACATCATCGCGGTAACCAAGGAATTTTACATGATCTTCCAGACCCAATTCATCGGACAATTGCTTTAACTCAGATCTCAACGGGCCGGGGCCAACTATACACAGGACAGTATTCGCGTTCTTTTTGACCACTTCTCCAAATCCCCGAATCAGAGTTGCGTGATCCTTGTGCCCGACGAGATTTCCAACGTTACCCCACACGAACGCATTTTGTGCTATCCCAAACTCATCACGCTCCACTGGTCTCACGTTAAATCGGATTGGGTCAATCGCGCTATGGACCATGCTCAGGCGTCCGTCTGAAACCCCGAACTCAACCAGAATTTTTTTTATGGCATTCGAAATAGCTACATAGTGGTCCGGCCAGGAATACTTTTTTTGATTGATCCATTTTGATTTTGGGACAAAATCCACCCGGCGAGAGACGATCACTTTACTCTTTCCGGAAAACGTTCGAATCAGACAGGCCAGCGTATGAGCGTGGGATGTGTGGGCGTGGATAATGTCGATTCCATGCCGCTTGATGATACCGGCCAACGTATTCACGGAAAACAAGTCTATTTCATTCCGAAGCGGCACTGTGTACAAACGGTCGCCCAACAATGACTCGTGACGTTTTACGAATTCAGATCTTGGACGGCCTGCGGCGAAGACTTCAACGTCCCGCTTTAACAGCCCTTCCATCAAATACGATACCTGCTGCTCTCCTCCGCGCCATCCGATCTGTTCATCCAGATGCAGTACTTTCAATTAGGTAACCCCATTCGAGTCATAGTATACTTCGGTATCGGAAATTCGGCCTTAAATCAAGTCGGATTATACCACTACCGTAGATATAGATTCATAGATGGGCTCCGGAATCCCCAATGCATTCAACACAAATTAAGCGTTTATCCGATTGGCAGCAGACCCTTCTTTTCCCACGGACTTCGATTCACGTAAACCCCGCGTACAAGGAAACTGACATTGTCGATGTAGCCCGCACTCTGTGGCTCCAGGAAGACGACGACTTCGAACATGCTCGTTCTCACAAATGGGGAGGCTACGTAGTCAAGGGAACTTGGAAAGAACAAAACCAATCGATTTTTTTTAAACACTTCAAAATTCACTCTCCACGACATATCCACAAGCCGTCGCGCGCACGGCACACTTTTGAATTCGAAGAAGTACTACGCAAATTCGGATTTCGAACCGCAGAACCCCTTGCCCTGATCGAAAAACGTTTCGCAGGAATTGCCATCGAAAGTGCATTGCTATTCAAAGAGATACCCAACTCGTTTCACACCTATCAATTCATTAATCAACCGGAATACGGTATTAAAGACGATCTAGCCCGAAGAAGAAATTTAGTTCGGGCTCTCGGTATTGAGATCGGGAAATTCCACTCTCATGGATTCTTTCACGGGGATATGCATACCGGAAACATTTTCACCCAACCTGCCGGGGACACCTTCAAATTCTATTGGATCGACAATGAAGAAGGTCAGGCTTTCGGCTCGCTGCCCTGGAGAAAACGGGTCAATGACCTGGACCACAGCAACCGTTTAAACTATTCCGTCCCGGCAAGAGACTTTCTACGTTTTCTCGATGGGTATTGCGGAGAAGTGAACTTCGACAAGGCTCAAAGACGTCGGTTGTGGGAAGCGGTAGAGAAAAAAAGTGCGCGTTTCAGAAATAGACGCGGTCGTTAGTTCTCGGAAGATTCTTCGGTGTTTTCTTCTTCTTCGGAGAGTGCCTGAGGTTCGGCAGCCTTCTCATCTTCGATTTCCGCAGCGGGCTCAACTTCGCTCACATCTCCCATATCTTCTTCGTTCAATATAGAATCGATGAACTCATTTTTGTCAGCCAGTTCATTGAGAGCCGAATCGAGTTCCTCATCCAAATGAGTGAAGATCTGATCTCGATTCAAATTTACTTTTTCTTTTTTCTTATTGGACATAAACAAACCTAAAACTTAATTGCAGGTGAATGGTTCACCTCATATACAAATTCTTTCAATATCGCGTACCGACCAGCTACATCGATTTCTTCCGTGCCGTCCAGTAAAACGCCCCAAGCTTCCTTATCCACACAAGAGGAAAACCCGCTATAGTCGACGTCTGTTTCGAGATCCGCATCGGGTTCCCCCCAATCATCATGGGATGCGAGATTAGCGATTTGGACCAAGGCGGCTAATTTCGGGTCCGCGGTATCGCTCAATGATTTTCCTTCTGACACATGATGGGCCCAAATGGCGCCGTTCAATGATTGTGGAAATCCCCATGAATCGGTCAACGCATAGGCCACGTCCGAATGATCAAAGCCAAATTTCCTTCTTTCCAAATCCGACAGTGACTCACTAGTGTCTTGAGAAAGTTGATAGAGCCCTTTGTAGTCTTCTCCCATTTGGCGCCAAAGTACCATTTTCCCGATATCGTGCAACAGGCCGGCAATGAAATCCTCTCCCTGGAGACTCAGTTCGAGGAAACCACCTAATTTTTTTGACAGAGATGCTACTTGGACTGAGTGATCCCAAAGACCTCGTTTGTTCAGTAATTTTTCGGTGGAAGGGTCGGTGAGGGAATCCAGTACAGAAATGCCCAATACGATATTTCGAACTTCTTTCACCCCGAGGATGACGAGAGCCAATTTCAACGTGCCGACCACTTGCCGCATGCCGTAATACGAAGAGTTACTTACTTTCAATAACTTAGCCGTCAGAGCCGGATCTCTTTCGATAAGGGAACTAACATCAGACACCGCGACGTTTTCGTCGTTGGTTACATCCATCACCTCGTTAACGATTTCAGGCATCGCCGGCAGATCCCCTATCTTGGCGACTATTTTTTCTATTTTAGCATTCACAATCATGACATTCCCCCTCATTTTGGTGTCAATAATGAATTCGACTCCTGCACAAATTTACCGAATCCCGCCAAAATCGAAATCCCCTCCGATTGGCTCTTTTCCGGGTGAAATTGTGTGCCAAATATTTTATCTTTTCCAACCACAGCCGGGAACGTATGTCCGTAAGTTGCAGTCGCATAAACTTCGTTTTCATTATCCGGCCGAGGATGATAACTGTGTACAAAATAAACATACGGATCATCCGTACAACCGTCAAGGATCGGACAGTGATTGTCCGTTCGCGTGAGATTGTTCCAACCCATGTGCGGAACCTTCAATCCCGTTTCGTCGGTACGAGGGAAACGGACCACTTTTCCGCCAATCAAACCAAGTCCCGGGGAACCTTCCCCCTCTTCACTTTCATCAAAAAGGAGCTGCATTCCCACACAAATTCCGAGCAATGGTGTGCCGGATTCTACGGCTTCTAATAAGGGTTCAATGAATCCGCCACTCTTCAAGCCTAGGTAGCAATCCTTAAACGCGCCGACCCCGGGTAAGATTATACCATCTGATGACAAAAGCAGCGAGGCATCTTCCGTAACAACGGCGTCATATCCCCCTTTTTCCACCCCTTTTTGGGCACTCCGAAGATTGCCCATTCCATAATCTATAATCGTTATCATCGCTTTTCCGACCGTTAGGCCTGCAATACCCCTTTGGTTGAGGGTATCTCGTCGCTTTCCGGATTGATGGACAATGCCTGTCCCAGGGAACGGGCAAATGCCTTGAACATCACTTCCACCCCATGATGTACATTCGTTCCATAACGAAGTAATAAATGCAGTGTGATCCGGCTGTTCATCGAAAACGCGCGAAAAAATTCCTCTGCTAATTCGGCGTCGAAATCGCCCAATTTCACTTTGGGAATATCGGCCCGAAACACAAGAAATGGCCTGCCACTGAAGTCGATGGCTGATTCCGCCAACGCCTCGTCCATCGGGATTACCGAGTGGCCAAAACGCGTAAGCCCTTTCGGCTCGCCGACGGCTTGCAAGAATGCTTGCCCCAAACATATTCCGACGTCTTCGACAGTGTGGTGAGCGTCAATGTGTAAATCGCCAGTGGCGTGTACTTTCACATCAAATCCCCCATGGCGGGCGAGATGATCGAGCATGTGATCGAAAAAACCGATGCCGGTTTGGATATCGGATTTTCCACTTCCGTCCAAATCGATTTCGACTTCAATTGAAGTTTCGTTCGTTTTGCGATTTATCGTCGCCTTGCGCATATACCAATCCCCAAAAACAGTAGGTGCTAGATTCGCCGGTAGAGCAATTCTAGCGACCCAAAAATAAACGTTCGGCTAAAAACGCTGGTAAACCAGCTTGCGTGACTTTATCAGCCGCCTGTTTAACCGGATAATTTATGCGTACCTGTTCAAAAACACCTGTTTCTGTATCTAACAGGCCGAAAGCCGCTCGAGGATCCCCGTCCCGTGGTTGGCCTACAGAACCGGGGTTTACAAAAAACATCTTCTCGGAATCCAACTCGAATTGGTTATTCTCGTCAAGCGAATAGGCCCCGTCTTTTGCAAAAACGCCCGGGTTGTGAGTATGCCCGAAAAAGCACCATATACACTCTTTTTCCTCAACATAAGAGACATGAGGAAGTATGTCTTCCCAGGTAAACAGATACGAATTTCGATTGGTGGGCGAGCCATGAACCCCAAGAAACGGGCCAAATTTTTGGTTGTCAGGCAACCCTCGGAGCCATTCCAAGTTGTCTTTACGTAGAGTTTCGCGGGTCCACATCGCCGCTGACAACGCCACGGGGTTAAATCCCCAAGGCTCTTCGAGTCCGCAAGCAACGGCATCATGATTCCCGCAAATTGTCGGGATATTTCGCTCGCGCATCAAATCACAACATTCATTGGGATTGGCGTTGTATCCAACGATGTCCCCGAGATTGATAATTTGATCAACGCCGACATCATCAATATATTTAAAAACCGCCTGAGTGGCTTCTAGATTGGCATGGTTATCCGAAATGATTGCATAACGCACTATTTGATCGCCTCCATTGGTTGTGCAATCGTGAATCTATGGTTCACCTTCCCCCGAAGGAGGGTGTAATGTCTTTAAATTCAGCTGTTTAACCCGTTTCGGTGGTAGTATACCGAAAAATATATCGTATTTCCTCTTTTACGGGAGGATGGCAGACCGATTCGTGTACCTAATACTGGATGCGAGGAATAATTGCCCCCCAAAATAACAGGGTAATCCCCATACATACATTGGGACGTCCGATTCGATGAATTGGCCATGCGCGACCGAAATATCCGACAAATAAAAGAGAACGGCACCGATTCCAATGGTTTTACTTCCGCCACGCCCGACGCATCCTGCAGCGAGCATGACCATGAACGTGATGACGACGATATAGGCGGCCACGGGGCCGAGCATCGCCGTCTCTACATTGGGCAATAGCCAGTTAAGAATAACAGCTGATAAAGGGATGATTACGACCAAGCTTTGTATGACCCGCTTTTTGTCGAAACCATGATTAAAAAACGCGACGCAGTACATCACGTGTGCCAGCAGGAAACTGCTTAAACCTCCCAAGAAATAGGCTTCGCCGGACCCAAGGAGGAAGGCGTCGCCAAACCAGGAAAATACCAGTCCAACAAGAATTATCTTTCCATAGCGAGACCGGAGGGCACCACACATGATTCCTACCAGAATGAATCCCGTCGAGGCCGACTGCTTGAATAGACCACTCGGAATTGGAAGGTCGAACAAATTATCCAGAACGAGGCCCACCGCCATTCCCATGGTGAAGATACAGACGCCAATCAACTTACGGTTCGAACTATCTTCCATACTTATTGGTCTAACAATTCGTAGTCAACGGCAATGTGTTGGCCATCTTCAAGTTTTCGAGCAATCATGTAGAACGTATCACTCAAACGGTTCACAAAGGAAAATATGTGTTCGGCGTCGAAAACAGAAACCTCGTTTTTCAGCCTGACCAGATCACGTTCCAATAGGCGGACTTCTGTGCATAGTATGTCCCATTGAGCAGAGTGCGGATTGGACGCCGATAAAATAAAAAAGCGGGGTAACGTAACCTGTGTTTCCAACTCCTGCTGAAAGGATTCCAGTTTTTCCAGATGCTTTTCCCCCACTTCCCCTTTCCGAACGCGCAGGTTTTTGCCGGCCGGATCGTTACACGCGGTTCCAATCAGGAAATAAACATGCAATACCCAAAAAAGGAACTCACTAATCCAGGCTGCATCCTCTCGAATCGAATCTTCTAAATCCAAGCGTAAGGCGGCGGTGTGGGCTCGAACTAAATCTAAACTGCCGCAGGCTTCAAAAAGCGCATGAGATTTGGGGAGTTTGTCGCCGGCGAGGTTTATCGATTCTCCCTGATCTCCTTTTCCAGATGTGACTTGTGAGTTTTTCATGCGGGCTACTTCAACGTCAACAACAATGGACAATGGTCGGAACCGTGAACATCGCTCAAAATGATGGACTGTTTTACTTCTTTCAAGAAACCCTCATTCACACAATGATAATCAATCCTCCACCCCACGTTGTTGGCACGGGCGTTCGCACGATAAGACCACCATGTATAATGACCCGTCTCGTCGGGATGAAAATGCCTGAACGTATCGACGTATCCCGCCTTTAGAAATTTTGTCATCGCTTCACGTTCTTCAGGCAGATAACCGGGATTGTTTTCGTTCCCTTTTGGCCGTGCCAAATCGATTGCCGTGTGGGCAATGTTGTAATCCCCGCAAAGAACGATGTTCTTACCGGATTTCACCAGTTTATTACACAACCGCTTGATCGAATCGCAGAACTTCAGTTTATAGTCAATGCGCTTCCCTTCTTGTTGACTGTTTGGATAGTAACAATTGAGGAGGGTGAATTTTTTGAATTCCAATACCTGCACACGCCCCTCTACATCGAAATCATCTTTACCCATGTTTTGCACGGAAAGCGGTTTTTTCTTCGTGAACGTCGCAACTCCGCTGTAGCCTTTTTTCTGGGCTGGCATCCAATACGAAGAATACCCTTCCGGTTCGCGGTCTTCGTCTTTCAATTCTGCAGGAAGAACCCGACTTTCCTGAACGCAAAGAATGTCCGGTGACGCTTCTTCAAACCACTCGGTGAAGCCTTTTTTTAACACGGCCCGCATGCCGTTGACATTCCATGAAATAATATTCGTTGGCATTTATTGGTACTCCTAAAAACACGAATGGTACTTTCTTAATCGGATCAATTCAATGATTTCTTGGGTTTCGATTCAATATATTATGTATAATGGGACGATTCAAAGGAAAAAACATGCTCCTGGCTTTATTCCCATTACAGTTGATCCTATTCCCCGGACAAGAAATCTCTTTGCACATTTTCGAGCCGCGGTATAAACAGCTCATCTTAGAATGTCGCGACGAAGAGATTACGTTCGGAATGCCAGCGGTAATCAATGGAGGATTAACCACGTTTGGGACGGAAGCTGAGTTGATTCGCATTGATAAGACCTATCCTAACGGCGAGTTGGATATCGTGGTTCGCGGAAAAAGAATATTCAAAATCTCGACGTTCGTGAAAGACGTGCCGGAAAAACTCTATTCGGGCGGCCTGATCGAATGGATTGATATCGACGAGGAATCCGTGGATTCGACACAAAAAAAATTGGTCTATTCGTTCAAGAAACTCTTAGCCCATTTCAAACGAGAATCCCCTATTCAAGACTTTGCCGTGTCCAATTTGAGTTTCAAATTGGCTCCTTATCTGGGTCTCTCGCTTAGTCATAAAGTTGATTTATTAAGTACACAGACCGAAGACCGACGCCAGGAAAAGCTGATTTTTTTCATCGAAGAAATCATCAAAGAGAACCCTATGCCTGAAGGTGACAACTCTCTTCAGGCGAAAAACGAATCCATCGTCGACCGATTTTTTAGTCGGAATTAGCCGAGCACGCGAGGCCCACCTTTTGAAAGCTAAAGACATTATTGAGACCATGGATCAGTGGGCGAACCCGTCGTTGGCGTATTCGTGGGACAAATCCGGACTCGCCACCGGCAGCCCGAATGATTCCGTTTCAAGAGTATTGACCGCATTAACCATCACTTCAGACACTATCACCGCGGCCAAAAAATTCAAGGCCGATATGATCGTGAGTCATCACCCGCTGATTTGGGAGCCAATTTCAACTCTTCGGACGGACAATCCGACCAGCAAACTTATTCTAAACACCCTCAAGAACGAAATCGCTTGCTACTCGGCACATACGAATTTGGACGTCGTCGCTGGCGGAGTCAATCACGTCCTCGCGCGTCGACTTGGTCTATCGAATATTTCACCGCTCTTTCCATCCGAGACGGGCAAGCAACTGAAATTAATCACGTTCGTCCCGCCCGAACATCTGGCGATTGTTCGTACCGCGCTTTCAGAAGCAGGTGCCGGTCACATTGGCAATTACGATCAATGTTCGTTCGCATCAGAAGGGAAGGGGTCATTTATCCCAAATGACGCAGCATCACCCTATTCAGGAACGAAAGGCTACATGACAGAAGTCGAGGAAATCCGTTTAGAGATGTTACTCCCCCACTATCGGGAAGGTGAAGTAATTCGCGCGTTGAGAAAATCTCATCCCTACGAGGAAGTGGCCTATGATTTGATACAGCTTACAAACACGGATGAAAATATTACGTTGGGACTGCAAGGTGAACTTTCAAAGCCACTTAATCTCGACACCTTCGGTAGAAAAATAAAAGAAGCACTAGAAATCTCTCATGTGCGCGTCACCGGCAAGAAAAACGATAAAGTAAAACGGATCGCCGTCATGGGAGGCGCAGGAGGAAGTATGGCCTCGAAGATTCCGTCCGATATCGATGTTTTTGTTACCGGGGATGTCAAATATCACGAGACGCTGGACGCGATGGAAGCCGGTCTAAACATGATCGATGCGGGCCATCACGGAACCGAAAAATGGATAGCCCATGAGATCGCTGTCTATTTGAAAGACAAATTGCCCGCCGTCAAGTTCAAAGCTTTTGAAGAAACCGACCCGTTCAGAATAGTCTAAGACATGTCCGACCATGTATTGAATTTGAATAGTGATTCCCCAGAAGCCACTGAAGCCATCGGCGCAGCATTGTACCGGTCGGTATCGCCCGGTACGTGTATTGCTTTGTTCGGCGATTTAGGTGCGGGTAAGACGTGTTTGACCCGTGGCATCACTCATGCAAACAACCCCGATGCACAAGTCTCGAGTCCGACCTTTACATTGGTGAACGAATATCCGGGCGTTTCAAAGATTTATCATATGGACTTATACCGATTGGGAAGTCTAGACGAACTGTTCGACATCGGATTAGACGAATTGATGACGCCCGAACAGGGAATTTGCGTAATGGAATGGGCTGAGCGCGCCGAGAAAATTCTTCCCCAACGTCGCATCGAAGTGCACTTGAGTCACGATGGGCAAGACAATCGAAAAGTAGAAATCAAGAGTTACGACGTGTTGTCTTCGAGAGAATTGGAGTCGATCGAAAACTCTTCGATTTAGAGACTGAGCGCACGTAAGGCGGCGATAATTTCGTCGCCTGTCTGATACCGGTCAGCCGGATCTTTTGCGACCATCTTAAGGGCGATTTCGTCTAACTCCGGCGGCACCCCCGGCTTGAGCGAGCTCAATTTATCCGGCATTTCCTCAAGTTGTCGTTTGATTACGTCGCCCGATATGAAGACGACCTCCCCAGTCAGCATCTCGTATAAGACCAATCCCATCGCGTATAAATCCGCTTTCCCGTCGACCTCTTTGCCCAATGCTTGTTCGGGAGACATATAGGATGGCGTACCCATCACCATATTCGGATTGGTCAAACGGTTGTCCTCTTGCTTCGCCAAGCCGAAGTCCATCAACTTAACAAGACCGCCCTTGGCGATAACAATGTTGTCCGGTTTGATGTCGCGATGCACGATACCCGAATCGTGAATCGCCTGAAGCGCCCCGCAAGTTTGAACCATGTAATTTACTGCTTCGCGAGGTTCTAACGCCTTTTTCTTTTGAATGAGTTGGAAGAGACTGGGCCCCTCAACAAATTCCATCGCGATGTACGCTTTTCCTTCGCTCGCACTAATGTCGTAAATCGAGACGATGTTTGGGTGATTGATCTTTGCGGCCGTTCGCGCCTCCCGAATAAACCGCTGCCGGAATTCTTCGGACTGGTCGACGAGAGAACCCAAGAATTTCAATGCAACTTGCCGATCCAACTGCTTATCTTTTGCCAGATAAACGACGCCCATCCCTCCTCGCCCTAATTCTTTGTCGAGAATATAGCGTTCGCCAAGCGAATTGGAAACCATTGTCATCATCTCTCTATTAGCGCCGGAACCACCGACACTCTGAACCGGAACCGAATCCGCTCCTCCCATCAAGGAGATCCTGGAATCGATGCTCGATATCCGTTGGTCGAGGTCCCTGAACTGTCTGTTAACAGCGCCAATCGTGTAAAGAATGTCTCGAGACTTTTGGAGATTGCCGACTTGTTCGTGCGCTAACGCCAACATATAAAAGTATTCAATATTGGTCTTGTCTACACGCTTGCCAAGCAAATGGTTTTCGAGAGATGCGACACAGTGTGCATAGTCATGAATTTCATAGAAGCTATGTCCCAACAGCGCGCGGGACACTTCGAAATCTTTGTGATCTTCCGGAACCTGCTGGAGCTGAGCGATCGCTTTTTCAAATTGGCCGCCTTTTGCAAAGGCATGTCCAGCTCGAGCCGGATTTTTCGCCTTGGCATAAAAATCTCCCGCACGGCTGTAATCGCCGCCTTTTACAAAACAGTCGCCGGCTTTGAAAAACTCCTCAGCACCGGCATATGCCATGGCGGCTTCTTTCCACTTTTTCATTTTCTCGTAGTACTGGCCACCAATACGGTTCGCTTCTTTTTCTTTACCCGCCAACTTCATACATTGCGCAGCTTGTTCCAATTTCCCACCACGTAAATACACTTCGCCTGCGCGCTCAAATTGTTTCGCATCCTGGAATAATTTTCCCGCCATATCGAACTTCTGATTTTGTTCGAAGACTTTTGCCACGGGGATTTGAAGTGAGAAAATCTGCTCTTCCGACAACTTGCCATTCGCCGATTGCAGCATTGCAAGTGCGTGGGTGGCCGCGTCCAGTTGTAGAGGAAGATCTTCATTGGGATTGCCAAAATAATCGACGAAAAGCTGGAACGCCTCTTTAATTTTGCCGGCCTCGGTATAGGCTTTTGCCGCGGAGGAATAGTTCCCGCCTTTCAAAAACGCTTTCGCGGCGGGCACATATTTCTGTTTTTCGAGGTAAAAAAGCCCAGCGGTAAGAAAGTCGCCCCCTTTCAGCATCAATTTCGCCGCTTTATTGATATCGCCCTGTTTCGCGTACTCCTGCGCCGCTTCCTTGTAGTTTTTCGCCTTCAGGTACCATTTGGCGGCGTCTTTATGCTTTAAGGCTTTGGAATAGGTTTCCGCCAGAAGGTCGTATTGTTTATTCTTTTTCATTGAAGCAGCATCAGCGATGAGTAAGTTCGCCGCCTGCTGCTGTTCGTTGCCGCCGCCTTTTGATTTCAGCAATGCGTCGATATCGGCTGTATCGGACAAAGTATCTTTCTTGAATAGATTTAGGACGAAACCGAGAACCCATTTCAAGAAGAGAAAAATCAGAGCAAGTACAATGATTCGGTAAAGCCAAAGGACAATCTCATTAGGTGGCACAAATCCGACTAGATTGAGTGGGTAATCCAACCAAGCAAATAGATTATTCACTGTTTCCATAACGAGTCACCACCTTTGTAAGACAAATATTCACTCATACACCGCAAAATTTCCATTTCCAAGGTATACTTCATGTAGATTTTCTTTTGGTTTAGTCCAACATATAGAAAATATCTAATGAATTCAAGCTGTTTAGCGCGGAAGAGAAATGGGGCCAATGCTAGGTGAACTGCAAAATAAAAGGATCGAACAGGGGTATACGTTAGTTGGTATGTCTAATAGACTTGCCATACCTGTTCAAGATTTAGCGGCCATCGAGGAACTGAATCTAAACGCACTCCCTCCTCTCATTTATGTAAAAGGTTTCGTAAGAAGTTATGCGCAAGCTTTAGGAATGAGCCCAGAGCCTTTCGTTGGAGAGATATCGGCGTTATACGCCGGCGAAACTGTCTGCGACCGGACATCAAAAAAGTTTCGATGCCCAAGTTTCTTGAAGATCTTACTCATTCCCTTCGCGTTTCAAACCGAATGGGTTGCCTGGGTAGTCATCATTTTGATGTTGCTTGGCGGGTGGACCGGTTACAGCCAATTCACCACAAGCCGCTTGGATTCGACCAACCTGGTTGAAGCAAGTATTTTGGATGAAGAATCTGAAAATACGAGCTCCTCGGAACTCGAAAATCGATTACATCGCAATTTCGACCCCACCGCCCGACCAATCCGTTAGGCAATATCGGATCTTTTCCCGAATTCGAAGAATTTGCTAAAGAATTTCGCCATTTTTCCGATAAATCAGTCAGATGTCCATTTGTGTGCACGATTAGGTTTAGGAGTGAACATTTTTGTTCACTCCTCGTACGTAATTGTCGATCGTCGAAATTAGGACTGGAAAAATGTTGACAGTGAAAACACTTTTAGCCCCGTTTTTATTGACTCGAAATTAGTACTGGACATTCATGACATTTATCCTTTACATTGTTGGCACTAGTCTTGCTAAAAAGCCATTGGTTTTTGTTGTGTCTCTTCACCTATGAGGTGGCATATAGGGGGAAACCACCGAATCAGTACAGGGGGCTGCCTGATCGGGTACGACTGAAAAGCTTCTGCGATGCGTCGTTATTGAATTTGCGATTCGAACGATGAAGCCCGGCAGAAGAGGTAAAAATGGTAGTGATGAGACATCTTAAAAAGAATCCATTAGTAGTATTAATCTGTTTAGTGGTCGGATTACTCGGTCTAATTCCATCCGCCCACGGTCAAATGTTAAACGATGGTGCCAAGATGGGCACCAACCTTTACAACATCAAGGACTATGCTCCTGTTTGGGTTTTCGTTGACATCTTCAAGGAAGCACGCGATTGGCTTCCTCAACGTGACGGCATCTGGGACACTGGCGAAACCATCCAGTTCAGGCCGGACGGCTATCCTTCCCAATTGGAAGAAGGCCTGTGGGCATCCACGATTTTGAAGCGTGGAGTTAACGGACACTATCCGAGCGGAAACTACACCGTTTTGTATGATGGTGAAGGCGTCGTAACCGTTACTAAATTCGACGCGCACACCATTCATTCCGAGCCAGGAAAACTCATCGTCGATGTGGACGCCGGCAATAACGGAATCGTCCTTACTATCAACGAAACGAATCCAAGTAACCCAGTACGCAACATTCGCTTTATCATGCCTGGGTTTGAGGATACGTACGACACTCAAATCTTTCACCCTGAATTCCTCAAAATTATTGAACCCTTTTCGGCGTTCCGATTCATGGATTGGCAACGGACTAATTTTTCCAACGTGTTCACGTGGGGCGACCGCGCGACACCCGATACTTTCAGTCAAGCGACCGATCAAGGTATCGCTCTGGAATACATGATCGAGTTATGCAACCGGACGTTGAGCGATGCTTGGTTCTGTATGCCTGACCAAGCCGACGACAACTACATGCGCGAATTCGCAAAAATGGTTCGCGATGATCTTGATCCTCGCCTTCGTGTTCATATCGAATTTTCCAATGAAGTGTGGAACAGCGGCTTCGCCCAAGCGCAACGCGTACAGGCAGCCGGGGTTGCAAAGTGGCCTACAATTTCACATTTTGAAGCTCGGATGCGCGAACTTTCCGAACGGTCTGTCCGAATGTTCGACATCTGGGAAGACGAATTTGGTGGCGTTGATCGATTGGTCCGCGTAATGCCTTCTCAGCATGCTAACAACTGGACGGCCTCCAAGACTTTGGACTGGAATGACGCCTATTTAAAGACCGATGCTCTTGCTACCGCCCCGTATTTCGGCGGTCACCTTGGGCACGAAAGCAAAGGCCTCAACACTCCTAGCATGACAGTCAGCCAAGTCATCGACTTTTGCGAACAAGACGTTCAAACACAGCGTGAACGGACTGAAAAAAATAAAACGATCGCTTCCGATCGCGGCCTGAAGTTGATCGCCTACGAAGGTGGACAACATATGGCTGGCGTTGGGAGTTATTTTTCTAATCAGCAAGTGACCGACCTTTTCTTGGCCGCAAACCGCCACAGTCGGATGCGCGGAATCTATGCGCAATACCTCAACGAATGGAACCAGGACGGTGGAGAACTGTTCATGTCTTTCACTTTGATGGGTGCCAACTACAGCAAAAAAGGCTGTTGGGGTATTCTTGAATATATGGACGTCCCTCTTACTGCTCCTAAATATTTAGGAATCTTGGATTACTTGAGTGGTGTTCAGCCTAGTGGTCCTTCCGTGTCCTCCTTTACGGCCAGCCCGAACAAAGTGGCGCCTGGCGGTTCAACAACATTGAATTGGACCACTTCCGGTGCAACATCGGTATCGATTTCTCCGGCAATTGGATCGGTCGCGTTGAACGGTTCTGTTTCAGTCACTGTAAATGAAAATACATTGTTCACTTTGGCTGCGACAAATGCTGACGGTACAACGACAGACAGCTTAATCGTTGCGATCGAAGAATCATCAGTTCCTGTCCCAGTAATTAGTCAGTTTACATCCAGCGCGAGTACGGTGAACGAAGGTGATTCATTCACTCTCAATTGGTCTGTAAGCGATGCTGACTCTGTAAACATCTCTCCTTCAATCGGTGCCGTAGCCGCCACTGGAAACATCGATGTAGTAGGCGCCGAAACAACAACCTATACGTTGAGTGCAACCAATGCGGGCGGAACCGTTTATAATTCGACGATCGTTTCCGTTATCGGCGCGCCTGATGCGCCGTCGTTTACTTCTCAACCTCAAAATGCTTTAGTGACCGTTGGACAAAACGCAATCTTTGAAGTCAGTGTCGATGGCACTGCCCCATTTGCGTTCCAATGGCAGAAAAATAATGTTGATATCGACGGAGCCACTGAATCAAGTTACATGACTCCGGCGGCAAGCCTCGGCGACAATGGCAACACCTATCGCTGTCTTGTAAGCAACTCCGTTTCGACTGTGGGTTCTGGGAATGCTTCACTTACTGTGGTGGAAGCAGGCGCACGCGTCGTTGACGGCCTGATTGCCCAGTACACCTTTGATGAAGGTACCGGTAACGTCGTCCACGATTCTTCTGGTAACGGCGCTCCCATGGACCTGGCCATCGTCAGTTCGACTGGTCGCGAATGGACGAACGGCGGCTTGAAACTGAATTCTTCCAACACGATCACTTCTACTGGTCCTGCTGAAAAATTAAACGCAGCAATTCAATCCACTGGTGCCGTAACGCTCGAAGCTTGGGTAACACCAGACAACACGAGTCAAAGTGGGCCTGCTCGCATCGCAACAATTTCTTCCGGTACGGGTAGTCGTAATATCATGCTTGGCCAGAAAATCACGGCCTTTGAAGCCCGGTTCCGGACGACCAACACGGATTGGAATGGTAATCCGGCTGTTGTGAGCCCGTACGGCCATGCGAACACTGGTAAAACTCACGTGGTATACACGCGAAACAGTTCCGGTCAGGCTGCCATCATTATGAATGGCGAAGTCATCGCTGAAGGTACAGTAACCGGCTCCCTGAGCAATTGGGACGACTCGTTCAAATTGATTCTGGCGAACGAATCGACGAACAACCGTCCATGGCTTGGTGAATTCCACATGGTTGCATTCTATAACCGTGCACTGAACTTGGGCGAAGTTACTCAAAACTACGAAGCTACTTCCGAACCTGGTGCAGCAACTCCTCCAGGCGAAGAAGAACCTCCTGTTGAAGAAGAGCCTCCTGTTGTTGCGGCTCCGACGATCGTCGAGCAACCGCAGAATCAGACCTTAGAAGTCGGGGATACTGCTCAATTCTACGTAACCGCCGGTGGCGTTGGTCCCTTCAGCTTCCAGTGGAAGCGTGACGGAGCTGCCATCTCGGGTGCCACGAATTACAGCCTCTTCATCACCGACGTGCAGGATTCTGACAACGGCGCAGTATTCAGCTGCACGGTAACAAACGAAGGCGGAAGTATTACTTCGAACTCTGCTTCGATAACCGTTTCTGAAAACACTGATACGGGGCGCGTCTCCGACGGTCTTCGTGTTCTCTATACCTTCGAACAAGGTAATGGGAACGTCGTTTATGACCGATCCAATGTAGAGCAACCTTTGAACCTCTTGATTCAAAAGGGCGACAAGATCGCCTGGAATGAAGCTGGACTGTGGATCGGTGGCAATACAATGGTTGCTACCGGATATTCCGCTACGAAAGTTACCAGTGCTGTCAAGGAAACGAACGCTGTCACAATGGAAGCGTGGATTACGCCGGACCGCGCTAAGCAATATGGACCTGCACGGATCGTATCCCTGTCAGGCTCCACGAGCCGTCGCAATCTGACCATGGGACACCACTTCTCGGATTACGACATACGGTTGCGTTCGAGTGAAACTGACTCTAATGGTAAGCCGGCAGTTGCCACAACGGGTAAAGTCATCACCGGTGCTCAGCAACACGTCGTCTACACCAGGGCAGCCGATGGCGCAGCCACGATCTATATCGATGGCGTGGTCGTCAAGCAAGGTACGGTTGGCGGTGACTTGCAAAATTGGGATGATAGCATGAGACTTATCATCGCCAATGAGTTTAACCAGAACGTTGTTTGGAAAGGTACTTACCACTTGGTCGCAATGTACAACAAAGCATTGAGTCAAGAAGAAGTAACGACCAACTTCGAAGTTGGCGCTGTGGTCTCGGAAGACGCGGCTCCGTCAACAGAAAATACGTTTATCAAGGGTAATGAAACGTTTAGTGGCCAGGAAATCACTGACGTGAGTTACGATTCAGCTATCGATGGAACATCGGTCGTACAATTCTCGATGAGTTCGGAAATCGCCGACGTGAACGATGTGCTTACCGTTTACGTGGCCGCTGGGAAAAATCCCATCAACCCTCTCTCACTCTGGACAAATGTTCACGGAGATGACGTTGGTTTCACGGTTTCATATGAATATGTCGATGAATTCACTTCGAACGATCTCCTGGTAAGTTTCACGCCGAACACATCCTGGACTTCCAATTCTACGTTGGTCCTTTCAGTAGGTGGTACGGATACGACCAACAAAGCCATCAATCTTGTTACGAGCTCCTACAAAGTACAGAGCGGAAGTGACGGTGGGTTTGCGATAAGCAGTTTTACTAAATAAACGAAAAACTCACGGCCCGTATTGATAATTATTATCAATACGGGCCTTTTTTATTGGACTTAGAGAATTTTTGAATTAAAGTTGGTAGAAAACGCGATTTCAGGGTAAAATATATGAAGGTAACAACAATCGAGGTGCTTAATGCCGCATATATTAATAGTAGATGATGAAGAACAAATTCGCGAAGTATTACGCACCGTTCTTGAACGAGTTGGGTATACTGTTGACGAAGCTGAGAATGGTTTGGTCGCGATAGAGTTCTGCCAGAGCAATGCGGTAGACCTTGTAGTTACTGACATTATCATGCCTGAGAAGGGCGGTATCGACACGATAATGGATCTCCGCCGAGACTTCCCTGAAGTGAAAATTATTGCCATTTCCGGCGGAGGCATGTGTGGAGACGTAAGCTACTTGGACATGGCCATTGGCGTTGGCGCGGACAAAGCTATCGGAAAACCTTTCGTCTTGGACGAATTCCTCGAATCGGTACGGGAACTCACGTTTACCGAAGCCATTACGTCTTAATAGACATTAACTCTCTACGAAAGAACCGGATCATTGATTCGGTTCTTTTTTTGTGCTCGATGAATGCCGCCAGCTCATTTCCGACTCGTCAGGAATGCAACTAAATCCCGCAATTCCCCTATATCTAGAAATTCTCTAAAATCTTCCGGCATGGACGAAATGTCGCGAAATCGATCCGCAACGTCAGAGTTTTTGAATCGGGCCCGAATCAATTTCGCGGCGCCAGGAACATTTAAGGGAACTGATTTCTCAGCCAGTAACACTACGGAATCATTTCGTAAAAGAGGTGCGAGATCGCTTATGGCATCTCCGGTCAATTCTAACGTGAGCGTATTTTCGGTCTCTTCTATCACTCTCCCGGCAAAGCTTTCCCCGCTTTTCAAATCAATAATCACGTTTTCGAACCCATCGGCTATAGCATTGTTAGGAAGGATGATGGATTCGAGCAAATATTGAGCACTTCGCTCATTCCCAATTTGGGTCAGATTAGGACCGACTTCGCTCCCGCCTTGGTTTCCTACCGAGTGGCATTTCAAGCAGGAGACTTCAGCGTCGTTCATAAAGATCTTACGACCATTGCCGGGGTCACCACCGTTCATTGCTGGTAGGAAAGGTTCTAACGATTCATAGTCGAAGCTCGCAAAATATTCATCCACAACCGAGACGACATTTTCGATTGGAGAGGTCTGGCACGCGAGGATTATGTCGGCCTGTACTGATGCCTCCACTGCTCCCTTTTTTAGTTTTCCGAATAGATTTAGGAGGAGTTTTTCTGCCCTCTTCCCCACCAAACGTCCGAGCACGCCGTATGCAATTTGTTTTTCCTCCAATTCACCGTTTTTGATCACATCCTCCAGCATTGATACCGCAGCGTCCGGTTCGATTTTTGCCAATTGTGCGATTGCTTCGATACGAAGGAGGCTGGAGTCAGATTTCAGTGCGACTTCAACGGCGTCTTTCAACCTATCTGAGTTAATCTCGCTCAAAACCTTCAACAACTCGACTTTTTCCTTCTCTCGCCACAAATCCCCTCGGTATGCGTCAATCAGGAATTTGCCGGCAGGTTCCAAGCCGAGTTCGCCTACCAACCTTGCGGACGCCATACGAATTTTTGCCGCTGGGTCAGACAACAAATGCGGGAGAGCGGCTAATAAGTCACTTTCAATCAAGCCCACAGAGTGTTCGTCTTTCGGATCCCATAACCCGGTCACGCCATCTAGCTGAGAATCACTGTTCCACGCTGCGAGATTCGAAAGCGCCTCGTCTCTAAATTTTTGATCCAAATCTTTGTTGGCAGCAGCGGAAATCAACAGTTGTCCGGATTCCGCGCCGCCTTCCCGAATCCGTGCATTCAGGATTCGCCGAGCCAACGCCTCCGAACCCTCACTAATCGTTTCAGGGAGAGACATTTTCGCGAGTTGGGCGTATCCATCACGAATTTTTTCGTCGTTGATTGCTCGTGCGGCTTCCAAACGTAGCCGGGCTGAATCATCACCTAAAAATTGTGTCACGTTCGAATCACGTTGGCGACGTTGAATCAGCAAGGCGGCGAGTCGTACCTCCTCGTTGCCATGCTCTCCCGCCTTTCTTTGGTGTTCGGGTGATGCTGCTCCCATGAGCCCCATGACGCCGGCGTGGCGCAGATAGGCATCGGCACCGTCGTTTCCATCTAAGAACGCGGTTAACGATTCTGCGGCATCCTCGGAGGTATGTCCTTGCATGCCGAGCGCCTGTGCGGCGAAGAATTGAACTCGCATATCGGAATCGGTCAACAACTCGATCAGTCCCCCATGTCCCGTTCCCGCCTTCGCTTCGCCGAGAACACGAGCCGCCTGCCCCCGAACGAGACCATCGTCATCTTGGAGGAAAGGAATCAGCGATTCACCCGAAATTTCGTTTTGGAGCAGAAGCTGCCATAGCCCCCAAATACCGTGAAGTCGTTGCAATTGATGATCAGTATTCAATGCTTCCAAGAAATGAGGTTTTGCTTCAAGTCCCAAATCGGCTAATGCGTATTGAGCTTCAGCGCGTACTCGCATGTCGCGGTGGGCCATCAGCCCCACTAGTTCGCTGGGCGTCTTGCCCGCCATGCCAGTGCTCAACAGCGACTTGACCTCTTCCACTCGATCGTGATCGGTGTGTTCATCGTCCGTGATGCGATAGATTCGACCGCGAGCCGACCGATCCCATCCGACGACCCAATCGGTCAAGTAGAGTCCTCCATCCATGCCGAATTCGCAATCAGTTGCCAGGACTCCCTGCATGAATTCGTGATCATTGATCATCTCGAAGGACGCGCCTTTGGGCCTCATCGCAAAACTATGGATTAGGCTGCGGGCCGGGTCACCGCGAAAGTCGCAGAGAAAAAAATGGTCTTCATATTCGTCGCTGAGTCCTGTACCCGGGTAATACGTCAATCCCGACGGACCGGCTCCGTAATTCAACAGAGGAGGAACTAGATGAGCGGGTTGCCCTTCGTGATACGGATGCCACATTTTCTCTGCATTCCAGGGACCGCGCCGATTGGGTTCTGAAATCCATTGCCAACCGATGTGCCAACCGCTGTCTCCACCTTCCACGATATAGACCCAACGCGCCTGATCGCCGCCGTCCGAGTTATTGTCTCCAGTAAATAGGTTTCCGTACTGATCAAAGGCCAATTCTTGAGGATTTCGTAAACCGTAATGAACGACTTCCAGCCCCGATCCATCGGGAAAGCATCGTAAGACCGCCCCCGTATCGGGATAATCCAGTAGTTCGCCCTCTTGAGTCTTCGTACTGAATCCCCTATCCCCGATCGAAAAATATATACGCCCATCAGGTCCTTTTCTCAATCCATGCAAATCATGTCCCAAGAAATTGATATGGACCCCATAGCCTTCACTCATCGCTTCCCGAGTATCGGCTACGCCGTCGCCGTTCGCATCTGTTAATTTCCAAAGTTCAGGGATGCACGAGTAATACACTTCGCCACGATCCACAAGCAAACCTGCGCCTATCCCCGCTAACGCGTGATTAAACCCGTCGGCGAAAACGTTGGCTGTATCAGCGACTCCATCTCCGTCTTCATCCACAATCAGGCGCACTCGGTCATGTTCAGTCCAATAGCCCGGGAAATCATCCCCGAGTTTTTTTTCCATCGTAACCAGACGTTCTTCCACGGTCCGGTTGGCTAAATCATCCACCAACCAACTGCGATGTCCCCGCATGTCAGAGACGCCCGCGTGATGGCGAAAAGTCTCAGCGACAAAGAACCGCCCCTGAAAGTCAATATAGAACGCTACCGGGTTGGCCAACATGGGCTCCGATGCGAAGAGAGACACTTCGTACCCCTCTTGGACTTTGATTCGTTTGGTTGCGCGCTCAGCTTCGTCGGATGCTTCTCCAAGGGCCGGAGAATAGTCTGATACGGATATCTCTTCTGCGGAAACGTTTGTTGATATAAAAAGAATAGGAAGTAGGAGAAAGAATGGGATGACTATTCGAAACATTGATAACCTCGTAGTTGAAGACCTCATGAACTCGGATAGTGTACGAGACTGGTTATGAAGATATCGAATTAAAAAAAAGTCCCTTCAGTACATAACGTACTGAAGGGACTGAACGTCGTCTCTATTGAATACTTAGTTACTTTTCACCTGCGACCACCTCCGCAATATTCAACGTGTGGTCCTTGATCCTGCGATACCCATTTAGAATATCCGTTATGGCAAGGCTCTCTAATGGTGAATAGTCCTTCGTACCTAAGCGTTCCAAGTGGTTCGCCCGATATTCTTTCATGAGAAACGTAATCGAGTCTCCCTGGGTCCGAGCTTTCGTGATAATTCCGTGGTTGTTGGTCTTGACGCTTTCATTCACCAGAACGATATACTCCGACACATTATCGTGAAGATCAAGTAACTCAGCACGTTGAACCTCCGAAATCGAAATCTCATCTTTTCTCAACTTGATGACTAATTTGAGAATCGAAACGATATAGTCGCTGACGGATTCGTATTCGTCGGCCATTCGTAACTGACTACGAGCTGTCTCCATCACGTCCTGCGTCACATTCCCAGACAACACCTTGGACAGGAACTCATTGATTTCTTTCTGTACCAGGTCCAAGACTTCTTCTCGGTTAAAGATTTTCTTTTCAGAATCTTCATCGACTTCAGAAGTAGCAATGATAGGTCGCATACGCGTCATCATTTTTTCGACACTCTCGCACATCAATACCACTTCTCGTTGGGATTGTTGTATTCCCAAGGCCGGAGTATCAACAAGATGCATGTCGAAGTACTTCAAGTGCCCCGGCGCTCCAGTTGTGTCTGGAATCAGACGCTTGAGAATCATCACCATCCCCCCCATTAAAGGAAGGAACATCAGTACATTCAGCACGTTAAACCCGGTGTGGGTTGCGGCAATTGCTTCACCGATGTACGGATAAGTATCCACCATCACATTGGTGGTCTCATCCATAACCTGCTCCAATTTGTCCGGCATACTCCCTGTCCGCCATTCGATGTACTTACTCACGCCTTTGATATAAAAATGGAAGATGGACGTAATCCAAATTACACCAGCGATATTAAACGTGATGTGAGCGTAGGATGCTCGACGTGCATTTACGGTCCCTCCTATGGAAGCCAGGTAGGCCGTAATCGTCGTACCGATGTTTTCGCCCAGAATCAATGCAGCGGCAGTTTGGTAGTCGATGATGCCTGTCTGCGCAAGACTCACGGTAATCACAAGCGTGGCCGAAGAGGATTGAACAATGGCCGTCAATATCGCTCCAACGGCACAACATTTCAAGACTCCGAAATACGTGTCTGGACTGAATCTGGAGAACCAGTCGACGAATCCTTGTTCGTCCCTCAATGGCTTGAACCCATTCTTCATCAATTCTAATCCGAAGAAAACCATTCCCAGACCCATAACGGCCATGGCGATGTAGCGGAATCGTTCGCGTTTCGAAAAGAGGAAGAAGATGGCTGCAACGCCCAGAATAGGTAAACCGTATTTACCTATTTTTAATACGATGATCCATCCGGTAATCGTGGTGCCAATGTTGGCCCCCATAATCACGCCCAACGATTGGGCCAGGTTCATCATGGAAATATTTGCCAACCCGACGACCATTACGGTCGTAATGGAACTGGACTGCACCATACAAGTGACTAATGTCCCCATTCCTACCGCCATGAAGCGGTTACTCGTGGCTTTGTTGATCATGGAACGCATTCGCGCGCCGGCGATAGCCTGCATTCCCTCGGACATGTTTTTCATTCCTAGTAAAAAGATGCCGAGCCCACCTAATACATTCATTGCTATTGTAAGAAACAAATTCTTTTCTCCTAAGTTGTTTCTAGTTGATTAGACACTACTGTAGTGTCGTTAAAAAAGTTTTTTTGGAGCCCCCAAGATCATGGGCATATTATATCAAAAGGATATTTATGGAAATCCACAAAAAAAGACTATCAAAAGAGAACGGCATTGAACGGTTTCGTTTCAATCTTACGAAACGGCTTGTTTGAAGGCCTAAACCGAAATAGTGATCTCTCAGGTAAAAATTCAGATTTGGCTAATAACCCCCGAAAATGTCGGGACCATTAGATGGAACGGCCTGAGTCTTCCCAGAATTCGGCTCTGAGTTTTCGTTTGAATAGTTTACCAGAATCTTCGCGCGGCAAGTCTTCACGAAACTCGATATGACGCGGCATTTTATATCCCGCCAGTTTATCTCTAAGAAAATCGACGACCTCCGACTCAGTGCATTCCCGTCCGTCATCGATTTGAATAATCGCCGCGATTTTTTCCCCGAAATCAGGATCAGGAATCCCGAATACTGCAGAGTCCTTCACCTGATCCATTCCGATGATTACTGACTCAATTTCCGCAGGATAAATATTCACTCCACCCGAAATAATCATGTCAGAAGCACGATCGCACAAGAAGAGGAATCCGTCTTCATTGAGATAGCCTATGTCGCCACTCGTAATAAGATTTTCACGCCCAACAGATGCCCGTTTTTCGTCATCACCCTGATAAGTGAATTCCGTGCTTGTGTGAAGCATGGCGTACACCGTACCAATCGTATCGGGTGGGGCTTCGTTCCCATCCTCGTCCACGATAATTACGGTTGCTTCCGGAATCGCTTTTCCGACTGTACCTGGATACTTCAACGCATCTTCCGAAGTGGCTAAAGTTACGGAACCCATTTCGGTCGATCCGAAATATTCATGAATCACGGGGCCGAACCATTCAATCATGGATTTCTTTACATCAGGCGGACACGGTGCCGCGGCATGAACCACGTACTCGAGCGAACTTAAGTCGTACTTACTTCGAACTTCTTCGGGAAGTTTCAGGAGGCGAATGAACATCGTCGGAACCATTTGTACGGAACTTATTTTGTGTTCATCGATCACCCGCAGAAAATCTTCGGCGTCGAAACGCGGCATAATCACGAAGAAAGTTTCCAATTGGAACGCGAAAAGCGAAAAAGCGTTGGGCGCGGAGTGATACATAGGTGCAGGAACTACAGTATTGATTCCCGGTTTCACACCTAACACTGCGCCAGCGACCCGTATAGATTCAGCATGTTGTTCTGGTGTCGCCGCCTGCCGACGTACGCCTTTGGGGCGGCCAGTAGTTCCCGACGTATAAATCATGCTGGCCGTCTGGACCGCGATTTCCTCAGTAAATGGCACATTCGAAGCGATCCATTCGTTCCAATCGGTGGTGCCTTCGTGTCGGACCAAACCATCCCCGCTCAGTCCGAAAGCATCGATCAACACTTGCGGAGTTTCCACTTCAAAAACGCTAATGTCGCCGGGAATGTGGTCTTGAAGGTCGTGATATAGATCGGAATGAATCACCAACACCTTGGTGCCGCAATCTTCCAGGATGTAGGCAAGCTCCTCCCCCTTCAAATGCCAATTGATGGGAACAGGCATCCCGCCCACTTTGCGAATAGCCATCGTCGCCTCGACATACGCAACATCGTTTCGCAGCATCAGGGCCGCAGTTTGGTCGCGCTCGAGACCACGATCTTTAAAGCCGGACGCGGCACGGAGAATTCGATCCGTTACGTCAGCATGAGGAAAGAAATCATCCCCGTATTGGAGCCCTGCATGTTTCATGTAATGATTTCTCCTGTTAACGAGCGTCTAGTCATCCATCTGCACGCGGTCACGCAATTCACGTCTCAGGATTTTACCGACGCCGCTCTTAGGCAAGGCATCCAGGAAAAAGACATTTTTCGGTGCCTTGAATTTCGATACCGAGGCTTTGACATGTTCTATTACCTGAGCTTCGGTCAGATCCACACCTTCGCTGGACACGACGTAAGCAACTACTTCTTCGCCATAGACGTCGTCTGGGACACCGATCACAGCAGCTTCAGCAATATCGTTGTGTTCGTAAAGAATATTTTCAATTTCGGCTGGGAAAATATTTTCACCGCCTTTGATAATCATATCTTTCTTCCGGTCAACCACGAACAGCCAGTCGTCATCATCCAAATAACCTATGTCACCAGTATGAAGCCACCCATCGACGATGGTATCTGCCGTCGCTTCTGGGTTTTTGAAATACCCTTTCATCGTCGTGTCACTCTTGGTCACGATCTCGCCCCGTTCGCCTGCGGGCATGAAATTTCCGTCGTCATCCATGATCCGAAGATCAGTCACATCATAGGCTTTTCCTGCCGAGCCGTGGCGGAACGGTTGTGAAACCCTATCAGCGGTGGCCATGCCTGCATTCTCGGTCATTCCATAGACCTGTCGAATCCGACACCCGGTACGTTCCATGAATTCGTCGGCGACCTCAACAGGCACAGGAGCCGCGCCGCACGTCACGACATTGAGCGAACGCAGGTCATAGTTTCCAATCTCGGGATGATTCAACATCAACGACAACATGGTGGGAACAGAAGACATCCCCGTGCATTTGTGTTCATCAATCAATTGCATAAATTTGAGAGGGTCAAACCAGACTTCCTGAACCAAGTACCCGGGCTCATACTCTTTCGGCATCACGTATCCGGCATTCATCACACCTACCCCATAGATATGGGCCATGGGCAACGCCGATATCCCGATAGATGGATGCGTTTGATGATCCAGCTCGCTGGCTCGCAATCCGGCGTAAGACCCGGTAATGAGAATTTTGTGGGTCAGCATGACGCCCTTTGGCTTCCCCGTGGTCCCGGATGTATACAGCATCAGCGCCGTGTCATCCGGATCCATGTTGGGTACCGTCTCCATCGGATCATGCTCAACCAACGAATCCAGACTATATTCTCTCGGCGTTTTGGTTTCGTCCGTCTCTCCGCCCAGTACCGCTATCCATTCGACATGCGGCAGGTTCTTGACGGCCTCGCGTACTTTTTCGACGAGTGTGATATCTGTAATGATCACTTTCGCTTCGGTGTGACTAAAAATGTATTCCAATTCCGGAGGGGTCAATTGAAACATAACAGGCACAACAGTCGCGGCGGTTCTAAACCCACCACCGAACACCGAATTCACCATGGGATGATTCACCATGCAAAGGCACATCACGTCGCCAGCTCCGAGCCCCAGTTCCGTAAACGCTCCCTGGAGCCGCTGGGCACGATCGTAAATGGTCGTATTCAACACTTTTTCGTTTTTGTATACCATCGTCACGCGTTCGCCCAAACGATCCATCGCGCTCGTCGCCAATTCCGGTAACGTAGTCGGTTCACCCATTTTTATTCTCCTGCAATGCTCAACCCATTTCAGATACAAAAATGGCGGCCTTGAAAAAGGCCGCCATCAAATCAAATCTATTTATTCGTTACGCCGAATAGTTTTTCGTATTTTTTCCTGTCTTCGAGCGCCCCCTTCGAATCCCCCATCTCATATCGTAATTGAGAGCGATTTAAGAATGTGTGAGGAAAGGCGTATTTATACTTATCAGACTTTTCAGCAGCCATATTGAAATATTCCAATGCCTTCTTTTTGTCACCCATTTGATAGGTCAGTACACCAAGACTATCGAAAATTCGCGGAATTTGACCGAATCGTTCCGCAATGATTTCGAATTCGCGTATACCGGCTTCGATACCATCTTTGTCGTTTATGACCAGTGCCCGATTGATAAACGGCCAATGAAAATTCTTCCTCAATTTCATGAGTTCTTCGAAATCCGCGATTGCACCGTCAAAATCACCCGCTCCGTATTTGGCCAGACCACGCATATTTTGGGCCGGAGAATCGTCGGGAAACTCTTCCAGAATCGCATTGCAATCGTCAATAGCACTTTGAAAGTCGCCATTCTCAAACGCAGCCCGCGCCCGGAAAAGCAGCGGCATCGTTGCATCAGGACGTAATTCATGGGCTTCGGTATAAAGCTGGATAGCCCGGTTCAATTTCCCGTTCCGGTGAACTTCCATGCCCTTAAACCATAATTCGTCGCTCTCGGTAACGGTTCGAAAAGCATCAAGGCGATTATCTAAATCCACTTCGGAGGCATCGGGCCATAAAACAGCAGCGAAAATTACCCAAAAAACGCACCAAGCAGCCCCGAACCCGAAAAAAAATCGATATTTCAAAATGAAATTCTTTATTTCCAAAACTCCTGAAAATATGCATTTTACGTTGTAAATCATGGGATTACAAATAAGCGAACGCTCTTGTGAGAAACGCTTAATTTGCCATAAAAATGGTTTTTTTCGCCATTTATCCTGACGCTAGAAAAACTGCTTCTCTAGTGATTGATGCTATTTCCCTTGTATTTCGGGGTGAATATCGTTTTTAAACCTTTTGGCATCAGGATTGCTCTAACCAGATAGAAAGATAAAAAGGAAAAAGAACCATGACGACCATCAGCGAACCCATATTAAACACGCAAGAAATCTACGCGGAGAACGAGCCGCTCCTTTACGACATCACGCGGAAAGCACTTGAGCAAAAATTTTCAGGGACAATGCAGTTCAGTCAAGGGAACTTTATTTATGGAACGGGGCATTGCGATAACTTGAAGGGTGGAAATATTCGTCTTTCAATCAGCCGATTTATTATGACTCAGGAAAAGATTGGACTCGAATTAGATTGCCTTAAATTCCGGGGACACCCTGTCTATCTGAAAGGCGATGTCCTGGATTGCTATCCCGACGGCAACGGTAAGGATTTCATCGCAATGGTACACATTGCGGCTTAATCCTTCTCCTCAAACTCGACGTTAAAACTCTCCCCCTGTTTCATCCGCTTGTAATTTTGAAACGGGGGAAATTTTTCGCCAATTTTTTGATGGTAAACCACAAGATGTTTTGTATCCAATGAAAGATTCTGACGTTCGATCGTTCGGATGAGCCACGGCGAGATGAACATAATATCAATGTCTTTTTGTTTGAGCATGTCGGCCGGCGTTTCCGTATCCCCTGGGAAATAAAGACGCAAACCGTGCCAAGTTACCAGGTAAGAAAAGTGTTCGGGAGCAAATTTATGGGGCATTTCGATGGGTTCGACCACGATTCCTTCAAACGTCATCAATTCTTTATCAAACGGTATTACACGCCCCTGGTCCAGCTTACTCGTTACACTGGGCGGCCCAATCACTTTCTGTTTCATTTCCTTGAACAATAGTCCATTCCAGTGATCCCCGTGGAAATGAGTAATCAGACTAACCCCGTTTTTGATTTCGGGTACTGAGTCCATATCAAATTGCATGTAGCCGTAGGCACCAGACGTATACGGAAAATCACTGAGCAGTGTGGTTTCGCCATCGGTAATATGGAAGGCCATATTTCCTATGAAGGTAACTTTCAATTCTCCTGCGAAGGCTGCTGGTGCCAACAGCACCAACAGCATGAACTGTAGTAAGACGAAACGCTTATTCATTTTCGCAACCCTTTACTTACACGCCGAACTGACGAAGATGATGATCCATGTGGACGGCATGTAGTTTGCCCCACTTGATCGGCCCAAGATCACCCAGACTGGGATGTTTCGGAGGGTTGAAATCCGATTTCGCAGATTCAACCATATACTCATCCAATTCAGCCTTTAGTTCTTCCACGGATGCTGTGGGCAACGCGGCATCGTACATCGCTGGTCCTTTTACATTTTTCGGGATCTTGATCGTCCCGCTCAACAACAGCGGAACCAGAATGTATTTATTGACGAAAGAACTTTCGTCCGGACTTGGCTCCTCTTTGCCCAGCGAATATCGAAGCGCAGTTCTCAAGTGAGAACGCATCTGCGGAGCGGACATGCCTCCCCACAAGGGCGTTGCATCTTCGTCTATCTTTTCTAAACGGGCCAAGATGGTGTCCGTATCGCTAGCTTGAAACGTAATTGCCACTTTTTTCTCCTAAAATGCCGCTACGCCGGCCTTTGCTACAAGTAAGTCGTTTGCGACGCTGGACCCGGAAATACCGATGGCGCCGATCACGTTCCCGCTCTTGTCTTGGATGGGTAATCCACCATCAAAAAGGACCAAACCACCGTTGGTGTTTTCGATACCATAAAGGTCACCGCCCGGTTGGGCCAACGCTCCCAGGGCGCCGGATGGCGCGTGGAACATCAAAGAAGTCTTCGCTTTTTTCTGGGCTACGTCTGCGCTTCCGAGATATGCACCGTCCATCCGAACGAAGGCCTTCACGTTTCCGCCCCGATCCAATATGGCGATATTCATTTTCACGTTTAGTTTTTTTGATTCTTTGAGCGCCGCGTCTACCATTCGCATTGCGGACGACAAATCAATATCAGTATGACTGGATTGGGCGTCAACTCGGCCCAGCCCGGTGGACAATAAAGTGATGACAACGCTAGCCATAATCAGCTGTTTCATGAGAATACTCCTTCTTGGGTGAACTAATTTCGTACATTCAACAGGGATTCGTCTCGAAAGTCAACTTTCTGATCCGGTACAATAGTCCGACACGAACCCCAATGGGAATATAGAATGCATACGGACATATTGATCAGCCTGACCGCTGTCGCTGTTTTAGGAATTAGCGCGCAATGGATTTCCTGGAGGTTCAATTTCCCGTCCATCCTTCTTTTGTTAATTTTCGGATTTTTCGGCGGCGTAGGCGTAACGAATATAGTCGATCCCGAACACCTATTCGGCGAATTGTTGTTTCCTGTCGTTTCCCTCTCCGTTGCTGTGATTATGTTTGAAGGCGGGATGAGCCTTCGTCTCGCGGAACTCAAAGCCATTGGACGTCCCCTCATCCAGCTCATTTTTGGAGGCGCCATTATCACCTGGGGTCTTACAGCAGTTGCGAGCCATTACCTGATGGGGCTTTCGTGGTCCCTTGCGATACTTCAGGGAGCCATTCTCGTTGTTACGGGACCAACGGTCATCATCCCCCTACTTCGGCAAGTTCGCCCTATGGGAAAAGTTGCCTCTATATTGAAATGGGAAGGCATCCTTATCGACCCGATTGGGGCCACGCTTGCCCTTCTGGTTTTCGTCGTCATCGAAAGCAGCCAAACGGGTGGAGCCGGTCAGGAAGTGATACTTGTTATCGTTCGGACGGTGGTCAGTGGCATTATTATAGGCCTTGCCGGCGGAATCCTACTGGCACAAATGCTCAAACGATATTGGATTCCTGACTTCCTGCAAAATCCGTTCTCTATCATGCTCGTCCTTGGCAATTTCACCTTGTCAAACTACTTTCAGCATGAATCCGGTTTACTTTCGGTCACCGTGATGGGGATGTACCTGGCCAATCAAAAACACGTTGATGTTCATCACATCATCGAATTCAAAGAAAACTTACGGGTCCTTCTGATATCAGCGTTGTTCATCCTCCTTTCCGCGAGGATTGAAATCGAACAGTTTACTGATCTCCCGTGGACATCTGTCTTTTTTGTCCTCGCACTGCTCTTTGTCATTCGCCCAGCAAGTGTTTTTTTATCCACTGCCGGAACGGGTCTCAAAAAAGAAGAGAAATTATTTCTTTCCTGGCTCGCCCCGCGAGGCATCGTCGCAGCCGCCGTATCTTCGGTGTTCGCATTGAGCTTGACAGAAGCCGGCTACGAGGGAGCCGAGCAGTTGGTCCCAATCACCTTCCTCGTAATTATTTCGACCGTACTCGTATACGGATTAAGTGCAGGAAAAGTAGCACGAAGCTTAAATCTAGCCGAACCCGTACCAACCGGGATCTTGATCATTGGCGCCCACCGCTGGGCCCGATCCATGGCGAAATTGTTTCACGACGAGGGTATAAAGGTTGTTGTCGCCGATACCAACTGGGCCTATATTTCGGCCGCGAAGATGAGTGGGCTCAATGCTTATTTTGGAAACGTACTTTCAGAACATGCTGACGAAGAATTGGACTTGAGCGGGATCGGTCTCTGTATGGCGCTCACCGCTAATGATGAAGTGAACACCCTTATCAGTCTACACTTTGGGAAGACTTTGGGCCGGGATAAGGTCTATCAATTGCCTCCGGAACCCGACCAGATCAAAGACCGCGCGGTACTCAGTGACTCACTACGAGGCCGGAGTCTGTTTTCAGAATCAATCACCTATAAAGCGATCACGCGTATGTTCATTCAGGGCGCTATCGTCAAAAAAACCCTAATCACCGAGGAGTTTTCCTATTCTCAATATATGGAATTTTATGGCAATAAAGCCGTTACTTTAGGTATGATCTCGTCCAGTGGATCTCCAATTCCTTTTACAATCGCTGATCCCCCAACACCTCAAGCCGGAAACACCGTCATCAGTTTGGTGTTCGAACCGGAAACAACTCCAACCACCCCGTAGGAAAACAACACCATGGCCCTTAGTATCGGCATCGTCGGATTACCCAATGTCGGCAAAAGCACCACGTTTAATGCCCTGACCAAAGAACAGAACGCCGAAGCGGCAAATTACCCCTTTTGTACCATTGAACCCAACAAAGCAATCGTCCCATTACCAGATGCTCGTCTTGACGAACTCACCAGGCTCGTGAGTCCGCAGCGCACCCTTCACGCCACTGTCGAGTTCGTTGATATTGCCGGGTTGGTAGAAGGCGCGAGCAAAGGCGAAGGTTTGGGGAACCAGTTTCTCGGCAATATTCGTGAAACTTCTGCGATTGTCCATGTCGTCCGCTGTTTCGACGATGAAAACGTCATTCACGTAAACGGAAAGCCCGATCCTGAAAACGACGTTGAGATTATCAACACTGAGTTGGTATTGGCTGATCTCGAACAAGTAGAACGAAAATTGGAACGCCTCTCCCGTCAAGTGAAAGGCGACAAAAAACTCCAACCAGAATTCGACATGATCGAACGATTGAGAGACCATCTGGCCGAAGGGGAACTCGCTGCGAAATGGAGCGAAGCTGAATCCGATGAATTTGCCCGCGTCAATCAGGAACTAAACATCATCACTGCAAAGAAAGTGATCTTCGCGGCAAACGTTGATGAAGAAGGGTTGTCTGAAAAAAACGAATACGTCGAAAAATTGGCCGAAATCGCCGATGGATACAATGCAGAACTCGTCATCATCTGTTCAAAGATTGAGGAAGAAATGGCGGGTTTGGATGATGAGGAACGAACCGAGTTTCTGGCCGATCTAGGGGCAACAGAAAGCGGTCTCAATCAGGTGATTAAAAAAGGATTTGATGCCCTCGGACTGATCAACTACTTTACGGCCGGCGAGAAGGAAGTTCGGGCCTGGACCATTACGGAAGGCTGGACGGCCCCCCAGGCTGCGGGCGTCATCCATACTGACTTCGAAAAAGGCTTTATTCGGGCGGAAGTGATACCCTACGACAAATATGTTGAACACGGAAGCGAAGCGAACGCGAAAGCGGCCGGTGATATGGGCGTAGAGGGAAAGGATTATGTTGTTTCCGATGGAGACATCATGCATTTCAGGTTTAACGTTTAAACCATCAAAAACCCAATATTTAGGTGTTTTTACAGCCTGACAAATGCTATATTTACGTAGAACCTTGAAAAGGAGTGAGTGTGGCCGTAGAAGACCATTTGAAAATCCTACGCCTTGGGGTCGACGCTTGGAATGATTGGAGACGTAACAACAGTGCCATCGTTCCCGACCTTTCCGAAGCCGACCTAACGAAATTAAATCTGACACACATTAATTTTGAACTCGTGGATTTAAGTGCTGCGAAACTCCTGAATACAGATCTAACCGGCGCCACATTAAACTCTGCCAATCTCGAAAAAGCCGATCTCCGATTCGCCCATCTTTTCGAAACAGCTATGATCAGCGCCAATCTCACCCACGCCAACCTCACGAAAGCGAAGATCCACAATTCAGCCTTGAGTGATGCCGTTTTTGTGAACGCAATGTTTACCGACGTCGACGTGAAGCATTGCAACTTCGAATCCGCGAATATGATTGGCATCCTCATCAATCGAATTGATCTGAGTGAGAACGATTTTACGTCGGTCGACTTCAGCAACGCCAAGATGGTTGCGGTGAACTTCAAGCGGTGCAACCTTGACGGCGCAAACCTCAGGAGCATCAATGCGGAAGGCGGTGATTTTTCCTACACCAATCTAACCAACGCCACTGTCGATTTCGCCAATTTCTCGAAAGTAAATTTCAAGAACGCAACGGTTTCCGATACCGATTTCTCGGACTGCAACCTGGAACGGGCCGTTTTCGACGATGCAATTCTGACCAACAGCCGGTTTCAAGGTCGTAATATGATTTCATGCTCGTTTAAGAACGCCAGTATCAGGAATTCAGATTTCACGGGTGCGGAGCTCAACGAAGCTGATTTCACTAAGGCCGATTTAACGTCAGCCGAACTTAACGGTTGCCAGTTGGTTCAAACCATTTTCAAAGAAGCCAATCTGACAAATGCCTCGTTCAAAAACGCATCTCTGATTGGCGCCAGGATGCAAAATTCGATTTTGAACGAAACAAACTTTTCTGATGGAAACATGACCGCCTCGTGCCTTGAATCGATCCAGAACTGGCAGACAGCAATCGCGAAACATACCAATGTTACGGGCGTCACCCATGCCCCATCGGGTTTTCGGCAATGGGCCAAAGAGAACGAATGCGTGATGAACAATCCCGAAGAGATTCTAATGCATGGACCGGGCATCTGGAATACTTGGGTTGACGAACAAAAATCTTCGAGTACGGGACACTTTCAAGTCGATTTACGGAAGGTGGATATAAGCAATCGGGACCTTTTGAACATCAATTTTTCCGATGTCAACCTAACCAACGCCAATTTGTTCGGCTCGAATTTGATGGGCGGAAATTTTACTGGTGCCATCCTGAACGGCGCAAACTTGGGCGAAACCAATCTTTCGGAATGCACGTTCAAAGAAACGGACATGCAAAAAGTGAATTGCGACAAGGCGTTGATGAACGATGCGAGTATTATCAATTGCAATCTTCCGAACGCGGCTCTGACGAACGTTCAACTCGTAAAGGCCCAATTTTTGAGCTGCACATTAACGGATGCAGATTTTTCAAATTCAAATCTGGACGAAGGCGTGATGATCCGTTGCAAGGCCAACGACGCACTTTTTGTAAATTCAGTATTGACCAAAGCGAATTTGAATGGCACCATTTTGGTAAAAAGTAATTTCTCCAACGCCAATTTAGCTGGTGCGTTAATGCCGGGTACGGACATTTTCGATGCCAACTTCAGTGACACTGTTTGCTCAGCAACTAATTTTGAAGGCAGCAATCTTACCAACACCGACTTTTCAAATGCCGACTTATCCAATGCCATACTGAAAAAAGTAAAACTTGAAAATACGATACTTAAAGGAGCCGATACCAGTCAGGCAGATTTCTCAGATGTCCCCCTAACGTTCAGCCAACGCACACAACTTTTCTTCAATCGATAAATACGAGGTACAGCCATGCCGCATCATCGAATTGTGACCATAGCCAAAAAAATCGTGACGATATTCGTCATTGTCAGCGTGTCAGCCTGTTCCGGGAAAGAAGAGGATGAATTCGATCCTCATGAACTCGACCGTTTCGGCTTGACACCGGTCCACCACGCCGCCCAGGCAAACGATGCCGTTGAATTGGAATCACTTCTGGTCGATTACTTCGCGGATCCCGATGTTCCCGATGCGGACGGCGTCGCGCCGATTCACCGTGCCGCCCGCGATGGTTATCGGGAAATCGTCCTGATGCTGTTGAGTTATAAGGCGGATCCAGACATACTCACGTCTTCCGGCTGGTCCCCCGTCATGCTGGCAACCCGCGATAACCGTCTCGATGTCGTCCAGCTGCTTTCCCAACAAGGTGTAGAACTGTTTTCTGAAACACCCAATAATGAATCATTACTCGAATTGGCCGTCAAGACCCAAAATCCCGAGATGATTTTCTTTTTTATCAACAAGGGTTACGACATCAACACCATGATCACCAACAATCATACCCCGTTGAGCTACTCCATTAAACACGACCATTTTGGATTGGCGTACAAGCTGATAGACATGGGCGCGAGTCCCAATAATCCACGAAGCCGCACACATATCCCTATCCATATGGCTATCGAAAAAGGTAACGGTACATTGATCACGCGTTTGATAGGGAGTAAGTGTGACCTGAAAGTCCAAAATCTGCAGGGACAGACGCCGCTGGAAGTAGCCAAGGCTTCTGGAATGGACTTTGCCGTAGAACAAATCAAACTCTACGACGTGGAATAACTACAGACGACGATCTTTTCGGTACGTCATCAGTTCGAACCACGCTCTCGTAATCGGATAATGGTCGTACGAAGGGTATCGTACGAATTCTACATGGCCATCCATGAACAAGATATTCGCACCTATTCTGTAATGATTTCTCGAGGTCGCCAATATGCCGACCCGATCGTACATGATTGGAATATTCGTATCTCCCACATGAGAAGCTGCAGGATTATTGATGTCCGTAATCATGAAACGTTCTATTCCTTGTTTCAACGGCAACATGGAAATTTTTTCGAATTGCTCGTCCTCGAACTCAATCGCCTTGATAGGCCCCGCGAGCCCTAAACGAAACATGTCACCAAGCGCGGTTTCGAATTCACGAGACAAATCCATCGTCGCGTCATCAACGAACCATTTCGGTTTCATCAACCATGGGAAATAAATATAGGAACTGTCATCCATCAAACACGGATTCACCCAATCTCCGGCGGCCAGCGCAAGGTCAGTATCTCCCGTGATTAACTCACGGTCTTCCAGATTGATGTCCGGCGTTAGCCCCATCACGAAACGGTTAGTCCAGAGTCCCTGGTCATAGGCTTCCACCGTAAGACTATCGGACGGACATACCAAAAGATTGGCATCGGTCAGATAATCCGGGTACATGGCCGGACCGTCGAACATGAAGACTCCACCATTTGGCTCTGAACAATCCATCCCCCTTTGGCGTTGGATCGGTGGATAAGATCCGTCAGCTTCGGACGCATACATCGAGAGAACCATACCCACCTGCCGCAAATTACTTGCGCACACCATGCTGCGGGCTGATTCCTGAGCTCGGGACAATGCCGGCAACGTCATCGCCGTTAATATGGAAATAATCGATATCGTAACGAGTAATTCCAACAACGTGAATCCATTAGCAAAACCGGTCTTTAAATGGGATATTTCTGTTCTATTTTCCATAATTCAATTATACTTAAGATTTTCTATACTGTCAATACTTTTTTCCGTAAAAACCTACTTCAGTAGTAACCCGTTCCTATCCAAATGGGACTATCCTCAAAATAGAAAGGAACTAACAATCATGCCTACTTACCATCCAACACCAACGATCATCGAAGCCGAGGGAAACAAACCCAAGATCATTGAAGAATTTATCGGAATCATAAACACCCAGAATCCCAATGTCAGCATCGCCCACATGAAAAGCCCGTCCGGATGGGTTGAGCCGGGACAGCGGCCCGAATTCGATGAGTACACCGTCGTACTCGAGGGAGCCCTACATGTTAGGACTGAGAAATTGGAAATTATTGTGAAAGCCGGGGAAGCCATCACCTGCGAAGCTAACGAATGGGTACAATACAGTACGCCCGGACCTGCCGGCGCATCGTACATCGCGGTTTGCTTGCCCGCTTTCACCATGGATACGGTTCACCGTGATTCCGATTGAACGCAAGAATTATTGGTTCACCTGGCCGAGTCTAGTTAATCGGGGCGACGAAAATAGAATCAAAAGTGGCACGCTCACTCGTTTACTTCTAAATGGAAGACGCCTGAAAGGTCATTTACCGCAGGAACTTTCATCTTCGTCAGTAACGCCGCCTAATTTACTTTCGCTTACAGTGAACGTAATTGAACCAGCAACGTCGATGACAATGCTCGTTAATGCAATTGACGCATCGCTATCATAACCGCCATTACTCGAAGGGCCGCTGCCTGAACCACCATCGCCGCTTCCACAACTACTACCACTGTCACTGCCCAATTGGCCATATTGCCCATCGTCTCCGAATTCTTCGTCTTCCGCGTCATCGGAGCTTTCATCATCGGTATCAGACGAGTCTTCATCACCGCGTGGCGGAGCGAACCCACGGGCGCCTCCACTAAATCCCGCAAAGGTTTCTTCAGTTTCCAGCTTACCGTCTTGAAGGTTTGCCACCTGAACTACTTCTTCGCGCGTCATCGGACATGCGCTTGATGGAGAATAGTTCTCAAATTCAACATGACCATCCAGATACAAAACGTTCGCGCCTATTTTGTGATGATTCCGGGATTCGGCCGCCTCGCCGAACTTGTCGTACATCACCGGGATTTCTGTGGCCGGGACATTTGAGGATGCTGGATTATTCACATCCGTGATCATGAAACGTTCGATGCCTTGTTGTAAAGGTAGCAAGGAGACTTTTGTGTAATCTTCTTCGTCGTACTCTGACTCGTCTTTCATCACCCATGGGAAATACATGTAGGAACTATCGTCCACCAGGCAGGGGTTTATTCCGTCTTCTTTACCGGAAAGCGTTTCGGTTTCGTATTGGTTCGTCCACAAACCGTGATCAAATTCTTCGGACGTAATGCTGTCAGAAGGGCAGACCAAGAGGTTTGCATCAGTAAGATATTCGGGATAAATGGCAGGACCGTCGAACATATACGTCCCAACATTTTCCCCGTTACAATCCACGCCAATGTTTCTTTGAAGCGGTGGGTACTTTCCATCCGCTTCAGAAGAATACATACTCAGCACGATTCCCAGTTGACGAAGGTTGCTTGCGCAGTTCATCATTCTCGCGGATTCGCGTGCACGAGATAACGCAGGCATCAACATGGCTGTCAGAATCGAAATAATAGAAATCACCACAAGCAGTTCAATTAGTGTAAACCCAGTGGAACGTTTTTCATTCATGATATTGTCCTCATATATTAGTCTTTCAAAAGTATAGTCAAAATCTTAGTTGCTGTCAAGTCCTAGTTTTTAAATTTACGTAAAAACATATCTGGTGAGTTTTGGCCTCTTTTTGGAGCGAAATTGAAAAATATGACACCTCCTTGCCTAGCCATCATTTCAATTACTCTATTTTCATTGACAAGATGCCAAGAAATTCGGGTATCCTCAAGCCGGACTTCGAAGGAATTGTGAATGTATTTGGACAATTTTTCTTTAAAAGATTTACTCCTTGGTTTCGCCCTTCTATGTATGGTGGCCGGACTCTCGTTCCTGGTCTCGATCCCGGGGTGTGGAAACGACGAAATCAACCCCTGCGATCCCCATTCGGTCGATCGGTTTGGATTAACGCCCGTCCATCACGCCGCGATCGAAAATGACACCGAACTTTTGGAAACACTTCTCATCAACTATTCTGGCAACCCGGACGTTTATGATGAAGACGGAGTCGCACCGATTCATCGAGCCGCCCGGGACGGCTACAAAGCGACCGTTGAACTTCTTGTGAAACATGGAGCCAATGCCAATCTCAAGTCCAGATCGGGTTGGAGCGCAATCATGTTGGCCACGAGAGAGAACCAACTACCCATGGTCAAATACCTGACTGAATTAGGAGTAGACATTTCCCATACCACACCCAGCAATCAATCTTTGTTGGAGTTAGGTGTCAAAACTCATAACGCCGAATTGATTCAACTTTATGTCGACAACAAATTCGAAATCGATTGGGAATTTTCGGATGGACACACGCCCCTTACCTACGCGATTACCGAAAAGAAAATTGAATTGGCTAAAGAAATACTAAGAATGGGTGCTGATGCGAACACCTATTTTGATAGTAACTTCATACCGCTTCATCTCGCGATACGTTCTCACGACATAGGACTCGTCACCAGTTTATTGGAGGCCGGCGCGGATCCATCCGAAAGAAGCCTTCAGGGAGAACTACCCATTGAAATCGCACGATATGAAAATTTGGACGACGCGGTACAGGAACTAAGACGCTTCCAACAACGGCGATGAATTATAGATAGCGATCTTTTCGATAGGTCATGAACTCAAACCACGCGCTCGTCAGCGGATAGTAGTTGTTCGAAGGGTGCTTTACGAATTCCACGTGACCGTCCAAGAACAGAATATTTCCTGCGAGTCGATTATGATTCCTTAGTAACGGAGCGAAACTGACCCGGTCGAAAATGACGGGAATATTTGTTCCCCCAACCCATGAGGCTCCGGGATTATTCACGTCGGTAATCAAAAAACGTTGAATTCCTTCACTCAGCGGTAACATGGCCACTTCATTTCCCGTCTCATCCTTGAATTCGATGGCTCGACTGATCCCCTCTTCTCCCCTATCGAAAAGGCCTTTCATGGCGGATTCGAATTCTTCCGATAAGTCCATCGTTGCGTCATCCATAAACCATTCGTAGCGAGCCACCCATGGAAAATACGAATACGAACTGTCGTCGATTAAGCACGGGTTTGCAGCAAGCCCCGACTGCTCAGCGGCGGTTTCTTTTTCTTCCACACTTTCCAATCCGAAGTCACACCTGAATTGAATTCGATAACGGTTTTTCCAGATTCCCTTGTTGTATTCTTCTACCGATTGTTCATTAGCGGGGCAAACCAATAACCGTGTCGCCGTCGCATAGGCGGGATAAATCGATGGTCCATCGAAAATGAATGTCCCTCGATTCTTACGGTCACAATTCGCACCCAACTTTCGTTGAAGTGTTGGATATTTCCCGTTTTGCTCGCTGGAATACATGGACATGGCAAAGCCCAGTTGTTTTAGATTGAAGGCGCAGGATTTACTCTCTGTAGCGTTCAAAGCAGCCGTGAGTGCCGGGAGTGAGAGCGCGGCCATGACCAGTATGATGGCCACTACTGCAATAAGCTCCATCAACGAAAAGCCGTCGAACGTTCTATTTTCGCGGGATGACTCAACCATTCTTTACAGTATGTCCAACAAAAAAGAATGAGTCAATACAAATCTACAAAGATTCTTAATTCTGTGTGGTTTCCTCATTTGGATTGTCCGAGATATGATTCTATTCATAAATCGCCGAGAGATTATTTTGAACGAATTTGGATCGAGAATGCCTCGCCGATCCAATTAATGTATACTCAAGAATGCGAAGTATTTTCCGGGTATTGGACCATGAAACGCCGATTAAACAGACGCCAATTCATTAAGGCCACGACAGCAATGTCGCTTGCATCGATGAGCGGCAATGTCTCTGCAAAAGAATTGCCCCCCGAAGGCATGAACCGTACGGATCTCCCCGCTCCTAAAGCCAAATCACTCATACTTATATGGTTGCCCGGCGGTGTTTCCCAATGCGAGACATGGGATCCGAAACCTCACACTCCTTTTAGGAAAGGCATGAAGGGAAGCGAATTCAAAAGCTCCACTCCGTCAATACCAACTTCCGTAGACGGTATTGAGTTCAGCGCAGGACTCGAAGAAATGGCGTCAGTGATGCATCACGGCACGCTTGTCCGTAGCCTTAACGACGTAGACCCCGGAAGCCCATCTCATCCCAAATACATTTACCAGGTTCACACCGGATACAAATTCCCGGCCGGTTTCAATGCGCCGAGTATGGGCTCCATCATTTCGCGTAATATCGGTCCACTAAATCCGAATATACCTGCGTATATCGATATCGGTCGCGATCCCAACGATCCGAAAACAGAAAACCAATTCTTGAATGTTGTTTGTGGCCCGGGATTTTATGGACATGACTATTCCCCTTTCGTGATCGAACGCCCTATGGATGGGATGAAGACGTTACAGAAGTTGGATGGGATGACGGATGAGCGATTGGATGCTCGTCTCCGCTACCAACAAAAGCTCAACTCGAAACTCCCTTCCAGACTGCGTGACAACGACACGATTCAACGATATATGAAGTCTATGCTCGACGCACGGAACCTGATGGACTCCCCGGCAAAGAAGGCCTTTCGATTCATGGAAGAGGAACCTGAATCGATAATCGACGGGTACGGATTGAAAGACGACTGGCTTCCTAACGACGACAATTTCCGTTCGGGTTGCATTTTGGCCCGGCGCCTCGTTGAACAGGGCGCGCGATTCGTCGAGGTAGAATATCCGTTCACAGCGTTCGGTTTTTTTGATGTTCATAAAGATGGCGCAACGAAGATGCACGAATTAAGAAAATACATTGACAAGCCCATCGCCCAACTTATTCGAGATCTTGACGAACGCGGTTTACTTGATACCACCATGGTCGTGGTGATGTCCGAGTTCGGAAGGACCCTGGCAGGGTTTTCGGACGGTGTAAACTTCACGCGAGACTTAAACGAAAGCATAGATTCTCCGGCCGCAAGAGGCGAGAATATTGTTTTCGAGAACACGGATATGTACGGATACCACGGCCACCTCCGTAGTTGGAGCGCGCTCATGTACGGAGCCGGAATTCAAAGAGGAAAATTGTTTGGCAAAACGGCGGACGAACACCCTATGATCGCAATAGAAGATCCGGTCACCATATCGGATGTTCACGCCACAATGTACCATCAACTCGGCTTGCCCCCTGATCTTTATTATGTAACACAAGGCCGCCCGGTTTACATCACGAACAACGGTGAGGGTAAACCCATCCAACAAATCATGGCCTAAAGGAAGAAAAATGGAATCCGAAGTATCACAATCCCTCTGGGCCGATCTCACCGGCACGCTAGACAACCCTCAGATGATGCACGCGTTGTTGGTGCACACGCCGATCATGTTTGCATTGTTTGGATTTATTGTTGCTCTTTGTTCACTCATTTTTTACAAAAATAAACTCCTCCCTCGTCTCACTCCTCTTTTCTTCTTTCTTCTCGCTGTATGCGCGTGGATCACAAGCGAGTCGGGAGAAAAGGCTGAAGCGTTGGTACCCAATACATTGCCAGCGGTGTATTGGGACGCGATCAACAATCACGCTTCCATGGCAGAACGAGTCTGGATCTTTGCATTGGTGACGATGGTTCTTTCGTTGGCCGTGTGGCATGGGAATTCCAAGATTAGATGGTCGGCTAAGATTCTGACCGTAACGGCTGCGGCGGTTACGAATGGTTGGATCGCCGTGACTGGCCATTACGGTGGCGAACTGGTATACGAATACGGAATCGGAACACCGGCGCTGCTCGTAGAGACCCATCAGGCAGCATCGAAAAAGGAGTTGATTGGAAAACCGGCTCAAGATCTCTCTTCCGCCCTATCCCTTGATGAATCGGTCAATTTCACAAAAGACATTAAACCAATTTTCGAGAACTATTGCACCGGATGTCACAACCCGCAAGATTCTAAAGGCGGGTTAAACATGACAGACCCGGAGGCTTTTATTCGGGGTGGAAAAAAATCGGGCGCCCCTTTGATTCCCGGGAATCCTGCAGAAAGCCCCCTGGTTAAGTTTATTCTGGGACATTTGCAACCTCAAATGCCTAAGGACGAGAAACCTCTTTCCAATAGGGAAATCGGCCTGATCGCGAAGTGGATCGAAAATGGTGCCTTGTTCGACGACGATACCTCGTACGAGGGAGTAAAGGTCGCAAAAAAGGACCACGCCATGCACGAGTACATCACGAAATTGATGATGCTCAAGGAAGGGACAGAAAAGAAAGAAATCAAAACGGACATCCGTTATAAGCATCTGGCGAAAGTGGCGACGACGAAAATTCCTGCAAACCCGTCAACAAGCAAATTTGCGATCACGGATTTCGACACGTTGAAGCGGTATCGGCATTCGGTCCGTATGCAACCCCTGGCGGCAGTAGAAGCGCCCCCCTACGATTTAGATA
>Ga0315336_1001557_pt1 | contig 42999 bp, 39 predicted proteins | sample ASW5metaG_FD_204512 | JGI IMG/M metagenome (GOLD analysis project Ga0315336, IMG submission 204512) | Ammonia-oxidizing marine archaeal communities from Monterey Bay, California, United States - ASW #5 | ecosystem: Environmental > Aquatic > Marine > Intertidal zone | place: USA: California... | reverse complement strand
AAGCATGATCTTGAGGACCAGGTGCAAACGGTGATGGGTCTGATGGAGCCTGATTATCTCAAGGGGAAAACCGAGGCAACGCGTGCGATGCGCAACCTCTTCGTGGCAGGAGCCATTGGAGTCGCAGATGCCGCCGGGGGTATTTCCGATAAGGAACGACAGACGCTGGAAGAATTTTTCGAGGAAGGTTACGCACTGGAGAAGCTTGATCCTGAGCGTCTTCGCGAGCTTCTGCCAAAGCGTATCGAAGCTGCCCGCGGGAAGGCGAGCCTGTCCCAACGCATGCAGGTTGTTAGGGATCTGTGCCTGATAGCCGGCGTGGAGCAACCTGTCGCGCAAGCCGAAAGCAGGCTCCTGGAGGAGATTGCGCAGGGATTGGAAATCCCCACAGACTTTGTCAGTCAGTGCCTAGAGGCTTCACCAGAGTTGGATTGATGCTGGTGTCTATCTGGATGGCGCCGGAGGGGCACTGGTTAACAATCACTTCGGCGCGCTGACTGGGCAAGACCGGCTCGTTCACGATGGTTGCAGTGCCGTTGTCGTCATCTACCCGGAATAGCTCAGGCTCAAGCAGTTCGCACTGGCCGACGCCCACGCAGCGGCTCACGTCCAGGCAAAGGCGGGTCTGTCCTGTCATACGACTTCCATCTTGACAGACAGGATTCCGTGGATAAAGTTCGAGGCTACCCGGACGGGGGCGCCCGCCTGGCGTAGGGCAAGTCTACGGCTCAACATCTCTTCGAGAAGAATTCGGATTTCCATACGCGCAAGAAATGCCCCCAGACAGAAATGGGGCCCCCCGCCGCCGAAAGAGAAGTGGGGATTCGCCTCGCGGCTGATATCAAAGTCAAATGGGTGATCATAAATTGTTGGATCACGATTGGCTGCCGGATACCACATGACGACTTTGTCCCCCTCAGTAATCGACGTTCCTGCCAATTCGGTATCGGCAGTGGCGGTACGGCGCATATGAAGGACCGGTATCGCCCAGCGCAGTAACTCCTCAACGGCGGGTGCATGGATCTGGGAATCAGCTTCCAGACGCTCCCATTGGTGGGGAAATTCGGCGAAGGCCATTGCCCCGTGGGCGATTGCTGTACGCGTTGTCTCGTTTCCTGCGAAGACCAAAACATGAAATAGGTTGCGATACTCTGTCGCCGATAGCCGGTTGCCGTCTTCTTCTGCCATTACGAGTTGCGTCACAACATCCTCTTTCGGATCCGACTTGCGTTTGAGTCCCAGCTGCTCTCCATATTCAAAGAGAGCATGACTGGCGGGTGACCCGAAGGGCAGCAGACGCAGATCAGTGGTGTTGCCGAAGGCATCCGGCGCAAGCGAAGGTTGATCCGTTGTGCCTTCAACGAGATAGTTCGACAGTTCAACGAGATAATCAGCGTCACTGACGGGAACCCCAAGGATGGAAAGGATGACGCGTATGGGCAACGGTGCCGCAACCATGTTCACCCAATCACCGCCGCCTGCCCGCTGGAACTCATCCAACAGTTCACCGGCGATCTCGCGGGTGACGTTCTCCCACAGGTTGATGTTGCGGGGCGTAAATACTTTACTTACGAGCCGGCGGATGCGGGTGTGATCCGGAGCATCCGTATCGATGATCGAACGTCGTGCTTCAAGTGCATCTGCCTCGAGATCCCACAGATTGGTGTGGCCGATGGCCGACGAGAAGAGTTTTGGTTGTTTGGATACGGCTTTTACGTCGCTGTGTCGACTTACCACCCAGAAGCCCCCGTCTTGGTACGGGTGCCACATCAGCCCCGGATTGGACATAATTTCACTGAACCGGGTGTGCGGAATCCCGTCCAGATACATCGCTGGGCTTACGATGTCGGGTGATGTCGCCATTGAGGCCACTTTTCTGCTTCAGCTGTGTTCCATCAGACGTTGCCGCTCCCAATCGCTTACCGCATCAGGATCAGGATTGTGTTCAGCGGCATGGGCGACTTCATGGGCGGCAATGGATGCATAACTTCTTGAAAATGTGTCATCCAGCAACTGGGACAGCTTAGAACCTTCAAACGACGCCAGAGTCGTTGCCAGGTCAACTGGCAAGGGGGTGCAGTCACCGGGATTGGTATACATGTCACCTGTACTCATCTCTCCGGGGGATAGGGAGCGGTCAATGCCATCTGCGCCGGCGGCGAGGATGCCAGCAATGATGAGATGGGGGTGGGCGTCGGCACCGGCTGAGCGGTATTCGACCCGGTTGGCAGCAGAGCCGGCCTCACATATACACCGCGCCAGAACGGTTCTGTTGTCCAGACCCCAGTTCACATGGGTAGGGGCAAAGGTATAAGGACGGATCCGTCTTGGTCCGTTACTCGTCGGACCACCGAGAAACGTCAGCGCGAGGGCGTGCTCCATCAGTCCTCCGAGCCAATGCCCCATCAGGACATCGGGGGCGCCGTCGCAGGACGAGAACGCGTTCTCGCCGTCACGCGAGAGCGAGGTATGTACATGCATCCCGGAGCCAGAAGCTTCGGTCCAGGGTTTGGGCATGAAGGTCGCCCTCAGATCATGCTGAACCGCCACTTGCTTGACAATGGACTTGAACAGAACCGTGTTGTCGGCAGTTCTCATCGCGTCAGCGGGGCCGGCGTTGATCTCAATTTGCCCAGGCCCGTATTCGAAATTCGACGATTCAACCTCAATGTCCGCCCCCGCCAACGTCTCACGCATCGCATATAAAACCGGCTCCAGATCGACCCGATCAGTAAGGGAACTGTACTGGATATGATCCTGTACCGGTTGCCAGTCAGGAGTCGTCAAATAGAATTCCATTTCCGTCGCAACGACCGGATTCAGCCCCTGACTGTTGAGTTGTGCGATCTGCTGGGCAAGCACGTTCCGCGGTGCGAGCGGGTGCGGCTCTCCATTCTCATTGGTCACCGAGGCGAATACCAGCGCATAACCGGGACGGTGATGCAGAATACGACCGCTGCTGATTTCGGGTACGAGTGTGCAGTCAAGGTAGCCGGTGTCCATGTTGACAAACTCGTTGTCAGGAAGATCGTTCTGTATATCAAAGACAAAGATAGCGTCGGCGATATTGGCGCCACTATTCATCGTGACATTGAAGAATCGATCAACCGGTATACGTTTACCCCGTAAATGGCCTTGGCTGTCCGGCGTTGCCAGTTCGACCGTGTGTACGCCGGCGTCGCTGCACGCCGCTCGAAAATCGTCAGCGGTTAGGTTCATAATCGGCTACCTCGCAGTGATAGTAGATTTTATGGCGGTTTGTTTCTTCAATCAGGGGATAAGCACAATGCGACCTGCGACCTGACCCTCCCGGAGGCGATCGTGGGCCAGCTGCGCGTCCGTTAATGGTAGCGTTTGAACAGAGGGCATAACCGAGGGTTCCCGTCGGGCGAGATCGAGCAATTCGTCCATCTGCCCGCGTGTGCCCCAAAAACTGGTCATGAATCGTGCTTCTGGGGACACTTTACCAAGGCCAAAGTTTGTCTGACCTCCGCCCAGGCCCACAACGATAACCATACCTTTGCGGGCTACCGCGCCCGCTGCCGTGGCGAGGGTTGCATCGGATCCAATAAAGTCAATAATGAGGTCACAGGGCGCGATGTCTTCGTCCGGCCCAATCGCCTCATCCGCTCCGAGCGCAAGCGCTCGGGATCGTTTGTCTTCCGCCAGATCAAGAGCAATCACTTTTGTATCGGTCAGAAGCTGCAGATAGCGAATCGCGTATTGACCGAGGCCGCCAACGCCGATCAGCAGAACTCTCCCCTGACGCCGCATCGGCGCCAAGGCCGTTCTGCCGTGATCCACAGCCCGATAGGCGGTTAGGCCGCCGCATGCCAGCGGTGCAGCAGTAATCGGGTCGAGTCCATCAAGCGGGGCAAGGTATTTCCGGTCAGGAACCCACATACGCTCACAGTACCCGCCGTTCGTAAACAACCCGGCTTCGCTGGAATATGCGCAGATCATCTCATCACCGTCTGCGCACTGCGGACAGGCGCCACACCCCCAGGGAGCGTAAAGCAAGACGGGACCCAATTCGGGGTGGACACCGGTGACTTCATGACCCAGTACCAGAGGTAACGGACTTGGGAAATCACCATCCACTACATGCAGGTCAGAATGGCACACCCCGCAGGCGGTGATCTCGATGACCTCACCCTTGCCCTCTGGCAGGGTGGGTTCCGGATAATCATCCTCAACGACAAGAGCTTGTCTGATCCCGGGGAGAACGACCGCGCGCATAAGACGGAAACCGATATTCTGATTACGGGCGATCAGCCATCTTCATGATCGCTAGATAGCAGTGCACGTAATCCATAGCGTGACCATCTGGATCTGAAGCGACGCGATCTTCGTAGCGTTTGTAGAATTCATCCACAATCCGGTGTCGCTCCTCGACGGGCCTGGCATCATCAAGGCCGCTCAGAAAAACGGCCTCACTCCAGGACCTTAACGTCGGAACATAGCTTTCAGCAAATGCCTGGGCCGACATCTTTCCCTCAGACTCATCATAGGCTCTTCGATATGGGCATCCGACTACGCCGGTCTGAGCGGAAACGAGTCTCAGACCTGCCTGATACACCGTTGAATGCTTATCTTTGAAGGGTGCGCAGAATTCTTCGATCGTTCGGTAGTACTGTGGAAAAGTCGTATTGATAAATTCGTCGTCCGAGATGATGCCTTCGTCACGCATTTGCATCCAGAGATCAGAGAAGGTATCAAACATATTGACACCCCCGGTGTTACCAAGATATCGATCCTGTTCGTCGACTCCAAAGTTCAGCATCACCAGTCTGCCGTCAGGCCGCAGTTCACTGGCCCGTGCAAGAAGAAGATCCTCCCAGTTTTGGCGCGCCTTTACCGCATAGGCGGCAAGGGTGTCGCCGGAAGCGCCGACCATATGCACATGATTGTCAATAGGGCAGGGCTTCTCAGAGATATAGTGCATTGCTGTTGCAGAAAAACCGATATCCAGCGAAGCGTCAGGCAGCAGTTGCTTATGAAAACCGATGCCGCAGGCGTTTACATAAACATTCTCAATGTCTGTGAGATAGGTGCTGGCTGTTAAAGCGCCAAACCCGAGGAGATTCTTGAACAAGGCGCTGAAGTCATTGCTCGGTAAATCGGTATAACTGACCTGAATCTGGGTGTTAGGGAAACGTTCGCGGATCCGTTCAATACACTTTCTTAGCGCACTTTCGGAGGTGCCCCCATCGGCAGCGCCAAAGTCAGCAAGGATGATCGGCCGTCCTTTATCCGGAGGGCTAATCGCGTCGGCAGCGTCGACAAGCATACCCGCGGCATTGTCAATCACATCCTTTGCGCCACGGGTACGTTGGCTGTAGTAGCCGCCGCCCTTCATCGCCATAGTGCGGGCGGTGCCTTGGACTGCTTCTTGGGGCTTTGCCATGATGAGTTCAGAATCCGACGAGTTGCACCGCCTGATGATGTTTCAGAAGTTGGGAAAAGGCATACAGGTCAGACTCTCCCGGCCACAAGCCCCACGCTCCGACTTAAATAGGAGATTTGCGATCGGGCCAATTCTAACCCTGTAACATGAGGACTATTCAATCGAAACCCTATTGTCATCCGGGAATATAGTTGCCATACTAATAACAGCCTGCCTCGGGTTATTGTGATGGGCCGGCGTTGTGTGAATAACTAACCTAGTTGAGGAGGAGTAATGGAAAGACGTGATTTTCTAAAGAAAGCCGGAGCCGGAACAGCTGTTGCAGCTGGTACGCTAGCGGCTCCTGCTATTGCCTCGCAGAGTCGTGAAATGACGATCGTCTCTACCTGGCCGCGGGATTTCCCGGGTCTGGGTATCAGTGCCCAGCGCCTGGCGGCCCGAATCACCGAGCTCAGTGAAGGTCGGATTAATACGACCTATTACGCTGCAGGTGAAAAGGTCGGTGCCTTCGATAGTTTTGACGATGTTGTCTCCGGTAACTCACAGGCGTATATCGCTGCGGATTACTACTGGAAAGGAAAGCACCCAGGATTCGCCTACTTCACCAGTGTGCCATTTGGCATGACGACGGTGGAGTGGAACGCGTGGATCAAGTTCAAGGGAGGTCAGGCGCTATGGGATGAAGTCTCTGGCGAATTTGGTCTCAAGGCCTTGGCATGCGGTGCAACCGGTACCCAGATGGGTGGCTGGTTCAACAAGGAGATCAACTCTGCGGATGATCTTAAGGGACTCAAGATGCGTATCCCGGGTCTTGGTGGTGACTGCATGGCCATGCTTGGTGCATCGCCTGTCTCTCTGCCAGGCGGTCAGATATACGAGAATCTGGTATCAGGCGCTATTGATGCAACCGAATGGGTGGGTCCATATAACGACTACTTCATGAAGTTCTACGAGGCTGCCAAGTATTACTACTATCCTGGGTTCCATGAGCCAGGTGGCGGTCTTTCGTTCGGTATGAATGCTTCTTGGTGGAGCTCCCTCAGCAAATGGGAGCAGGCATTACTGACGGCGGCCTGTATGGAGGAACATGCGGCGCAGTACGAAGAATGCCAGGCTAACAACGGTGAATATCTTGGGAAGATGGTCAATGAGCACGGCGTCGTGCTTAAAGAGTTCTCCGAAGATACCTACGATAGCTTCGGTGAAGCGGCCGCAGAAGTCTTTGAAAACGTGCGTGACCACAGTGCGCTCGCCAAGAAGATCAATGATAACTTCCAGGGAACCCTTAGGGAGCTGGGCGCTTGGCAGGCAATTGCCGAGGTTGCTTTCTCCACTCAGAGAAACCGGGTACTTGGAATCGGCGAGTAAGCCGGGCCAACCTTCATAATAGGAGTATGGGACGGGGCTTTTGCCCCGTCCCTGCTTTTGGCGTGTGGTAATGAACACCGAGGAAGTAATCCAGACACGGCCCTGTGACTGGGTGGACGTGGTTGTCCGTATCTTTAGTTGGGGAATGCTCGCCGCAGTCGGGGTGTTTCTGGTCAATAACGTGCTGGCGCTCGGGTTTGATTGGCCCGGTATCGGCCCGGTCTTTTCTGATGACGCTCCTGGAGCACTCTCGTGGGTTCAGATGTTGGCGTACATTGCAGGCATTCTGGTTGCGGCTGTCTATGTACTGTATAGCCCTGACCGTTCCTTACGATCCGACGGTTTCGTGATCTCCGATATCAACACCTTCCTGGTCCGCGCGGCATTCTGGGCTGTGTTGCTGGTGGGTATCGGTGATATGGTGGTATCGTTTTTGCGGGTTGAGGGTTGGCTTGACACCTTTGTCGGCGATACCACGGCTCGGTCGCTTGGTCGGCCGGAATTCCGAGGTATGTATGTCCATATCCCGTTGATGATTCTTGCGGTCGTGATTGCGTCATTTAGCAGGTCGCTGGGGTTTTTCTGGCTCAGCCTGTTGATCGTGATTGCCGAACTTGCGATTGTCTTTACCCGATTTATCTTCTCCTATGAACAGGCCTTCATGGGAGACTTGGTGCGTTTCTGGTACGGCGCGCTTTTTCTTTTTGCCAGTGCTTACACTCTGCTTGAGGAGGGGCACGTCCGGGTGGATGTTTTCTATGCGGGTTACAGCGATCGAAAAAGAGCGCTGGTTAATGCGGTTGGCGCAATTTTTCTGGGTCTGTCGGTTTCCTGGACCATCATGATCATTGGGATGGGCAACGAGGTCGCCATTATCAATATGCCGGTGGTGAACTTTGAGGTCTCACAGTCCGGTTACGGGATGTATGTGAAGTACCTGATGGCGGCATTCCTCGGTGTTTTCGCCGTGACCATGGCGGTGCAGTTCATCAGTTATTTTTTGGATGCTATAGCAGATTACCGGGGAGATCCCGGTAAGCGACGGCCCGTAGCCCCGGCGGCCTGAGGAGGACAACAGGACATGGAGTTGGTCTTTCTTGCACTACTGATCGTCTTGATGGCCGCTGCCCTGGGGTATGGCTTTCCCGTTGCCTTTGCTCTTCCCGGCTCAGCCGTCATTACGATTTGTCTGGCCGCTGCAACCGGTTATTTCACAGCTGGCGATACAAGCGCATTTTTTGCCCACGGCGGACCACAGGAGTGGCTGTCATCTGGAGTGACAAACCTAAGGGGGGTCTATTGGGAGGTCGAGCGTGATACCTTGATCGCGATCCCATTATTCATCTTTATGGGGATCATGCTGCAGCGCTCACGGATCGCGGAAGATCTGTTGGTGACGATGGCACAGCTTTTCGGTCCGGTTCCAGGCGGTCTTGGAATTTCCGTCGTGTTTGTTGGGGCGCTCCTCGCCGCGACCACCGGGATCGTCGGCGCGACGGTTGTGGCGATGGGCCTGATCTCGCTTCCGGCGATGCTTAAGAATAACTACTCGAACTCGTTGGCAACAGGGACCATCGCAGCGTCGGGCACGCTCGGACAGATCATTCCGCCTTCCATTGTGCTGATTATCCTAGCCGACCAGTTAGCAAGCGCTACCGATCAGGCCGGTACGGCCCGCCAGGCAATGTACAAGGCAGCAACCGGGGAACTGACGATGCCCTCGGCTTTTGGTGTGTCATCAACCAGTGCTGGCGAGATGTTTCTGGGCGCCTTTGTTCCCGGCTTGGTTCTGGTTGCACTCTACATGCTGTTTATCCTCGGTTATGCGTTTTTGCGGCCAAAGGTTGCCCCCACAGTGCGCTACGACGGGGAGTTTGATCTGGCTTTCTTCATCCGGGTAGCGCTCATTCTGATACCGCCCCTCGGCCTGATTTTTCTCGTGCTCGGATCGATCATCACGGGAATTGCAACCGTTAACCAGGCCGGTGCTATCGGTGCTGCTGGCGCCCTCTTCATGGCGGGGTATCGGCTGAAAGCGGGTGAGAAGGGCGCTTATCTACCAGCCCTCTTGGGAATTGTGTCTCTGGCTGTGATCGGCGCGCTGCTGCACTACCACGAAATCAACATTCGTCAGATTCATACCAGCACAGACAGGCTGGTCCTTGCGATCGCTGTTGTTGCAACACTTTGCCTTCTGGCGGCGCTCATCTGGAGTGCATTCCGGGCCCACCAGATCGATGACACGCTAAAAGGGGTCATGATCGAAACCGCCAAGACTACGTCCCTGGTTTTTATCATCCTGCTGGGAGCTGCTATGCTGACCGCAGCATTTCGTGCCTTTGGTGGTGAGGATCTGGTTCGGGATTTCTTGAATCAAATGGCCGGTGGTTTCTGGGTGAAGTTCATCATTGTCATGGCCGTTATATTTGTTCTCGGTTTCTTTCTTGACTTTATCGAGATCGCGGTGGTGGTGGTCCCCATCATCGCGCCGATTCTGCTGACAGATCCCTCAGCGAATGTCACTGCGGTATGGCTAGGGGTAATGATCGGCCTTAACGTACAGACTTCGTTCCTGACGCCGCCATTCGGCTTTGCTCTTTTCTACCTGCGTGGTGTTGCCCCGGCGATTGTGAAGACAGTGGAGATGTACAAAGGGGTGATTGCGTTTATCGTCCTGCAGCTAGTGGCGCTGGGGATCGTCGCTGCCAATCCGGCGATGGTCAACTATCTTCCCAACCGGGTTTCTTTTACATCTGAAACTGCACCTCCGCCTCGAAATCCCAAACTGCAGATCTGTCTGGAGGAGTATGTTTCCGGACAGTTTGCTGAGGAGTCCGGGGGACTTGAGGCTGCCCTGGACCAGGTGTCGACACTGAATCTTGGCTATCTGCCTGATCAGATCCAATCCAGCCTTCAGAAGAGTTTCGATCAGGCCGAGGCAGTGCCCGGACTCCTGTCCAAAGCACTGGAGGCTAATACTGTGGTGGTTGCTGCACAGGACAGATACCGTTCTGTGCACAACTCCGTGCGTCGCCTCCAGAGTCAGATTCGCAAGCTAGATGAAGAGATGCTCGAAACGCAGGACCAGCTTGCTAACTTAGGGCCAGAAGCACCCGCATCTCACCGGACTGACCTAGAGGAACTTTTAGGCCAGCAGAAAACGCAGCGAGAGCATTTCACGCAGGAGATTCCTACTGACTGGAAGGAGACCCGGCAGGCATATCTCGATCTGGTCAAGGCAGAAACCAACGCACGCCGTCAGTATCGGCGAGGGGCGGATAACGCCTATGAGCCGGTTGCTGCATTCCTGGCAGTGTTATATGACAGCGCAGATCTTGGGTTGCTCGAGGGAGAGATGTTGGCCATGCGCGAGCGGATAAATAAGGAGGAGGCTGAGCAGACTGTTCCACAACTGAAAGCGTTGGCGAAACAGTTCAGTGTGATCAAAGGTGCAGACAAGATAAAGTCTAAGATCTCCAAGGCACGACGTGCGCTTGGCAAAAAGAAACCCAAGGTCGACAAAGCGCTGAAGTTGTACGACGAAGCGATTGAGGAGTTTCATCAGCAAACGGTCTGGCGGGATCGTGCTGCCTCAGAGCTATACGCCGGCCTGAGTGAGTACGAGCAGGCGATCAGGGGAACTCTCGGGATCCGCCAGCAGATCAAAATGCCAGAAGAGCTCGCGCTGTTTGTAGCGGGGTGTACTTCAGGGCATCGGGACATCTCGCTGAATTTCTAGTAGCCGATTTTCCGGGCATCCGGGCTGCCGACTGGTAGACTTGCCAGCATTAACATCGTTGGCCAGAGTCTTATGACTACAGATTCCCCAGTTTCAGATTTAGTTGCGCTCGCCCGAATCGCCCAGGAAGAATACGAGACATTCGATCAGCGTCGGGTCGATGACGTAGTTGCAGCCATCGCCTGGACTATCCTGGAGCCCGAGCGCAACCGCTATCTGTCGGGTCGGGCTGTAGAAGATACCGGCCTCGGCGACGTCGACGATAAATTCCAGAAAAACTACCGCAAGACGCTGGGACTGCTTCGTGATCTGACCGGTGCGCCCTCTGTGGGTATTGTTTCAGAGGATTCCGCGCGGGGCATCATTGAGATAGCGCGGCCGGTCGGGGTGGTGGGTGCGATCACGCCGTCGACAAACCCGGTGGCAACCCCAACAAATAAAGTGATGAACGCACTTAAAGGACGCAACGCGATCATTCTGGCCCCTTCGCCTCGTGGCGAGGCGGTCTGCGGCGAACTGGTTGAGCTGTTTCAGCAGGCGCTTAAGAGAGTTGGCGCGCCAGAAGCGCTGGTGCAGAAACTGTCTCACCCCATCAACAAGGCCGACACCGAGACCTTAATGAGAGAGGTCGATCTGGTGGTGGCCACCGGCTCACAGAACAATATCCGCGCGGCCTATTCGAGCGGCACACCGGCAGTGGGCGTCGGTGCGGGCAATGTATCGGTGATTGTGGACGAAACAGCAGACTGCGCCGAGGCTGCAGCACAGATTGTCGCTTCAAAAACATTCGACAATGCAACCAGTTGCTCGTCAGAAAACAGCGTGGTCGTGCTGGATCAGGTTTACGATGTTCTGATCGCTGCCCTGGAATCACAGGGTGTAAAAATGCTGACGGCCAATGAACAGGAAAGCCTGCGACAACTGATGTGGACAGACGGCAAACTGAACCCGGCTGTCATCGCACAACCTGCCGGGCAGATCGCGAAAATGGCCGGCATCCATTGCGAGGCCGATACTGGAATCAAGGTCTTGCTGGTTCAGGAGTCCAAAACCGGATCCGCGCATCCGTTCTCGGGTGAGAAGCTGTGCCCGGTTCTGACGCTTTATCGTGCTGGAGATTTCGATGCTGCGCTGGCACAGGTGGCGCAGATTTATGATTACCAGGGCGCAGGCCATTCCGTAGGTATCCATACCCGTGATGAGAAGAGGGCAATGCGGATTGCCTTGGAACTTCCCACCTGTCGTGTCATCGTCAACCAGGCGCACTGTTTTGCCACTGGCGGCAGCTTCGACAACGCCCTGCCATTTTCACTTTCGATGGGCTGTGGCAGTTGGGGCAGTAACAGTATCAGTGAGAATATGAACTATCGGCATTACCTGAATACCGTCCGAGTCGTCAGCAGGATCCCGGCGCAGGAAGTCTCACCTGAGGATCTGCTTGGGGATTACTGGACGCGTTATGGTAAGTAATGCGCCGTTGACTTTCGCCGAAGTTAAGGACTGTCGCGCCTTAACGATTCGACAGCTTATCGACCAGTACGCAAAAGCACACCCGGGAAAAGCCTTCGCCGTCTTCCCCGACTCCGGGATCGAACTGACCTGGCTGCAGTTACAAAAGACCTGTCGACAACTGCATGCATACCTTGAGTCCTGTGGTGCGAAGCCGGGTGACCGGATCGGGATGCTGACAGCCAACGGACAATCGGCACTTGAGTTGTTTCTGGGCTGCATGTACAGCGGTTTTACCATCGCGACCTTTAATCCCGTGGCGGGGGAGGCTGCTCTGCGTTATGTGCTTGACCATTCCGAGGTCAAGATGGTTTTTGTCGATGAGATTAACGCTGATAGCGCGATTAAGATCTGCAGTGAAGAGATGCCGGGGTTGAAAGTGATCCGTATGGAAGCGACCAAGCCTCTGGCCCTGCCGGCTGTTGACAACGGCGTTGTGCCTTTCTCGCCCGAATCTCAGGATGCTGCACTACTCATCTATACCTCCGGTACCACGGGTCGGCCCAAGGGCGTTATCCACTCCCACGCGAGTTTGCTGGCAGGGGGTGCCAATACGGTGGCGGCACATCACCTCACGCCAGATGATCGTGCCTTATGCGTTTTACCGCTCTGCCACATCAACGGCCAGGTGGTGACGGTGATGGCGCCTTTATTGAGCGGTTCTTCGGTCGCGATGCCGTCGCGCTTTCGGGTCTCCGGGTTCTGGGACTGGATGGGGACTCACCGGTGCACCTGGTTCAGCGCGGTGCCGACGATCATTTCATATCTTCTCGGCGCAGAAGATGCCGTGACAGACCCCGAGATAAAAGACCTTACCCATGTCCGCTTTGGCCGTTCTGCATCCGCTGCATTACCGCCTGCAGTGCACAGAGCATTCGTTGAACGCTTCGGTATTCCTCTCGTTGAGACCATGGGAATCACCGAGACCGCCGCGCCGATTCTCTCGAATCCGCTCAATCCTGCAACACACCGGATTGGTTCGCCAGGGAAAAGCTGCGGTAACGAAGTACGAATTGCCAACGAGAGTAATGCTATTGCGGGCCACGGCAGTGAGGGAGAGATCCAGATACGCGGTGACAATGTCATGCAGGGTTATCTCAAGGACTCTGAAAAGACCCGCGAGGCGTTCACCAGCGATGGCTGGTACCGAACCGGGGACCTCGGACATATGGATGAAGAGGGCTATATCTTTGTTACTGGCAGGATAAAAGAGCTGATCATCAAAGGCGGTGAGAACATCGCGCCCAGAGAGATTGACGATGTGCTCTACCAGTTCCCCGGGGTGCTCGAGGCAGCTGCTGTCGGTATTGCGGATAGCCGATACGGGGAGGAAGTTGCCGCCTGTGTGGTGGCCAACCCGGGTAATGCAATTGATGTGGACAAACTGCGCGCACATTGTGAAAAGAATCTCGGAACTTTTAAGACACCAAGCGTGTTTCATGTGATGGAGACCCTGCCGAAGGGTCCTTCCGGAAAGATCCAGCGGCTCAAACTGGTTGATTCGATTCAAGCGTCCGACTCCGGTGTCGCTTAGGCTTTTACCGGGATGAGTGATCAGTAGCATGGGCGCAAGCAGTTTCCTAAGCCGTCAGCAAGTTATCTGTCCGCCGTCATTGCTGCGTCGTGCGACAGGTGCGAACCATGCTATCACTGCAATCGTCGGTGCGGATCATCCCGTCGCCCTGGACAGCGCCCGCCAGGCATTAGAGGCCGGGATTATCGAGCCTGTCCTGATAGGCAGCCTGTCAGGGATAGAAAGCGCTGCGCAGGAAATTGGTTGGGACATCTCGGGCCTTGAGATTGTCGAAGCGTCTGGAGAAGCCGGTGCCGCGCAGGCGGGCGCACAGCTTGCATCTTCCAAACGTGTACAGATGGTCATGAAGGGCCATGTTCATTCAGATACCTTCATGCGCCCGCTTCTCACCAAGGAGGGGGGAATCCGGGGCTCGGGAAGATTGTCCCATGTATTCCACATGACGGTCCCCGATAACGATAAAGCGATCATGCTGACGGATTGCGCGCTCAATGTAGCGCCGAACATCAAGACCCGGATTGCGATCATTGAGAACGTAGTGACTTTGGCCCACAAACTCGGAATCACAACGCCCCGTGTCGCGCTTCTGGCGGCGTCAGAAATGATCAGCGGGGCAATGCCGGTGACCGAGGAGTGTGCGCGGATTGCTGAGCATTTTTCGGCTTCAGATCTCAATGCCGAGGTTTTTGGTCCGCTGGCATTTGACAATGTTGTCTCCGCCGATTCGGCAAAGATGAAAGGTATCGAGCATCCGGTTGCGGGTGACGCAGATGTGATTGTGGTGCCGACGATTGAAACCGGCAATGCACTCTTTAAGATGATGGTTTATTTCATGAGTGCCTGTGCAGGGGGTATTGTTCTTGGCGGCAGCGTTCCTGCTTTGCTGACCAGTCGCGCTGACCCACCCGCGGCAAGGCTGGCGAGCGCTGCGCTTGGGGCGATCTCTGCCCGTCCGGGCTGACACCGAGGAGCCCGAATAACCGATCTGACCTGATCCATCTGCGTTGGCCAGAGTTGGTGTCTATATTAAAGACAGGTGGGAAACAGTTTTATTTATGTTTATTGGTGCCGGCGTTGACGATATGGCGACTGGTATTACCACTAGGTAGGTAGAATCGGAGAAAATAAGTTCCCAAGATTTACCAGCCCTGAGGATAGATAAATGACCATTGCAGTTGGAGATTCGATACCTGATGTCACGGTCCATGTCATGGGCGAGTCGGTGCCTGAGCCAAAAAATTCAGCAGAACTGTTTGCCGGACGCAAGGTAGTGCTGTTTGCTTTGCCCGGCGCGTTCACCCCCACGTGTTCAGCCAAACACCTGCCGGGATTTATTAACATGGCTTCAGAATTTTTCGAAAAAGGGGTGGATGCGATCATTTGCTTGTCGGTAAACGATGCCTGGGTAATGGATGCGTGGGGAAAAGCGCAAGGCGCGGATGGAAAGGTGATCATGGTAGCCGATGGCAGCGGAGACCTCAGCCGGGCCATGGGCCTGACAGCAGACATGAGCGGTGCGGGCTTTGGAGAGCGGTCAATCCGCTATGCAATGATTGTCGACAACGGTGTGGTCACACACCTCAACGTCGAGGAGCCACGCAAGTTTGAGATCAGCGACGCACAGACCATGCTTACATTGTTGTAACAAAAGGAGTAACTGACAGATGACACAGAATCAAGCTGCTGAAGTTGTCGAGGTCGAAGTCGAAAACTACAAGATCGTAACCTATTCCTATGGAAGTGGAGATAACGTGCTGTTCCTGCTCAACGGGGGACCGGGTCTACCGTGTGACTACTTAAGAGACCCGCATATCCCGTTAGCGAAAGAGGGGTATCGAGTAGTCGCATTTGATCAACTTGGATGTGGGAATTCTGACCGACCAGAAGATACTACTCTTTGGAATATCTCAAGATATGTAGAAGAGGTCGAGACAGTTCGAAAGGCGCTTGGCCTGAATCATGTGCACCTTCTCGGTCAGTCCTGGGGTGGTTGGTTAAGCATCGAATATGCGCTTACCTATCCCGAGGCCATCCGCTCGCTGATCCTCGCGAATACCTGTGGTGACCTGCCTCACCTGACCACTGAACTGAATCGTATGCGTGAGGCCCTTGGAAGTGAAACGGTCGCAATGATGCTGCATCACGAGGCTCTGGGGACCTTGGACCATCCGGAATACCAAGCAGCCGTCACGATCTTGAACTATCGGCACGTCTGTCGCCTGAAAGAATGGCCCACGTCGTTATTGGCCTCTGTAAATGATTGGAATATGGGACCTTACGGGACCATGCAGGGGCCAAACGAGTTTCTATACATTGGTAACCTCAAGGACTGGAACCGGATTCCCGATATGCATCGTTTACAGATGCCGGTGCTGATCGTGACTGGAACCCATGACGAGATCGGACCTGCGTGTGCTTTAAAAATGCACAATGTACTTCCCAATTCGGAAGTCGTCATTTTTCCGAACAGTTCCCATGTGCCATTTTATGAGGAGGCGAACGATTACTTCGACGCGCTCAAGCGCTTCCTGGAAAAACGGGGTTAGTCGGTTTTGCGCCGATTTGTTCGGATGCTGAGTAGCACCAGGCGGCAGTGAAACGGTAGGTCTAGCAGCTCAGACGGTATGTGGCTTGGGCGGCCGTCGGTGGGACTGGCGATATCGCTGAGGACTCATGCCCGTCCAGTTGCGAAACGCCCGCGAGAAAGCAGAAAGTTCCGAGTACCCCAGGAGAATTGCTACCTCGGTGAGCGGAAGGTCATGGCTATCGAGATAATGCAAAGATAACTCCTGTCGGGCAGCCTTTAAAAGGCTTTTGAATGACAGTTTATGTATATGTAATTCGTGCTGAAATTCGTGGTCGCTTAAACCGAAAAGTTGTGCAATCTCTGCGATCGTAGGAATGGTCGTACTGAGATTGAGTTTGATCTGGTTTCGTACCGATTCCGCAAAGTTCACAGGGTCCTCATGCAGTTCACAGCGTGATTGCAAAAATGCCTCAACGATCGAATAAAGATACGGATCAGATGTGGGCATCCGTGCGTCCAGATCAACTGGTCGGAAGGCCAGCGCATTGGTTCGTCTGCCGAACTGTACAGGCGCTCCAAATACCTCTTGGTGCTCCTGATGATGCTCCGGCCTGGTATGCTCAAAGCGGATCTCAAGGGGGCGCCAATCTGGCCCTAGCGCGTGCCGGAAGATATTGAGAAACATACCCATGGAGAGTTCCGCATCCTGACGTCGATCTGCGATTTTCGGGTCATTGACGCGGTAGCTCAGCCAAAACATGTCGTCATCGCGTATCAGTCCAAAACTCGATTGACCCTGGTGCGCGGGGAAATGAGTCTCCATGTTGCGCAGCCCCGCTGCCAGAGTGGGTGAGCTGATAGCGGTATACCCGATTACCCCCAGACGCTGCGGCTCAAAGTCCGACCCAAAGTGCAGCCCGAAATTATCGTTACCGGTTTGGCGCGCGGCTTCTGTGAACAGACGACAGAACTGTTCCAACTCTAATTCGTTAGTCGGATTCTCAAGGTCTTTAGATTGAACTCCAGCGCGGCCGAAGATGAGATCAGCGTCTCCGTCGTTAGCCTCAATCAGTGGAACGACACCCGAGGCGGCGGACGCCAGCACTTTTGGGGATATCAAAGAATTCATCATTAAAGGTTTAGATTTCGCTTTTAGGGTACTGATTTTATAGGAAAAATACGAATCGATATATTACAAATTATGAAATCCGTGAGTTATTTCCGATGTCGACAGAAAGTGTCAAGTTTTCATAACGTTGCGTCAAGCAGGGTGAGTGAAAAAGCGCTATCGTCACCTCCGATGTGGGATGTATGAGCTAAGCAGTATAGAGTTTTGAATTCGAACCAAAATCCGATGACATGTAAGGAGGACACAATGAAGTTCACACGACGTCAATTCAATAAGGGTCTGGCCGCCGGGGCAGGACTCGCCGCGATGGGTCCGATCAGTTCGGCGCTGGCAGCTCGTAACGAGATGAACATTCTCTGCTGGGAAGGCTATAACTCGGACGATGTGCTGGGACCCTTCCGTAAAGCCAACTCGGGCGCAAAGGTTCGGGCTGAAAGCGGCACCTCAGACCCTGACATGATCAACAAGCTCCGCGCCGGCGAAGTCAATGTCTGGGATCTCATCAATGTCAACCAGCCCTGGGCTCGTGCGCAACTGTACCCTGAGGGCTTGATCAAGCCGTTGAACAAGGACCGCTTCATGGGTCACTTCGATAAGATGCTGCCCGGATTTTCGGATCCTTATCCACTTGCCTTCGCGGATGACGGTGAACTGATTGGGATGCCCCAGCGCTATGGCCCTTTCAGTTTTGTGGTCAACACCGACAAGGTCAGCCGCGCTACCGCTGAGGATGAGGGCTGGAAACTGTTTCTTGATTCAGCGATGAAAGATCGTTACGGCGTTCTGACATATGACAACTGGAATATCATGCACATGTGCCTGACCGGAGACCAGAACCCGTTCGAGGTGATGGACCAGGCTGGCCTAGAGAAATTCCGCAGTACTGCGGACACCATTTTTGGTGGCGCCAAGATGCTGACCGACGATCTGGTCGCGATGAATACTGCGCTGATCAATGGTGAAATTGATGCGTACTTCACGGGGGGTACTTATACCGCGTCTCCCGCGCGACTAGATGGAGCAACAAACGTACGGGGAATCACACCTAAATCTGGCCCAGTAGATGGCAAAGGCGGTGTGGTCTGGATTGAATTGACCTCAGCGGTTAATAATCCAAATCCATCTAATCTCGCCGAAGACTTCCTCGAGTTCGTGCAGACCCCTGATATTTGTAAGGCGGTGGCATTCTCCGAGGGAACCTATAACCCCGTGAGCCAGATGGGCGACCCGGCTGTCCTCAACAAGTTCGACAAGGATGAACTGGACGCCATCCAATGGGATAGTCTTGACGAGGAGATGAGTCGATCCTTGGATTACCAGGTCGTTGCATCATACGCAGAGCTGAACGAAGCGTATAACGCGGCAAAACGCGGCTAAGTTCCGAACGTTCAGATGTAGCCGAGGGCGGGTTTTGACCTGCCCTCGGTGTCTTTGGCCTATTGTTTTTGCAGAACCCTTGTGACCTCATATGAGCCCTGAACCAATTCTCCGCCTTGAGGGCGTCAGTAAGGTTTTCGGGGAATTTACCGCCCTGGACAACATCAACCTCGAGATTGACGAGGGTGAGTTCCTGACCATTGTAGGCCCTTCTGGTAGCGGTAAAACTACCTTGATCCGTATTCTTGTCGGCATCGAAGAGCTTTCCAAAGGAAAGATCTGGCTTCGGGATGAAAGAATCGAAGAGTTGCCGGCAAATCTAAGGCCGACCTGTATGGTCTTCCAGTCTCTGGCTTTGTTCCCGCATAGATCAGTTGGAGAAAATATCGAATTTCCGCTGAAGCTGCGTAAGCAGCGTGCCGATGATCGAAAGGCGCGGGCCTTTGAGTTGCTCGATCTCTTACACCTGCCCAGAAGTTTTTATCAAAAACGGATAAGCGAGTGTTCTGGCGGCGAGCGTCAGCGTGTTGCTCTGGCTCGAGCGCTCGCCTTTGATCCAGAGATTCTCTTCTTTGACGAGCCTCTGTCTGCGTTGGATTTTCGGCTGCGAAAAAATCTGGAAAAAGAGCTCAAGGATCTGCATCAGAGAACCGGGAAGACCTTTGTCTATATCACCCATAGTCTGGAGGAAGCGATGGTGATGTCGGACCGTATAGCGATTATGCGGAGCGGCCGTTTCGAACAGATTGCTGTCGCCGATGAGATTTATGCCCGTCCGATTAGCCGTTTTGTTGCAGAGTTTATGGGTGAGGTTAATTTGTTTTCGGTGAAAGGGGATGTCTCGGGCAATCCCGTTGGAACCGAAATCGATATACAAACGGGGCGCGTCGGTCCGGACTCGGGTATGAGACTTGCGCAGGGCGTGTCGGCAACGCTTATGGTCAGGCCGGAATCGGTTCATTTCCTGTCGGAGGACAGTGCCGCCGACTTTATGGTTGAGGGTGTGCTGCAGGCGGAATATGCCCTTGGCTCGAGAACTCAGTACAAAATCGAAGCCGATAATGGCGATGAACTGGCAGTTGAGAAGCTTCGAGAGGATCGTTTCCCTGGGAAGATCGGCGACCGGGTGCGTCTCGGTTGGAACGCTGAGTATGCGCACATGATCACGGAAGAATAATCTGTGGAACGCCAGGATCAGCGCATTGGGTTGTTGAGTGCTGTGCCGATGGGCGTGGTACTGCTGATCAGTTTTCTCGCCCCATTGTTGGTGATTGCCGTATTTTCAGTAATGCCTCAGAAGGTGTTCAGTCTGCTGCATTTACCTGATTTTTCTTCCTACAAACTGATATTTACACAGGGATATATCAAGTCGGTGGTGTGGTCCTTTGGTATGGCTCTGGCATCGACGGTGATGCTTTTCGTCATTTGTTGGCCCCTCGCATTCGGGATGGCAAAAGTGTTCAAGGGTTTCGGTCTCTTTATTACTATTGCAGTTGTTGTCACACTTTTTGTCTCGGAGAACATCCGGCTTTTTGGATGGGTGCTGACATTAATGAAAGGTGGGCTGATCGAGGGCCACCTGCGGGCCTGGACTGGGCTGACATTCGAGGGGGCGCTTTATAACGTACCGGTCATTGTCTTCGGCCTGGTGTATGCATATTTCCCGTTTATGCTCTTTCCGCTCATCCAGGGCATCGCAATGGTGCCCGATGATGCCCGTCAGGCAGCGGCGGATCTCGGCGCATCTCGATGGCAAATATTCTATGAAGTTGATTTGCCCTTGTCAGCGCCCGGGATCGTGATTGGCTCCTTGCTGAGTTTTGTTCTAGCGGCCGGTGCGATGGCGGAATCCAAACTACTCGGCGGGCAGACAGTGATCGTCATTGCGGATGAGATTGAAACCGCGTTTACCTATGGGCAGAACTGGCCCCTCGGTTCCGCACTGTCGATCATTCTGATTCTGATTATTGGTGCCTTGTCTATTTTCGGCATCAACCGGGTGAATCTTGATCTCATCATGGGCGGGCGGCGATCATGAAGATGTCCCGGTCCGCGCGTATCGCGCTCACCCTGTATGGAGTGCTCGCGATTCTGTTTCTATATTTGCCGATTATCTCGGTCGGATTTGCCTCGGTCTCCAAAGCGCGGTACCTGACTTTTCCAATTAAGCGTTACGCAACCAAGTGGTACGGGAAGGCGATCGAGAGTTCGACAGTCCAGGATCTCTTGTGGACCTCTTTAAGTGTGGCGCTGCTTGTCACGGTCATCTCCATGGTCGTTGGCTTTTTCGGCGCACTTGCCTTTGCCAGATACCATTGGCGTTTTCGCGGCGTTTTTCAGAAACTCATCCTGTTGCCAATTTTTTTCCCTCAGGCCGTGCTCGGCCTGGCGTTGTTATTATGGTTCAACGCCCTCGGCATCATTCCCAGCTGGAAGACCGCTGTGGTTGCCCATCTCGTGTGGATTTCACCGATCGCGACACTCATTATTGCTATCCGTGCCTACAGTTTTGACCCCGCTCTCGAGGAGGCGGCCCGGGACATGGGCGCTTCGACGTGGACTGTCATGAAAGAGATTACAGGACCATTGCTTTGGCCGGGGGTGGTTTCTGCGGGGCTTTTTGCTTTTTTGCTGAGTTGGGGAAACTTTCCTCTGTCACTTTTTACCACGGGAGCAGACTCAACGCTACCAGAGTGGCTGTACGCGAAAATGGTTTCCGGTTATTCCCCACTGGTCCCGTCAGTGGGCATACTCTCAATAGTGACATCCATCGTGTTGCTTTTTGCAGGGGTAATTGTGATGTGGCTTATACAGGCCCGTAACGGGACATCCAACGCCCGATAACTTCAGGAGGAAAATTAAATGTTGACATCAATAAAAAGCCGATCGGTGATTGTTACTGGTGGTTCCAAGGGAATTGGTAAAGGTATCGCTCAGGTTTTTGCGGCTCAGGGTGCCAGAGTTATGATTGCGGCACGCGGAGAAACGGATGGGATGGCAGCGGTCGAGGAGTTGAAGGCCTCCGGTGCGGATGCAGACTTTTGCCAGTGTGATGTGTCCGACTGGGATTCAGTGCAGAACATGGTGGCCACCACGGCTGAAAAGTTTGGTGGACTGAACGTGATGTGTGCCAATGCGGGCGGTTTTCCACAAACCAAAATGGTCGATATGGACCCTTCCGAATGGGATCAGGTAATGGCGACCAATCTGAAAAGTGCGTTCCTCTGTGTAAAGGCAGCGATCCCTCACTTCGAGAAGGCCGGAGGTGGAAGAGTGGTCCTTACATCATCCATTACTGGTCCGGTAACGGGGTTCCCGGGGTGGGCCCATTACGGCGCGTCAAAGTCGGGTCAACTGGGGTTCCTGAAAACAGCGTGTATGGAACTGTCGCGCTACAACGTCACCATCAATGCGGTGATGCCCGGTAATATATATACCGAGGGCCTGCAGGATTTGGGGCAGGACTATCTGGATACGATGGCGGCCTCGATCCCCCTGAAACGACTGGGTAAGGTGGCAGATATCGGCAACGCGGCGCTGTTTTTCGCTTCGGATGAGGCCGGCTATATCACCGGGCAGAGCATTATCGTCGACGGCGGTCAGATTATTCCGGAGTCGCTCGAGGCGATAGAAGAGATCTAATGCTAGAGATTCTCAACCCAGGTTAAACAACATGGATAACACCAAGTTCTCGTACGAGGAGACCATGGAACATCTCTCCACGCTTGCTAATGAAGCTTTGAACTTATGGCATCTGCCGGCGGGCAGCAAAGCGCATTTAATCAATGTATCGGAGAATGAGACCTTTCTCGTTGAGGCGCCTGATGGGTTCAAGTCGATACTTCGGCTTCATCGGGAGGACTATCACACCGAAAGGGCGATCGCGTGTGAACATGCATGGTCCAGATCACTCAATGCGGAAGGTGGGGTGAAGACACCGGATATTCTTCCTGGTAAGAGCGGCAGTACGATCCAGTCAGCGACCAGTGAAGCGCTCGGACAGAAACGCTACCTTGCCATGTTTGAATTTGTTGAGGGCAGTGAACCAGATCAGCAGGATGACCTGACCGGAGGCTTCGAGGAGCTTGGTGAGATTGCGGCAAAGACGCATATTCACTCTATTGGTTGGGAACGCCCTGAACCTTTCGAGCGGTTGGTCTGGGACCTCGGAACCGTTTTCGGTAAAGATGCAACCTGGGGCAACTGGCGGGACGGGCCGAGTATCGGGGTGCAGGCCCGTGAGGTCCTTGAAGAGGTGGAAACCACGGTTATCGACCGTCTCACCCGTTATGGAAGAGAAGCGGATCGTTTCGGACTCATTCATGCCGATATGCGTCTTGCCAACCTTTTGGTCACCGATGGCGAGACGAGACTGATTGACTTTGATGATTGTGGTCTGGGTTGGTTGATGTACGACTTTGCTGCCGGGATCAGTTTTATGGAGGATGATCCCCGGATACCGGAACTGAAAGCCGCTTGGCTTCGGGGTTACCGGTCCGTGCGGTCGCTTTCCGAAGAAGATGAAAACGAGATTCCCACTTTTATCATGATGAGACGCCTTGCCTTGCTTGCCTGGATCGGCTCACACAGCGAGGTTGATATTGCCAAGGAGCTTGCACCAACCTTTGCACCCGTCAGCGAGGAACTTGGCCGCAACTACCTTGCGTCGCTAACCCGATAAACAGCGTCGACGCGGTATCTGCATTGCCATTTCCCGTTTCCTGTTAAAGAACTCACCACCGTTTATTGTTTTTCTTCGCTCGCTTCATATGTCAATTTCCATGAGATAGTGTCAAGTCGACGTTCTGGCCGCGTGTCACTCTGTATATAGAAGTCGACACCTAACTGCGGTGAGAGCGTGCCATGAGCGAAGCAAAACTAGATTTTCTCGATCGATCCCGAGCGTTCTGGAACCCTGGCAAGACCCAGGATTGGCAGGACATGGGCATCGATCTGGTGATCGATCGGCGTGAGGGGTATTACCTTTACGACATGGATGGCCATCGTCTGATTGATCTGCATCTGAACGGTGGCACCTACAATCTTGGTCACCGAAATCCAGAACTGGTTCAGGCGCTCAAAGCCGGTAGTGAGCGCTTTGATATGGGGAACCACCATTTCCCGGCGCTCGCTCGCACTGCCCTGGCAGAAGCACTTGCGGCTTGTGCACCATCATCGGATATGCGTTACACAGCGTATGGGTCTGGTGGCGGTGAAGCGATAGATATTGCACTGAAAACCGCTCGCCACGCGACGCAGAAGCGCAAGATCGTCTCGATCGTCAAGGCCTATCACGGCCACACGGGGCTGGCGGTTAAAACTGGCGATGATCGTTTCTCCAAACTGTTTCTTTCGGAAGATACCGAGGGAGAGTTTGTCCAGATTCCCTTCAATGACCTCAATGCGATGGAAGATGCCCTTCGGGGTCGGGATGTAGCCGCCGTCATCATGGAAACCATCCCGGCGACCTATGGATTCCCCATGCCGCAAGAAGGGTACCTACCCGGCGTAAAGCAGCTCTGCGAGCGCTATGACGCGCTATATATCGCGGACGAGGTGCAGACCGGTCTGATGCGGTGCGGAGAGATGTGGGGATGCACGAAGTACGGGATCGAACCTGACATCATGGTGACCGGCAAGGGTATCGGGGGCGGTATTTACCCGATTGCCTGTGTGCTGATCAGTGAGCGGTGTGGTGGCTGGTTAAAAGAAGACGGCTTTGGCCACATTTCCACGGGTGGCGGTGCCGAGTTGGGATGCATCGTTGCAATGAAGGTCCTGGAGATGGTGCAGCGACCCGAAGTGCGCACCATGGTGAGATATATCTCCGACTATATGCGAGCCGGTCTCGAGCAGATCATGGCAGCGTACCCGGACTTCTTTATCGGTATTCGACAACATGGTGTCGTGATGGGGCTCGAGTTCAATCATGAGCAGGGAGCCAAGCCGGTGATGAAGCATCTCTACAACAACGGGGTCTGGGCGATTTTCTCTACCCTGGATCCGCGGGTGCTGCAGTTCAAGCCGGGATTACTCATGACACAGGCCGACTGTGAAGAGGTCCTGCGTCGGGTGGAAATCGGGGTGGGACTTGCCCGTGATGAAGTGATGGGCGCATCCCGCCATACCTACCGTAAGAGTGCATAACCATGGAACCGCAAGTCAGAACACTAATAGATATTGCTGACACACCAGCGGCGCTGGCCGGGCAAGCCGACATTGTGCTCGAGCGGGCACGCTGGGCCGCCGAGGTTTTTCGCCGCTTTGATCAGACACTGACAATGTCCATAGTCGATGCGGTCGCGAAAGCGGCGCACGAGAACGCTGGCCGCTATGCTGACTGGGCGGTGGAGGAGACCGGATTCGGTGTGGCGGCGCACAAGAAAATCAAGAACGAATTGACTGCGCATCCGCTGGTCAATTTTTACCGCGACCAGGACTTTGTCAATCCACGGATTGACGAGGCCCGCAAGATAGTTGAGATTCCCCGGCCCGCCGGTGTGATCCTGGCATTGACCCCGTCCACTAATCCGATTGCCACCATCAACTACAAGATCCTGATTGCGTTGATGACGCGTAATGCGATCGTGATCAGTCCGCATCCTGCAGCCCGCGAATGTAGCGTGGACGCGGCGCAGCTTCTTTCCAAAGCCGCACAGGAGGCGGGCGCGCCGGATGGGGTAATCCAGATTATTGAGCATCCAACAATTCCCTTGGTTGAGGAGTTCATGCGGTCGAAGAAGACCTCAGTCACGCTTGCCACCGGTGGTAACGCAATGGTGCGCTCGGCTTATTCGTCCTCTAACCCGGCCATCGGAGTTGGCCCCGGGAACGCACCAGCCTTGGTTGACGACACGGCAGATATCGACAAAGCGGCCAAGAGAATAATCGAGTCAAAGTCGTTTGATAACTCGGCGCTGTGTACCAACGAAAGTGTCTTGATTGCGCTTGAATCAATCGATAAGCGTTTGTGTCAGGCGCTGAGACAGAACGGGGCCTACATCTGTGATACTGATGATGTCGACCGGCTTCGCCGCTATCTGTTTCACGACAGAGGATTCAATGTCGAAACCGTGGGCCGGGATGCAGTTTGGATCGCGAAGGAATGCGGGATCCGCGTGCCTGAAAATATCAAGGTGCTGGTTGCGCCGATCAGTCAAATCGGCGTTGAAGAGCCGCTGTCACGCGAAAAACTCTGTCCTGTGCTGGCTTATCATGTGGTCCGAAGCCGGAGTCAGGCAATCTCGCAGGCGAGAGCGGTGTTGCGGATCGCGGGCGCGGGGCACTCGGCTGCGATCCACACGAGCGATGAAACTGCGGCTATGGATTTTGCAGGCGCAGTGGAGGTTTATCGGGTCGTTGTCAACGCACCCTGCACCCAGGGCGCGGCTGGTTTCGCAACCGGCCTGGCGCCCACCTTCACCGTGGGTACTGGTTATTTCGGCCGCAGCTCGATCGGAGAGAACATCGGCCCTCAGCATCTGGTTCACTGGACCCGACTTGCCTATAACTCGAGCCCGGACGAGCCGTTTGGCAGTTATCACGGCGTGTCCGTCAATTTGGCGGGACCCCTGCCAACTGCACCGGCCGACGGTGTTCCCGGCTCCAGCGGGTCCGCGTTCAGACCCGCTTCGAGCAGTGCCTCAGCCAAGGGTTTGGCAGATACCAGTCGGGAAGAACTGCGGAAAATGATTGCCGAAGAGCTGCGTTCCATCCTTCGCCACTGAGAAAACCATGTCCGACCTGAGATCCTTTATTTTCCTCGACCAGCTCCAACCACAGACGCTGGCGTATATTGCCTCGTGGATGAGGGGAGTATTACCCAGGCATAACATGGCGGCACAGATTATTGAAATTGCTCCGGGGCTAGATATCGAAGGGCTGACCGATGTAGCACTAAAAGGTGCAAACGTATCTGTAGGGCTTCTGGTCGTAGAGCGCCAATTCGGTTATCTCGAGTTTCACTCTCGCTCGACAGCTGAAGTCAAAACTGGGGCGCAAGCTGTATTGGATGCCATCGGAGCCCGCGAAGAAGAGGCCAGCGCACCGCAGATTCTCGGTTCGAAGGTGGTCACCCGCGTTGATCATCAGCATGCATTTCTGATCAACAGAAATAAGCTTGGGTCCATGATCCTAGGTGGTGATTCGCTTTACCTGCTGGAGTGCCAGCCTGCCTCTTATGCGATCCTGGCATGTAACGAAGCAGAAAAAGAAGCCAATATCAAAGTCGTCGATTACCGGATGATTGGCGCAAACGGACGTGTTTATCTGGCAGGCGATGAGGCAGAAATTCGTAATGCGCGTGATGCCGCCGAAAACAGCCTTCGTAATGCGGGGGCGGTTTGAGGTCATGAGCGAAGCATTGAGGCAGACGATTCGGGAGCTGTTACGTGAAGAACTACACAAAATCCGTCAGGAGGCGACTGAGCCTGACCAGCCGTCCGAGCGGGTTAACGAGGAAGCGGTGGCAATCAACACAGACCAGGATCTCGCTCGCTTCGTCAGAAGGATTCTTGCGATCAGCACCGATGCTGGTGGCCGTGCGGCCATTGAGTCCGGTCGCCACGTTTTTCGTCTCGAGACACGAGGGAGTAGGTCAGAGCATGGATCCTATAACGCGTCGCCGGTGGTAGCGGGTTCTGTCGTGTTCCAGATCGATAAAGGCGTGATTACCGAGAAGCAGGCAATGAATATTCCGGAAGAAGTCGGAATAGTCCGAATTTCCAAAGGCGTTCAGTTGACGCCACTTGCAAACGATGTCATCAGACGCACAGGCAAGAAGATAGAGAGGTTAAAGCAATGATTCGTGGTCGAGTAACAGGACGAGTGTGGTCATCGCGGCGTATCGACACCCTACCTAACGGAGCACTGTTGGAAGTCTCGCTTGATGGTGGGGGCTCATTGATCGCGCTGGATCCCCTGGGCTGTAATGAAGGTGAGGCAGTGCTCATTACCCAGGGGTCCGTGGCCGCCGCATACTTTACGAAAATCAAGGCGCCGATAGACGCATTGATCATCGGTTCAATCGACGAAAAGAGCTGAGAACGTTAATTTATCAACGGGCCCGTTGGCCCAGAATACCAGGAGGTAAACAATGTCTAATCAGGCAATCGGAATGATCGAGACGAGAGGCTACGTCCCCGCACTGGCATCAGCTGACGCGATGGTGAAGGCCGCCAACGTGGAACTGGTTTCCAAGAACGAGGTCGGGGGTGGTCTGGTTTCTGTCGTCATCAAGGGTGATGTCGGTGCGGTCAAGGCAGCGACAGAAGCCGGCGCCGAGGCCGCAAATCAGGTAGGTGAGGTCGTCGCGGTGCACGTGATTCCTCGACCGCACGCGGACTTGGGCGGACATTTCGCCCTGACAGCGGACGCGTAGTCAGAAGATTCGTACTGGGAGACTAAGAGATGACGGAACTACGGGTCTATCTGCCGATATACGATCTGCAGCCACAGTTTGCGGCATATCTCAGCACGCCAACCCGTGCGCGGGGCTATCCGCCCTTCGAGGGACAGCACAGCCTCATCATCGAAGTCTCCCCTGCATTGGCGATCCACCGTATCTCGGATCTGGCGCTCAAGGCGGCCCCTGATATGGAGCCTGGGATTCTCTTCACTGAGAGGCAGTTCGGCTTACTGGAGCTGCATTCGTCAGACCGGGAGGAACTGGATGCGGCCGGCGATGCCATTCTTCGCGGTATCGGCGCCAGTGCGACGGATCAATTGGCGCCACAGGTGCTCTTCGAGGATGTGATCGAAAATCTGGCGGACCAGCATGCCATTATTCTCAATCGCTCGAGAAGTGCATCCATGCTGATTCCAGGGCAGTCTCTGCTGTTGTGTGAGATGACGCCAGCATTGTTTGCTTGTGCGGCAGCAAATGAGGCTGAGCGCGCTGCCCCCGGTACGGTCCTGAACGACGTCCAGATGATGGGCGTCTCGGGCAGGGTATTCATGTCTGGAGATGTCGAGGAGCTCCGCGAGGCCCAAGCCGCTATCAAAGAGGCACTCGGAGCGGTTCGGGGGCGAAGCCGTTGAGTGATGGGAAGACGGCGTTCCGTTCCTTCGTGGTTTCCTAGGGCCACACCTTGACGCGACCCCGATGAATCCGGTAAGCGTCAGTACATAGCGGCTACCCCACTTCTTTATCTCAGAGGTCTTCGGAAAGATCGGCTAGACGATCACCTCCGTGATCGTTTTGGGATGAGAGGTAATCTGTTCGTAACCATTCTCGGTAATGATGAAGCTGTCTCCCACCTGGGCACGGAACTTCCCTGGTACCGTCACTGAGCCGTCAACGGCGAATACCATCCCCGGCTTCAGCACTGTTTTGTCGCCAAAGACGAGTTGCGGGCGCTCAAGGAAACTGAAGCCGGTAGCGCGCCCGCAGCGAAAAGGGTATTCGAAGCCCGCTGACTGGATTACCTCTGCGTATGCCCCGTGCACATCTTCTGCAGGGACACCGGGCCCGAGGATCGAAAGGGCCGCAGCCTGGCTGTCGATGGCTGTCTGGTACGCGGCCTCTTGAGACCGGTCGGCGATCTCGCCTATCCAGAAAGTTCGGTCAAATCCTAGTTTAAAGCGGTGAAAATCAGTCATCCCGCAAAAACACAAGAAAACCGGCTCTCCATATTCGAGCCGTTTTGTACTGGCGCGATGATGGGTCATGGTGATCTCTTTTCCCGAGGCGAGGATCTGCATGAAATGAATACTGGGAGACATCTGCGTGTCTTCATAATAGGTTCGCAGTAATTGTGCGGCTTTGTGGGTCCCGGCAGTCGTCGCGGCGAGCGCGACTTCGTATTCGGCCACCCCTTCCTCGATTGCACTGCGACCCGCCTCCATCATCGTCGTGCCGACTTCACCCGCATGTCGTGCAATCTTGAGCTCTTCTTCGGACTTGATCATGCGCATGTCCGAAACGATCGGTGTGAGATCACGGTAACGTTTCGCATCCACAAGCGAGTCGATAAAGGTCCGCACCAAAGGCGGGATGAGGTCGGGCTCGATTCCTATTACAAGTGTTGTACCAAGCACGCCCGGCAGGGCTTCGCGCCACTCGGCACCCATGCCATCGTTCCAGAGCACGATGTGGTCGACCACAGCCAAAGATTCAGCAAGGTCCTTCTCCATGGTGGGCGTAATCAGTACCGTCTCGTCGTTACCTGGGACCACCAGAATCGTGGGGCGGCCAAAATCCATGTGCAGATAGTCATAATACCCACTGTAGTAATAGATGCTGTCATCGTCGGTGATCACGGCGATATCAATCGCAGCTTCAGCCATTCTTTGTCTCAACCCGCTCAGCCGTCGGACGAAAATGTCAGGAGAAGTCATTTACATTCGGATCTTTAACTGGGTTCGACACGTCGTTGGTCTCTGGACGCGATGATCAGGCCAATCAGGGCAACAAGTCCAAGAGCCATGGTGATCTTGAAGAAAACATCATAGCCATACGAGGCCCAGATTATCCCACCCAGTGCGGGGGCAAGGGCAAAACCCCATACGAAAAATATCGAAACCAGTGCTGAAATAGTGCCGAAGTTTTCCCGCCCCAGCATCTGGGCAGTGATTAGTGGCTTGGTAATGCTCTCGACGCCGATACTGGCGCCCTGCAGAAGAACGAAGGTGCCGAGAAAAACAATGGAATAACCGGCCAATGCCAGACTGCCGCTGGCAGCAGAGAGGCCAACTAACGCTATCCCACAGATCACGACTAATGAAGTACGTTTTTCCAGCGGGAGTACAGCGAGGCGGCCAACGATCTGAGCGACGCCAATAAATGACGCGGCAATGATAGCGTGACCTGACTCGACACCGCGACTTTCGATAAGCGGCAGAATGTGGCTGATGATCATCCCATGATTGATGGCAACTGATCCGAACAGGATTGCGAGCGCCCAGAATCTCGGTCTTCGCAGCACTAGAGACAAGATGGTCGCGAAAGCGGGTTTCGCAGTGGACGGTGATCTAATGGTTTTATCGGGAGCCTTCTCAGATGAGCCATACCAGAGCAAAGGCGCCGCTATAAAGCAAATACTTGCTGCAAACAGCCATACGCTGGCCTGCCAGTGAATAGCATTGCTTATCGCGTTAGCGACGGGAAAACAGATTGTCCCGGCGAAGCCCGCAACCAGGGTAATCATGACAATCGGTCGTTTGGCTTCTTCCTGATACCGGCGTGTCAGGTAGGCGAAGCATGGCTCATACAGGCATCCGGCCATCGCCACACCAATCCCCAGCCAGATCAGGTAGAACTGCCAGACCGTTGATACTTGGGGTAAGCTGGCAAGCAGTACAGCACCAGCGATTGCACTGCCTGCCAGAAGAAACTGGCTTTTGCCCCGGTCGATAACTCTTCCGGCAATGATTCCAGAGATAGCGGCGACAATGAGTGCTCCCGAGAAGCCAAAAGTGAGTGTCTCCCGGCTCCAGCCAAAATACGCTTCCCAGTGCGTGAGCAGGGCCGGAAAAATATAGAAAAAGCCTGCCCACACCAGTGTCTGGCCAACCGCTAATGCCCAGATCTTGCGGTTGCTCCAGACTGGAGGCTGTTCTGTGACTTGAGTTTCTTTGATTAGTTTGATATCTGGTTTGTTGCCGTTAGTACCGACCGGCAATGCTAATGGCTAAGGACATAAATCACATGGGAACCACTTCCTCGGAAACAACCCCGACGCAAGCATGATACCGGCCACAGGAAAATGCGCTGTGTCACCCGGTCAGATCCAAAGACGCCGTCCGCAATTTCTCTGAATCGCCAGCAATATCGCCTAAAGAACGGTCACCTTTCGTCGCCAGATGTTATTCGATCAGGGGGTTTCAGTCTGTGAGAGTAAAGATATTCGTAATGTGGCAAGACAATCTCATACATTTCGCTGACCCAATCCGGTGTCTCAGAGATATCGGGGTAATCGCGGGGCTGTCTTTTTAGTCCGTCGGATGTGGCAAGTCTGTCATGCCACGAACCTCCGTCGTACCAGCTGACCTCCTCGCGAGGCCCCGGTTCCCATTGGAGGGCACTTTGAATAAAGGGAATACCGACTTGCTTGCAGTACAACTCGATCATCGCGGAGGGATGGTCGAGCAAATCGTCACTGTCGAGGACCGGACTAGGACTGCTGTTTTGATCGGAAAGTCGATCAAATAGTTTTCTCTGGGAAATAAAACCGGCCTCCTCAATAAAAAAATTTGGCCATCTGCGCAGTATCGAAGGCAGTACTTTCTCCGGGTGCCTGATCAGAAAACTATGTGTAAAGCAGGAAAGAAAATTGTCAGTCCATCGGTACTCTGAGAAATGAGGAAAATCCTTGAAAAATACCGGCCCGTCCTTTGCCGAAGATCTAATTTGCTGCCAGACACTCTCAAACGTCAATCCGGAGATCCTGGGGCTGTCGGCTGTGGCGCGAGGCCATCTGGGATGCTCCCCATACATCCACGGTTCACCGAAGGGCTCATGAAAGCATGTCATGTCGCCCCTCATGCGCATCATCCACTCAAACGGTGTCGATGTTGATCGTGGTGTTGTCCACAATGCAAGTATCCGATGCATAGAGATTGTCCCCAGAAAAGATAGGGTATGAGTGTTATTTAAAACACGTTATATCTGACAGTTATCATAAACACTTAACAAAACAAGTTAGATTCGCGCTTTTCAAGTTCTACGGTATCTTGTCAAGCAGATTCCCCTATGAAAAGAGTGATAATCCATCATGTTTGTTGTCATATTGACTCAAGACAATACACAGATGTTATAAGGTCCTGAAATACTAGACTGCCTAATACAGAAGGTAAATATTAGACTGTCTAATTCTGTACAGAAGTTTATAGTACAGAAGTTATAAAATTAATTGGCTAATCAATTAACCAGTTAGTAGTAGAAATAGTAGTACAAAGGTTAGAAAGAGAATACACAAAGTCGTATTGTTCTGATTTGTCCTTTCATGAAGTTGCAAATTAGTAAAGGAGGACCAAATGAGTCTTTACAAGGTTGACGCGGAGAAGCACCGGCATCTGGCGGAAGAGTTCCGAAAGAATCCCGTTGGTATACATTCTCCGGAGCTGCAGAAAGTGCTGAATGTTTTTCGTGGTGCCGCTATGCCGGAGAAGTATGTCCTGGTCTGTGTAAAACCGCATGAGGAATGGCGGCTTGCCCAATTGGGAAAAGGACGGGGTGACCCTCTAACCCTTACTGATCAGGTCTTTGGCTCTATTGAAGACGCCGAATGGGCGGTGTTCAAACTTCGGTGGAAGCATTACACGGGGGAGCCTCTAGATTAATCAATCGATTAATAAGTGCTGGCAGCCTCAGAGTATGGGGTTCGGGCATCCTGGGTCTTTACTGCATCGCTTAACGAAGCAAAGAGGGGGATGTCCACGAAATACAAGGCTTCGGAAAATATGAAATTTCCGATGTAGCGTTTGTAATACAGAGGATGAGGATGGAGGGTGAACGTAATGAATGCTAAGAGTGAAGACTATAGCAAGCAGATTGTTGGTTACAGCGACGAGATAAGTGTCCGCCCTGAGGAGGCCATCTCGTTCATGGTTTCCAGTGAGCAGAATTCGGCCTACACGGCGTCATTTGTCCGGATTATCCATGGGGATACAAATCCCGAAGGACCCGGCCTGAAGCTGGAGAAGGTATCCACGGAAATAGATGGCGAATATCCGGGGCGCCGCCAGGAGTGTCTCGGTGGTTCTTACGCCGTTGTGCCACATTCGGATCCCTTAGCGGATATCCGATCATTCAGTGTGCAGGCCATGATCTGGCCAACGACCCCTGAGAGAGGGCGCCAGTCAATCATCGCGAAGTGGAACCATAGTGATCAATCCGGATTTTCTCTGGGCATCGATACTGCGGGCGCACTGTGTTTCCGGATCGGTGATGGCAAGGGGAATACCCATGAGGTCACCACTGGTAAATCCCTGGTAGCCAGGGAGTGGTATATGGCTTGTGCCACATTTAATGCCGAAACTGGCGAGATGACGGTTCTTCAGGAGCCAAAAACAAGTTTTGCATTGGTTGGAGACCACGGGTCCGAGTCAGAGTTGGCGGCTACCCGCATGGGGGCCAATGAAAGCCCGGTCCTAATCGGTGCTTCTTATGTGGAGGATGTAGACGTCCGCATCCGTGCTGATCAGCACTACAACGGAAAAATAGATAGCCCGGCCTTGTTTGCAGGTGTACTTGACCGGACACAGCTTGAGCAGGTTCGCTCTCGGGATTTCTCGGAGTCGTTGAAGAGAAAGACCATTGCCCATTGGGATTTCAGTATCGGAATAAAAGAGCCGGTGGTCTACGATGCCTCGCCAAATAAGCTTAACGGCTGGCTGGTGAATATGCCTACTCGTGGTATGAAAGGCCATAACTGGTCAGGTCAGGAAATGAATTGGGCCAATGCGCCGAGCGAATATGGCGCTATTCATTTTCACGATGACGATGTGTACGACGCTGGATGGCAGGTTGATTTTTCACTTACCGTGCCGAGCGACTGGAAAAGTGGGCTCTACGCAGCTCATGTTCAGGTCGACGGTCACGAGGACTTTATGCCATTTGTGGTCCGGGCGAAGTCCAGTCGAGATAGTTCAGCGAGAGCCGTTTTTCTGGTGCCGACAGCTAGTTATATGTCCTACGCGAATGAACATATGCCGACGGACGCCCCGCTGGCCCAGTTACTGACCGGCCAGGTCGCAGTGTTGGATCAAGAAGATGTCTTCTTGCTGCAGAACCGGAGCTATGGAGGATCACAATACGATACCCATTCAGATGGAAGCGGCGTCAGTTACTCTTCTCGTCTGCGTCCGATATTGAACATGCGCCCGAATTACCAATCCTGGTTGGGGGGCTATGGTTCATCGCTTTGGCAGTTTAATGCTGATACGCACATCATCGATTGGCTTAACGCGAAAGGGTTCGACTGTGACTGCATAACCGATGAAGATCTGCATTACGACGGCGTTGCTGCACTTGAAGGTTATGATGTCGTTCTGACAGGCACGCATCCCGAGTACTGGTCAACCCCGATGTGGAATGGGCTCGAAGCATTCAAGCATCGAGGCGGAAGACTGATGTATCTGGGGGCCAACGGTTGGTATTGGCATGTTGCCTACCATGACCAGGAGCCTGGGATCATGGAAGTACGGCGCGGAGAAGATGGAATCCGCGCGTGGGCAGCAGAACCGGGTGAGTACTACCACAGTTTCACCGGAGAATATGGTGGCTTGTGGCGGCGAAAGGGCAAGCCACCGCAGATGATGGCTGGCACAGGCTTCAGTGCGCAGGGCTTCGATATTTCCTCTTATTTTCGAAGGCTGCCAGATAGCGACAATGAGCGGGCCAGTTTTATTTTTGACGGAGTTAGCGAAGAGATCATCGGTGACTTTGGTTTGATTGGAGGTGGAGCGGCAGGTTTGGAACTTGATCGCGCAGATCGCCTGTTGGGAACGCCGCCAAATTGTCTTGTTCTCGCGTCTTCAGAAAATCACTCAGATATCTATTTGGTGGTCTGTGAAGAGATCCTCATCAATTTCCCAGGCATATCGGGTCAGGAAAACGAATTGGTGAGAGCAGATATGGTGTTTTATGAAACCTCGGCAGGAGGTGCTGTGTTCTCCTCGAGTTCGATCGCGTGGGCGGGAAGCTTGTCTCATAACAACTATGACAATAATGTTTCCAAGATAACGGAGAATGTATTGAGACGGTTTCTCGATCCGGCTCCATTCGCGACAGAATGAACGTAGTCCGAATGTTGATGATGCAAGTAACTACCTCGATGACAACACCGTGGCCCCTGTATTCGTGGAATAAACCAAGCGTGAAGTTGCGCAACAACCTAAGGAGAGATATTAACGATGAAAAAATCCAAAGAAACTGATGATAAAAAGACCGTAGATCCCAGTCGGCGAGGATTTCTGGCAAAAAGTGCGGTTGGCGCGGGTGCCGCGCTAACCGGGACTATGTTGAGCGCTATCAACAACGGTGCGCGGGCCGATGGTGAGCCGATCCCCCTTGGTGGTGGGATGCCGGTCACTGGCTGGGCTGCTGCGGATGGTATTGAGTTCCAGCGTGCGCAGGAGATGGCCTGTGATGAGATCAACGCGATGGGTGGTATTCTAGGCCGGCCATTGGCCCCGGTGATTGAGGATACCGGTAACCAGGGCGCGGACAATATCATCCCAGCAATGCAGAGGCTGATTGACCGCCATGGCGTGCACGCAATCATTAATGGCTACAACACGGGAGCCGTGACTGCTGAGTATGATGTGATTGCCGATGCAGGCATCATGTATATCCACCACAACACTGATATTGTCCATCATGAAACTGTTGGAAACGATCCCGATCGGCATTTTGGCAACTTCATGGGGGATCCCGCGGAGTACTGGTACGGTGAAGGCCTTCTTGCATTCCTGAATGGACTGGTTGATAAGGCGCAATGGTCGCCAACGAATCGAAAAATCGCCATCGTAACGGGCTCGCAGAACTACAGTATGGTTATTGCGGAGGCGATTCGGGACAACGCTGAGAAATATGGGTGGGATATCAGTCTGTTTGAGACCGTAGTAGTTCCGATATCCGAGTGGGGTCCAACGCTCGCCAAGATTCGTCAGGACCCACCGGCGGTCATCGCCGTAACGCACTGGGTACCCCAGGATCTGGCGCAATTTATGCTTCAGTTTGTCCCCAATCCCACAAATAGTCTCGTTTATATGCAGTATGGACCTTCTTTAGCTGCATTCCGCGAGGTGGGCTTGGATTCGACCAACGGTGTGCTCTACTCGACGGTCATCGCATCACTGCAGGATGAAATAGGACAAGCGTTCAATAATCGGTATAAAGAACGGTTCGGGCCATCTTCAAGTCCCCTCGCAGGTGCTCAGGTTTACGATAGTATCCATTACTGGGCGCTGGCCGCGGCGATCGCCGGCGGTACCGCTGGTCCGGGTGGGTTTGATCAGAACCGTAAAGTCGCGGACCGGCTTCGCCGGATGATCTATAGGGGCGTAATGGGAACAACCCATTTCTTTGTTCCCGAGCAAGCGGCGATTCCCTATCCCGATGCCACCAACGATCCTTCCTTGGGAATGCCTCATCAGTATCTCCAGATCCAGGACTTTAAGGATGAGCCAGAGCTGATCGCTCCGTCGCCGTACGAGACCGCTAGCTTTATTCTTCCGCCATGGTTTAGTTAATCAAAGTTTTGGTTAATTAGATCAAGGAAGTAAAGTGGATGATGGAAAATCGCTGCTATCGTGCCGAGATATATCCAAGTATTTCGGTGCGATGGCGGCGGTTGACAAGCTCTCTTTTGACGTCAGTGAAGGGGAGATATTTGGGATCAGCGGGCCTAACGGAGCCGGGAAGACCACATTATTTGAGGTAATCTCAGGACTCACCCCGGCCGATGAAGGCACAATCATCTTTAATGGTGAGGATGTTACTCATCATCGACCTCAAAGAATATGCCAGCTTGGGCTATCCAGGGTGTTTCAGTCCAATGCGGCTTTCGACAGCCTCACGGTAAGTGAAAACATAGCGGTAGGCGCTGTCTACGGTGTTTCCAGCGGTCCTACCGTCCCCCTTTATTTCCGACAGGAAACCCGGGATGCGGTAGCCCAGGTGATGGCACAAGTTGGCTTGGAAGGAAAGGGCGACCATGCGGCTGCTAATCTGTCGGTGCTGGATAGAAAACGGCTCATGTTCGGAGCCGCGTTATCGAGTAACCCAAAATTACTCTTGCTGGATGAGCCAGTGGGTGGGTTGAATCCCCGGGAGATGGATCATATGGCAGAGTTGGTGTCCAAGATCGCAAAAAATGGAACGACCATCATCCTCATCGAGCACGTGATGCGTTTCATGGTTCAGTTAGCCGACCGAGTCATGATCATGCATCATGGCGAAGAAATTTTTGTTGGCCTCCCTGAAGCCTTACCGAAAGACCCAAAAGTGGCCGAAGTCTATCTCGGTCAGGATGCTGCTGAGCAAATTAATAAATACCTGAAAAAAAATAGGGCCGACTCATCAAAAGAATGCTAATAGCGTCGGTCAATCCAAATGTGAAGTTCAAAGTATGTTAAGTGTCTCTAATATATCTGCCGGGTACGGGGGGCGACCTGTGGTCAGGGATGCCTCTCTTGAGATATCAAAAGGATCTTTAGTCACTATCATTGGCCCGAACGGCCATGGCAAGACAACTCTGCTTCGCTGCATTTCAGGGATTATTGGGGTCGATAGTGGTTCTGTTAGTTTTGACGGGGTGCGGATCGATGGGTTACGTGTTGATGAGGTCGTGCAGTTGGGTGTCGTACACATTCCCCAGGGCGATATGCTGTTTCCCGAGATGACTGTTGATGAGAATCTGTTGATGGGCGGGTATCTGATCAATTCTGACAGTCAGGTGGATCAGCGCCGCGGGCAAGTGCTTGATTTGTTTCCCAAATTGGGAGAACGGAAAGATCAAATTGCGAACACTCTGTCTGGGGGGGAGCGCAGAATGCTGGCGATTGGTCGCGGATTGATGACCGGGGCAAAGATATTGCTGATGGATGAGCCATCTCTGGGATTGGCCCCAGTTGTCATTGAACAGATTTTTGAATCTATTAGGACATTGAACAAAGAGGGGCAGACCATTCTACTGGTTGAAGAAAATGTAAGTCGTGCCATTAACCTCTCTGATCACATCTATCTGTTGGATGAAGGTCAGATCACCTGGGATGGGTCCGGTGATGAGTTGTCGAAGAACGATCAGTTGATGGAAGTTTATCTCGGGATCTAGTGTCAATGGATAGTCTGACTCAAATTGTTGCCAGTGGATTAACCGTTGGCGCCATGTATGCGGTGAGTACAGTCGCTCTGTCTTTAGTCTGGGGTGCGTTGAACGTTCTGAATATGGGTCAGGGAGCCATGTTGGCGGTGGGGGGTTATATCGCCTATACAGCGGTGACCGCATTTGGATTACCAATTCCTATAGCAATCGTTGCGGCAGCGGGCGTAGGTGCGCTGGTCGGCGCAGTACTGTATTTTCTAGTCGTCAAACTCATGATAGGTAAGGATGGTTTTGAGACCAATGTGATTATTGCGACGTTTGGATTTGCCCTTATTCTTGAGAATCTGGTTCTGCGGCTCTACGGCGCCTATCCCCTGCGCCAGCCCATCGGGTTGGACGGCGGTTGGCACATTGGCGCAGTACACGTTCCTTACCAGAATATTCTGTTGGTCCTGGTGTCAGCAGTTCTCATGACGGTTGTGGCATATGCGCTAAAAAGTACAAGAACCGGTCGTGCAATCAGAGCTACCGCTCAGAATCGTGGTGCCACGGAGCTGATGGGGGTACGCGTGTCGAAGATATTCCTCCAAGTACTGATGATAGGTGGGGGTTTGGCAGCAATCTCGGGCATTATGCTAAGTACCATCACTACGCTCGCACCGACGATGGGTTACGACCCTATGCTCAAGGCCTTTATCATCTGTGTCATTGCCGGGTTGGGCAATATCTATGGGGCATTAATCGCATCTTTCGTTCTGGGCCTGTTTGAGGTCTCGGTCCAGTTCCTTTTTGGGGTGCGGTTCGGATTTCCGGCTCTTCTGCTGTTGGTTATATCCGCTCTGATCTGGAAGCCTTTCGGCGTCTTTGGCCGGCGTAAGACTGATCGCCTTTAAGTGCATTGATGATGAAGAATGACTCGGCAGGGCGTTTTCGAACCGATATTGTTATTGGCTCGGTGCTGATTGTCGCAGCGATAATTATTCCGTTCGTGTTCCCCACACGATATGTCATCGGACAGCTGACTATTTTCTTTCTGTGGGCAACCGTGGTGAGTCAGTGGAATCTCGTCTTCGGTGTCGCAGGCATCTTTTCGCTGGCACAGATGGCGATCTTTGCGATGGGTGGGTATGTCGCCGGCATGCTCAGTTTATATCTCGGTTGGCCGTTGTGGATTTCTATGTTCTTTGGGGGCTTTGCGTCAGTTCTCTTCAGTGTACTGATCGGTTTTGCTTGTCTTCGTCTACGGGGAGCGTATGTTGCTTTACTGACTCTTGCGATTGCCCAGACAATGTATTTGCTGATTATCACAGATACCGCCTGTTTTATGAGAACCGGCGTGACCTGTAGAAATTTCACCGGGGGGACTCGTGGTCTTGCACAATTTGGAGACTTTGGGTTCCGAGAACTACTTCCGTACAAGTACATGGCATTCGGTAATTATTTTATCGGACTTGTGGTTCTGATTTTTGCGGTTGCCTTTTCGATCTTTGTTATCCGAAGTCCCATTGGACTCGCCTTTCGTGCTTTACGGGACAATCAGACGTGTGCAGAGGTACGGGGGATAAGCAAATTCAAGTATCAGCTGCTTATATTTTCCTCCTCCGCATTCTTTACCGGACTGGCAGGTGCTGTTTATGCTGGACATTTCCGGGTCATGGGGGCGAATACCCTTTACCTCAATCTATTGCTGTTCCTTCTATCGATGTTGATCATTGGAGGAGTCGGCCGGGTTTGGGGCCCTATCTTGGGAGCTGCAGCCCTGATGCTGGTCGATGAGGTATTGAAGGAGTTTGTCAACTGGCGGCTTGCCGGTTTGGGCTTGATTCTTGTGGTGTTTATTGTCCTTTTGCCAAAAGGGCTGGCCGGCTATATAGAAGATATCTTTCAGAGGGGCCGAAAAAACAAAGCAACGGTGGGTCAAGATGAATGACCTGGCAACGGATAGACCGTGAGATGATTTTGGTCCTTTTCCAGTAGACGGTAGGAGTGATTGACCATGAATCATGACATTTTCTGGCTTTCCGCAACCGAACTTGCGTCATCCATTCGGGCCAAAGAGCTTTCTCCTGTAGAGGTGGTCGAGCTGTTTATTGAGCATATTGCGTCTCGCAATCCCAGTTTGAATGCAATCGTGTTTGAGGGATTTGAAGACGCAAGGGAACAGGCAAAAGCAGCTGAGCGAGCGGTCTTGAGTGATGACGAGCTTGGCCCGCTTCATGGTGTGCCGGTGGCGATCAAGGATTTATTTGACTTCAAGCCAGGCTGGATCAGTACTTTTGGGGGGGTTAGAGCACTAAAAGACTTCAGAGCCAATCACTATTGCTGCTTTGCTGAAAGAATCGAGAAAGCAGGCGCAATTATTCTGGGAAAGACCAATAGTCCAGTTATGGGGTTCAGAGGGACTTGTGACAACTTCCTATTTGGGCCGACTAAAAATCCTTTCAATCCCTGCAAAAATACCGGAGGGTCCTCTGGGGGTAGTGCAGCAGTTGTCGCGGATGGAATGCTTCCATTGGCAGAAGGCACCGATGGTGGCGGATCCATTCGTATTCCCTCGGCCTGGTGTAACGTCTACGGATACAAGGCCTCATTTGGCCGTGTCCCTTTTCTCATTCGGCCAAATGCGTTTGGGGCTGACACCCCGTTTATTTTTGAAGGACCCATCACACGGACCGTAAAGGATGCTGCACTGGCACTCAACGCCTTATCTGGATATGACGCTCGTGATCCCTACAGTCTTCCAGAAAAACCAGACTTTCTTCCGGCGCTTGGTCAGTCGATTAAGGGATGGAAGATTGCCTACAGCCCCAATTTTGACGTGTTTCCGGTAGATCAGGAAATTGAAACCGTGGTCAACACGGCGGCACGTGCATTTGAAGAGGCCGGGGCACATGTCGAAGAAGTCAAGGTCGGGATAACACGACCGCAAAAGGAGTTAAGTGACCTGTGGTGCCGGTTGATTTCTCCACTCAATTTGTCGACCTTTGAGGGCTTTAAGAACGCAGGTATGGATCTTCTTAAGGACCACAGAGAGGATTTTCCAGAGGAATATCTGTATTGGATGGATAAAGGTTACCAGATGGGTGCCACTGATTTTTTCCGCGATCAGGAACTGCGAACCGAGATTTATGATGCCATTCAGTCGGTGTTTGAGAACTATGACCTGCTGATCACTCCTACCCTTGCATGTATGCCGGTGGATAATGCGACAGATGGAAATACCATGGGTCCAAAAGAGATTAATGGTGAGCCTGTCGATCCGCTGATCGGCTGGGCCCTAACCTATCTTGTTAATTTTACGGGCCACCCGGCGGCATCGATCCCCGCCGGGCTAAGCGCCGATAAGCTCCCTATTGGTATGCAAATCATTGGACGCCGATATGCAGATCAAGATGTCCTGGCGGCAAGCCAGCGATTTGAGGAACTTCGTCCCTGGTCTAAGCATTATCAGATCTGTCGGGATCGGGACATCGGCGCCTGAGCAAGCCTCCACCGATAGCATTCGCCATCGCGCCGCCTGCCAGCCGCTAGAACACAATCAGTCTCAACCGGTTAGGATTTGACTCTTACCCGGTCCGGGTCGTAGACCGGTGTCGCGACGATCTCCGCCTTGCCTCCGGTCGTTTTAATCCGCTCTGGTAGTCTGCGCTATCCCTCCAGGGTGTGCAGCACTGTGCGCAGTTTCTTGATCAGATCACTCTTGTCATTCTTTGTGAGCCCGCTGGTCACCTCTTTCTCGAGTTGGTTGAATTTGGGAAAGAGATCCTCCATCAGCCGCACCGCTTCTCCTGTGGGTGAGATGACCAGGCGCCGGCCGTCAGTGGGATGATTATTGCGTTCGACCAGTTTCAAGCCGTGCAGTGTCTTGATAACGCCGGTTAACGTACTTTTGGATACCGCCGATTCTTCGGCCAGTTGGTGGGATTCGCGCGGCCCCCAGACCCACAGCACCCACAGCACGGTAAATCCGGTAAACGAAAGCCCGTGACGGGTCAGTAGGTCACGCTCCGCCCTGTTTCGAATACTGTTGGCTGCACGGAAGATATTAGCGACCGCATCCATTGCGCCGAGGTCGACGCCCAATGCACGCACGCGTTTGTGGGCAGCTTTTTCAGCTCTCGTGATTGAACTGTCGTGATGGGAATCAGTCACCGCCGGTCTCTGGGAGATTCCGCCGGGCGAGGGTGGTTCCCGACTTCCAGGAGAAAGAGACCTCCCGCCAGTATCCAGCAATCAGCTTTTTTGGCGCGAGACGCGTGAGTTCTTCGGTCGGCGAGTCGAATAATTCCAGCTTGAAGTCGCCGGTGAAGGTCCGACCAATTTCGCTCTGGTAGGCCGACATCGTAACCAGTTCGTCGAGGCTATCGGATCCGTCGCCCTCGATCGCGGGCATGATCCGGTTGTGCAGCATGGGCAGACCATTTACAAACCCGGCGTGATCACTGGTACCGGTAATCTCAAATTCGGCCTGGATGAGCCGCCGATCGTAGGCGGCGACGGTGGCGCCAAAACATCCGCCACGCTCCAGGCGGGCGCCGGCCTGACCGACGGTAATCGGCCGGGTCATGTGGATGGAGGCAATTTTCTTTGGGTAGCCCTGATGTTGACCCCGGACCAGAGCGTAGTCCTTATCGACCCAG
>Ga0315336_1001556_pt1 | contig 43009 bp, 43 predicted proteins | sample ASW5metaG_FD_204512 | JGI IMG/M metagenome (GOLD analysis project Ga0315336, IMG submission 204512) | Ammonia-oxidizing marine archaeal communities from Monterey Bay, California, United States - ASW #5 | ecosystem: Environmental > Aquatic > Marine > Intertidal zone | place: USA: California... | reverse complement strand
AACCGCTACAAATTCGACGATGAATGACGGCATAGACGCAAATTGTTTTTCGCGTTTACTGTCATGCTCCATGGCCCGCTGAACCGGTGCTATTCCATTTTTGACGGTAACTTTTAGCGCCCACCATATTTGGCTTAACCAGCCCATTTGGAGGGAAGTATCCGTTACAATGAGTATGCCTATCAGTTCATCGCTTTTGATTGCGCACAGCACTGGCTGGTCGTTTTTCAACCACATCCTTAGGGTTTCGACATACCATAGTTCCATGGCATTTCGCAGGTCATCGGCTCTATGACGTGGAAACAAGGCAATCATGCCAAGATCACCCACAAATGTTGCAGCTAACAATCTAGCTGCGGCATCTAACTGATCATCTCGTAGCTTTTCGATCTTAAGCATGGCTCTACCTATGTTCTGGCTGGAAGGGTGCCTCTTTAAGCCCATGACCCAGAATTAATTTTAACATGAGCGCAGGCACAAACCAGTTCAAACCTGCCATGTCGAATAGAGGAAGCTGGGCGATCAGAATGATAAACATAGTCAGTCCCACAGCTATAGGTCTTTGCAAATACAAGGGTGCGACTAGCACAATAATTGCGCACGCTAAGACTAAGAGACTTACAACCGCGGCATACATGATGGGCTGTGTTGAAAACAACAAAGCAACCAAGCCGATGTGAATGAGATGGGCACCGATAAACGTCATGTGTTTTGACATTCCATGTCCTTGACGATGATACCATCGCTTAGCCGCAGAAGTGGAATTTGTAACAATACCGCCTCCAATATCCAGGGCCAAAAACACTACGAATACCCACTGAAGAACAGAAGCGCTGGTGCCGCGCTCTACCCAGAATATGAAAACACAGCCCAAAGCTATCAGCGCACCAACTCCGATCTGGATATATTCTTCAGCACTTGTTGCTCCCGGACCAACAAATTTGTCCCAGCTACCCAATCCACCTTCGCGGGGTTTAGGTGGGTTCCACTCTATCAATACCCCATCAGTTTTCGCTTCTTCAGTTCGATCTTGCTCAGCTGTTTCTTTCGTCATTTTGACTCCAACAATAAATAACTAACTAGTCAGTTATAAATATTCTGATCGGATAATTCAAGACCAGAGAAAAAATTTCGGGTAAGTTACGGAAGTGCGAAAAATACAATTGAGCTCATTTACCCTCTGTTAAGGCTAAATCGGCGATAATCGGGCAACTGAAAAGCTAGAAAGGCGCTTCAGATGGACATGTCGATTATCAACCAAGCGATTGGTATGCAGGCCGCAGAGCGCCAGCAATCCGCTGAGCTGTTGATGGTAAAAGCTTCAAACGATATGCAAAAGCAGATGATCAACATGCTTGATGAAGGATTGGCGACAGCCAAAGCCATGCCTGCTCCAGGAACTGGCACCGTCGTCGACAAATCTGCCTAACACCCTTTTCAACCTCAACTTTCTGTCCTATATCGTCATAATACCAATTCAATGCCAATGGTGAATTATGTCGAAAACTGCAGAAGAACAAATGCTAGCTGGCGAGCCGTTTCTTGCCGGAGATCCGTACTTGCTCGAACGCGCAGTCCGCGCTCGAAAACTCACCAAAAAATTCAATGACGCAGAAATTGATGATCCCCACAAGATGGACTACCTGCGCGAGCTGTTCGCTAAAACAGGTGAAGAGTTTTGGGTTGAGGGTCCGATTTTCGTCGACTATGGCGACCGTATTGATATTGGCGAGCGCAGCTTTCTCAACACAAACTGCACACTGCTCGACAATAACTGGATTACAATCGGCAAAGAAGTGTTAGTGGCTCCCGGCGTACAAATCTTGACCGCCAACCACCCACTCAAATCAACCGAACGGTGTGTTTATCCCTACCCGGATGAGCCAGAACGAATGAATTTCGTCAATATCTCAGCTCCAATCACCATCGGCGATAATTGTTGGATCGGTGCAGGTTCCATTATTCTGCCCGGCGTTACTATAGGTGCACGCACTACAATTGGTGCAGGTTCAATTGTCACCAAGGACATTCCTGCGGATTGCGTTGCTGTAGGCAACCCGGCACGCGTGGTGAAAAACCTTTAGTTGCCAGACGCTTGCGAAAGAGCAGCCTCAATAAGGCCATAGGCATCGTCGCTATTCCACTCAGCTGGACCGGCAAGCACGCCCCACTCATGACCATCTGGCCCAAGCAGCAATGTGGCTGGCAGGCCCAAAGCTGCACCTCGTTTTTTGAGCACTTCAAAAGCCTCAAATGTTGGGTCAGCATGAAGCGGCAAATTCTTTAAACCAACTTCGTCCATGAACGCCTTCGCTTTTTTGATCCCATCTTCGCCCGTGTCCAAATTTATCGTCGCGACCTGAAACCCTTGGTCCGCATATTTTGCATGCAACGCATCCAGCGCAGGCATTTCTGCACGACAAGGTGCACACCACGTGGCCCAAAAGTTCACCAAAGTGACTTTGCCCCCAAAATGATCAAACCCGACCGTTTGTCCATCCTGCGATACAAACGAAATCTCAGGATATCCGTCACCTTTTGCGGTCGCTCGAAACGCAGCTAATTCGCCAGTCGATGCTTCATCAATTGCTTTCGAGATTTCAGGGTCTGCGGCATAGGCCGAACTATTTTGACCGCCACCGCCATTGCTAACCCAAACGGCGGTCGTTATAGCTACCACCACGCCAACTAACGCGCCAATTGACCACTTGTTTACAGGTGATGATTTGGACTGGTTATTGGGTTCTTGAGACATAATTTCTCCAAAAGGGGTAAGCATGAGCAACAAAATGTGGGGCGGCCGTTTCGCTTCTGGTCCAGACGCCATCATGGAGGAAATAAACGCCTCCATCGATTACGACAAGCGCTTCTATAAACAAGATATAGAAGGCTCAAAAGCCCATGCCACAATGCTTGCCGCAACTGGTATTCTTACCGAGCAAGATAAGGATGCAATCCTTAAAGGTCTAGACCAAGTTCGATCAGAAATTGATGCCGGATCGTTCACTTTTTCGCGCGCGCTTGAAGACATTCACATGAATGTCGAATCTCGCTTGAAAGAAATCATCGGCGAACCTGCTGGTCGTTTGCACACCGGCCGGTCACGTAATGACCAAGTCGCGACTGATTTTAAGCTCTATGTTCGCGACACGCTGGATACGTTCATTACCCAGATCAAAACTCTTCAATTGGAGATGATCAAACGCGCTGAAGAAGAAGCTGACACCGTAATGCCGGGTTTCACCCACCTTCAAAGTGCGCAGCCTGTGACGTTTGGTCACCACATGATGGCTTATGTCGAAATGCTGGGCCGCGACGTTTCTCGCTTTTATGGCGCGCGCAAACGCTTGAATCAATCTCCCTTGGGCTCTGCCGCACTGGCAGGTACAAGTTTCCCAATCGATAGAGAAATGACTGCGGCAGCGCTAGGATTTGATCGCCCTACGGCGAACTCATTGGATGCGGTGGCAGACCGTGACTTCGTACTTGAAGCCTTGAGCACGGCGTCAATCTGCGCAATGCACCTTTCTCGTCTATCTGAAGAATTGGTAATTTGGTCTACAGCACAGTTCCGTTTCGTTACCCTATCGGACAAATTCTCAACTGGCTCATCTATCATGCCGCAAAAACGTAATCCAGACGCAGCAGAGCTGATCCGCGCCAAAATTGGCCGTATCATGGGCTCTCTGACAAGTTTAATGATCGTGATGAAAGGGCTTCCACTCGCCTATTCAAAAGATATGCAAGAAGACAAAGAAGTTGCCTTTGACGCCTTTGACAGTCTGTCACTTGCTCTGGCTGCGATGACTGGCATGATCAACGACCTCAAAGTCAATCGCGATGCAATGCGCGAAGCCGCTGGGTCAGGCTTTTCAACGGCAACAGACTTGGCTGATTGGCTTGTGCGTGAAGCTAACGTTCCATTCCGCGATGCTCATCATATAACCGGTTCAGCGGTTGCCATGGCCGAAGCAAAAGGATGCGACCTTGACGCACTTACCATTGAAGATTTCAAAGAAGTTGATGAGCGCATAGATAGTCGTGTGTTCAAAGTTCTCAGCGTTGAGAACTCGGTGAAGAGCCGCACTTCTTACGGTGGCACTGCACCAAACAATGTGCGCGAGCAAGCCGCACGTTGGAAAGAGCAATTGGCAGCAGGCGAAGAAGAATAAGATGGTTCATCACTTTCAATATCGTGGCGGCAATTTGCACGCTGAAGATGTCGATCTGACGGAATTGGCCGGCGATGTGGGCACTCCGTTTTATGTCTACTCAACCGCCACATTCACCCGTCATATCAAAGTGATGCAAGACGCTTTCAAAGGCGTCGACACACTTGTGGCCTACGCCATGAAAGCCAACTCCAACCAAGCTATGCTTAAGCTCGTGGCAAAAATGGGTGCTGGCGCAGACGTTGTATCTCTTGGTGAGCTAAAGCGCGCGCTCAAAGCAGGAATTTCAGCTGACAAGATCGTCTTCTCAGGTGTAGCGAAGACGCGCGAGGAAATGAAACTTGGCTTAGAGGCTGGCATTAAGTGCTTTAACGCCGAGAGCGAGCCTGAGTTGGAACGTTTGAACGAAGTCGCTGCATCCATGGGCAAGGTCGCCTCAGTTTCTGTGCGCATCAACCCTAATGTTGACGCCAAAACTCATGCAAAAATTTCAACAGGCAAAGCCGAAAACAAGTTCGGCATTCCATACGAACGCGCAAGCGAAGTCTACAAACGCATCTCTGAACTGAAAAACATCAGTGCTGTTGGCATTGATATGCATATCGGCTCACAAATCACTGAGCTTGAACCATTCGACAATGCTTTCAAACTGCTTGCTGAACTTGTTGGTCAACTCCGCAGTGAAGGTCATGAAATCAAGCACGTTGATGTTGGTGGCGGTTTGGGCATTCCATACGGCAGTTCAAATGATGTGCCGCCCGACCCAATGGCTTACGCGCAGGTCGTGTTCAAGAACGTCAAAGACCTTGATTGTGAATTGGTCCTAGAGCCGGGCCGCTTGATCGCTGGCAATGCAGGTGTTTTCGTTACCAAGGTTGAATATGTCAAAGAAGGCGCCGAGCGTAGTTTCATCATTGTGGATGCAGGCATGAACGACATGCTGCGCCCTACGCTGTACGAAGCCTATCATGAAGCCCAACCGCTGATTGAAGATCATCAATTGCAAGAGAAGCGCGGCGATATCGTTGGCCCGGTTTGTGAAACCGGTGACTACTTGGCCAAAGACCGCCAGCTGCCAAAAGTAGAAGAAGGCGACTATATCGCCATCATGAGCGCCGGTGCATATGGCGCGGTGATGTCTTCAACATATAACACACGCCCACTTGTTGCAGAAGTCCTCGTGGACGGTGACCGCTATCACGTCATCCGTGAACGGCAGGACCTTGATGCGCTTATTGATTTGGATAGTGTACCTGATTGGATTTAGAAAACGGGGCCTTTGGCCCCGTAACAATTCTTGATTACAGGTTCTAGAGTTCTGAATTAAGCACCCATGCTTTGCGCTAGCGTGACCTTCTCAGCTTCACGGCCATCCAGTGCTTCAGCGACTTTGGCGCGGATATCCGCAAGCGTGAACGGTTTTGGCACAACATCGTGCACCAACGCATCTAACCCATGGGCGCGTTCGCGTTGATCGGCAAAACCAGTCATCAGCAGAATTGTGATGTCTGGATATTGTGCCGCAATGCTCAATGACAACGCAATGCCATCCATCACTGGCATCTTGATATCCGAGAGGAGAAGATCAAACTGACCTTCATGTTCCAACGCTGCTTCAGCAGCTAAGCCACCGTCTTCGGTAGCAATAACTTCGTGGCCATCCATCTCAAGTGCACGGTGGACAAATCCGCGTACGCTTGGATCATCTTCTGCCAACAATATTTTAGCCATCGAAAAAGCTCCTTTGTTCTTCATTTTGGACTGCGGGGCGATTTGCACCACGCTCCCAATCCAAGAATTTCATTCTTACAAATTTCACGTCGCTCGGCGGCGAAGCCAACTCTGTTTCAAACTCAAATGAACCACCAGCTTCAAGCACGGCCATGCCCGGCGTTGTGTTCCACTCGTATGCAATCTCGCCAGCTTCATCCAACAACGCCACCCGGATCGGCGGCAAATAGATCATGCGGTTTGTGATGTTTGAAACTTTGCTGCGCACTGTCAGCATTTCATGACCGTCTTTCCAAGCGCGATCTGTCTTTACGTCGCTAAAATCCAGCCCAACAACATTCACCGTTTGACCAAACAAACGGTAAAGGCCTGCCATATCTGGGAAGAAACGAACCACGTCGGTTTGAAAGAAAAACAGACATGCTGTCATCACAACTGTAAATCCGATTGCGCCCAGACTAACGTTTCGCCGCAGCTTAGCCATAGGCAGCGCGCGCGAGATTTCTTTATGGCGCTTAGCAATGCGTCGCGCACGCTTCATTCTCTCGATTTGTTGACGACGCCGTGCAGCATATGAAGTTAGTTCAACTTCATTCTCGTCATTGATCGAATTCATGACGTCTTGCGCAGCGTTAATCGCTTTGCCTACAGCTCTTTTGCCAGTTTCTTCGCCTTCAAGATGTTCGCCAACACCTGGCACTCCAACACCTGCGGCAAGGTCTTCTTCGGCTTCAAACGCAGTATCGAGTGCGTCTTCATCTTCTTTTTTGGATTTTTTGCGTTTAGATTTTTTCTTTTTCGCGCCAGGCTCTGCGATCAGGGCGTCCTCTAGCAGCGAGCTAAAGTCATCTTCAACAAGCGCTTCTGCGTGCCATGATCTTTGGCAGCTTGCGCATTGCACAGACCGACCCGTGTCGCCAATCGCTTGCGCGGCAACTTCGTATCGAGTGCTACAATTTGGACATACAATGATCATTGCAAAAAACCGGGGCCGAATCTCTATGGCAAATGTATCCCCGATATTGTTAACACTCCGAAAAAACCATGATGCATTTTCGACATCAAATTGCGCATGACTGTTAAAATGGTTTCTAAATAGTGATTCGGGAGTTCACCTTGATTAAATTCAAGAATGTTGGGTTCCGTTATGGAACCGGTCCAGAGATTTTGAAAAACATCAGTTTTGAGGTCAAACCGGGCTCATTTCACTTCTTAACTGGGCCGTCTGGCTCAGGTAAAACATCACTTTTGCGCCTACTTTTGCTTTCAATGCGCCCTACCAGTGGCGAGATGAAAATCTTCGACCGAGATATCGCAACGTTGAACAAATCTGAAATGATGCAAATGCGTCAGCACATCGGCATCGTGTTCCAAGAGTTCCGCCTTCTGGACCATATGACGACGTTCGAGAATGTGGCTCTTCCACTGGTTGTGCGCGGCGAACCAGAAAGTTCTTACCGCTCCAACGTTGAAGAGCTTCTTGATTGGGTTGGCCTAGGGCATCAGATGCATGCAAAGCCTGCACTTTTGTCTGGCGGTGAAAAGCAACGTGCCGCAATTGCCCGAGCGGTTATCGCAAAACCAGAACTGTTGTTGGCTGACGAACCTACAGGTAATGTTGACCCGGAACTCTCGGAAAGACTGTTACACTTGTTCGTGGAGCTCAACCGAATGGGCACAACCATCATTCTTGCAAGCCACGAGCATCATTTGATCGACAAGTTCAAATATCCACGCTTGGTTCTTGAAAAGGGAGGTATCAATGTCGTTTCTTGAACGTTTCCTCCCCAAAACAACAACCCCATTTCCCATTGTTCAGCAGAATTCAAATGCCGGTCGGACCCTAGGCCTGCTGATTTCGATCATGACATTCCTAAGCTGCATCACATTCGGAACAGTCTACTTGGTTCAGAACTCAGCTTTGGCATGGACTTCTGAAGTCGGCAGAGAACTCACAATCCAGTTGCAACCCGTTGAGACCGAGCAAATGCAGTCCAATATTCGCACAGCTGTCGCCCTTGCACAGCAGTCAGGCGGAGTTGCTCGTGCGTTTGAGCTAACGATTGAAGACAGCGAAGAACTTCTCACGCCGTGGTTGGGCGAAAAGTTTGATATTAGCGCATTTCATGTGCCGCGTTTGGTTGTTGTTCAGCTTTCAGATCCCGCGAAATTCGACATCGCAGATCTAACGTCTAGATTGGAAGCCGCGATTCCTGAAGTTGCTGTGGACGGCCATAAACTATGGCGCAAACAACTCAACGCAATGGCGGGTACGGTCGTACTGGCAGGCGTCCTAGGCCTTGCACTCATCCTGACGGCTACAGTTCTCGCGATCGTATTCGCGACAAGTGGCACCATGGCAACCAACAGAGAAATCGTTGATGTATTGCACTTCATTGGTGCGTCCGATGGTTTCATTGCAAGTGCCTTTCAGCAAAGGTTCTTGGCTATTGGCCTACAAGGCGGACTTGCAGGTGGGGCGGTTTCAATTGTGTTTTTCTTTGTCGCCAGCATTGTAACAAGCACCGTGCTGCCAAACCAAAGCGCAACACAGGTTGAGCTCCTATTTGGCCAGTTCACACTGGGTTGGCTTGGTATTGTCGGTCTGCTACTTGTTGTCGCCATCATTGCCGTTCTGACGGCTGTCACATCTCGCGTCACTGTTCGACGCTTTCTTGCGCAGATAGCGCCCTAAGTTCGGAACCATCATGATCATTCAAGCTATCCGCTCGCTGATATTCTACGCCGCGTTTTTTGCATTCACGACTGTGGTTGCAATTCCTTTCGGCATTTATTCAATCTTTGCGCCAAAAATGTCCGGTTTCAGCATTGTGAAGCTTTGGTACGTGGTCATTCTGTTTCTATTGCGTTGGATTGTAGGCATTAAGTCAGAGATTACCGGCCAAGAAAACTTGCCCGAAGGAGCATGTGTTTTAGCGTCTAAACACATGTCAGATTGGGACATATTTGCACTACTGCAAGCGACGAATAGACGCCCAACGTTCATTGCAAAACGCGAGTTGCTCAACATCCCATTTTTTGGCTGGTGTATGCAAAATTTCCATACAGTCTCCATCGACCGAAAGAATGGTCAGGCAGCACTTCCTCAGCTTGTTGAGCAAGGCACGAAGGCCATAGAACGTGACTGTCGCATTGTCATCTATCCAGAAGGAACTCGTCGCAAGCCCTTAGACGACCCTAAATATAAATGGGGTCTCGCCAAGCTCTACGTGAACTTAGACGTTCCGGTGGTTCCTGTTGCTCTTACATCCGGTTTGTACTGGCCACGAAACGCATTGATTCTCTGGCCAGGTACTGCACGCGCGAAATACCTAGAACCGATTCCTCCAGGACTTGAAATCAACGAATTTCAGCGCATTTTGACCGAAAGAATTGAGACCGAAACGACAAAAATGCTGCTTGAAGACATCGACAATGGCATCGCACACCCCATCACACCGGCGTTTCAGCTACGTATTGATGCAAATCGGACGTAATACACAATATATTGACATTTTTCCTATAGAACACCATACATATAGTGTTAGTCATTTATTCATATTGACAACATAGAGTGTTTGTTCTATTTTTGTTCTCCCTTGGGGCTGGGAATAATTCGGGGATAAGAGATGTCAAAGTCGATACAAGTTCAGAATACCCAAAAGTCCAATCTACTTACAAATTGGCAAGGCCGGTCTGGCCGGATGTACGCCCTGTCCAAAACTGAGTTAAGTGAACTCAACATGGCTGGTAATCAGCTATGTTTGCTCTCCAAAATCACTGATTCAGGAGAGGATGCTCTATGGGTAGGAACGGGTGATAACCTGATCCACGACGAGCCAAGCCGCCGTGCCTTCTTACGTTCCGTACATGTGGCCGACTGCGCGTATGTGCTATTGCTTGAACCCCATGAGATGCCACCACTGACCATGATATGGGATTTGGAGGCAGCGCACCTCAACTCGGAGCGTCATGCCGCTTAAATTAGCGGTTATCTAGGCTGATTGGATCAGTGCGTCGTGTAGCCAACGTAGCTGTTCGTCTTTGATATTCATGTCGCGTAAATGGGCATAGGTGTTGATAACATACTCTGGGTTCTTACCGGAATGGCCGACACCTTGCTTTACCAACCGTAGCTGTTCTTCCTGTGACAGACGCCCCGCATATTGGCGATGGCGCTTATCTGCGATAAAAGTCAGCGCTTTTGCTGACTGTCCATCATCAAACTGCACTCTACGCCAGCTTTCCTTGTAAACGTCATTGCCTTGCTCGCGCTCACGCAAATAGGCATGGGTTTCCTCCCAAATTCGCTTATCAACTTCAAACGCAACGCCCCGACAGGCGCCACCATGGTCCAATCCAAACACAAGACCGGGTGTGTCTTCAGAACCACGATGAGTGAACGAGTAAATACAAAGCTGACGGTGCAAGCCACGCAGCAAAGCTGGCTTTGAATTCACAAACTCAAATCCTGGACGCCAAATAAGCGACCCATAACCAAAAACCCAATGGCTCATATCTATACAATTTCCAAAAATGCGTTCACTTGATTCTTATAGGGCTGCAGAAAAAAATGAGCAACCAAATGCACTGGATTGTGACCGTCAGTTTTAGGTGACAAAACTCTTGATCAACGCTAGACCAATCTACATGAATAAATTCAAATTTTTGATCGCGATTGTTGTTTTGGTTTGCGTTGGTTGGACGGGCGCTTGGTTATTTGCTGCTGGGAAAATCGGTATCGAAGTCGACAATTTGTCGTCGGCCAGCAAGGCAACGCAAGTTTCCTGTGCAGATCGTTCTATAACTGGTTTCCCATTCCGGTTTGATGTCGAGTGCAAAGGCGCCACAATCCTGAACGGCGACGATCAAGTTACCATCAAAAATGTTAAGGCTACCGTACGCGTTTACCGCCCAACTCACCTGCTCGCTTTTGTCGATGGCCCCATACAACTTAGCAACGACTTTACTGGGAGCGAGCGCGAACTGAATTTCTCATCTTTGCAAATGAGCGCTCGCTTGACTTGGGAACTGAGTGTTCAACGCATTTCTGCATTGGGTAAGGACTTTACATGGACCGACAGTTTGCTAGGGCAAATTGAACTCGCGAACGCCAAGGAAATCGAAGCACACCTCATTGCGCCGGAAGACGCCGAAACTGGCCTACTGGCTTTCGCAAAAGTGAGCAGCGCAAACTTGCTAGAGCTGCAAACTCAGAACGCAGACTTTACACTCGAGCTCGACGCAACACATGTGTCGCGCAACGTAGCTTCATGGGCATACCCGAGCACCGTGCATCAATGGCAATCAAATGGCGGCAAACTATTGGTGCAGTCGCTTGATTTCAAAGCTGATGATATGCGGTTTTCAGCAACTGGCAATGTCGAATTAGACCAACAAGGGCGACTTAATGGGGCGATCACAACGCAATCCAAGGGCCTGGTCGAATTATTCAACCCAGAGGCTTACGGTATTCTTGCACCAACGATTTTCGGCCTCGCGAATGCCGAGGGCGAATATAAGTCAATCTGGCGCGCAAATAGCGGCAATGTCAGTATTGGAGTGGCGCCACTGTTTTCTGTGCCGCCACTTTACTAACTCGCAGTAGATTATTTCTCTTCGTTCGGTGTCGGTGTTCGACCGAAATCTTGCTCGTCAGTTTCCTGACCAGCATCAATAATTGAGCGACGGATGTCGCGAGTGCGGGTGAACAATTCTTCCAACATTTCACCATCGCCAAATCGAACTGCACGTTGCAACATCGACAAGTCTTCAGAGAAACGCCCCAGCATTTCCATTACCGCTTCTTTATTGGTGAGGAAAACATCTCGCCACATCTCAGGATCCGATGCAGCAATGCGGGTAAAATCGCGAAAACCACCAGCCGAGAATTTGATGACTTCTGTCTTGGTTACGCTTTCCAGATGATCTGCTGTGCCTACGATGTTGTAAGCAATCAAATGCGGTACATGGCTGGTAATTGCTAAAACCATATCATGGTGTTTCGGCGTCATAATCTCGACATCACTGCCAAGTGCCTTCCAAAAATCCGACAGTGCTTCGACAGCTTTCTCTTCCGTTCCAGCAATTGGCGTCAATATACTCCACTTGCCAGTAAATAATTCGGCGAAGCCATTCTCAGGTCCCGAATTTTCGGTACCCGAAATTGGATGACCAGGAACAAAATGAACATTGTCTGGAAGATTTGGACCAATCGCTTTGACCACATGTTCTTTCACAGAACCAACATCTGAAATGATCGCCCCTTCTTTCAGGTGTGGTCCAATCGCCTTACTGATTGAGGCATAGGCGCCAACTGGAGCGCATATGATGACAAGATCTGCATCTTGCACCACAACTGTAGGGTCTGGATGGTAGCTATCGCCAAGTTCCAGCTCTTTAGCTTTATCCAAAGTTGCTTGCGATCGTGTCGAGATCGCAACGTGATTGCTGAGGTTCTTTTCTTTGATGGCGCGAGCGATCGAAGAGCCAATCAAGCCAATGCCAATAAGTGCTATTTTTTCAAACATTATATTCAATTCTTTTGCATGCCGTGCACGATCTGCACGAGCTTATTCAAATCTTCTTCACGACCAATCGAAATGCGCAGCGCATGAGGCAACCCATAACCGCCCATTTCGCGCACGACCAACCCGTGTTCCAGCAACTCGTTAAACACATCACTTGCCGTATAACCGGGCTCATCACCAAACTCGGTCAGCACAAAATTGCCTTGGCTGCCACGTGTTTTGAACCAATTGGATTGCAGTTTTTCAACCAGCATATCCCGTAGTCTTGCGTTGTATGAGCAGAGCTCTTTGGTAAAGGTCACATCCCGCGCGGCGGCGGCGGCGGCGGTCATCGCTGGTCCATTAATATTGAACGGGCCACGCAACCGGTTGAACGCATCCAAGAAATGATCTGGGCCGTACAGCCAACCCACGCGAACGCTTGCTAGACCGATTTTGGAAAAGGTACGCGTGACAACAACGTTGTCGTGCGCATCAACCAAATCCAGACCTATTTTATAGTCTGACGCATTCACATATTCCGCATAGGCCGCATCAATGACCAACAGAACGTCTTTGGGCAAACCAGCGTGCAACCGATCCAATTCGTCAGCGGCTAAGTAACTGCCAGTTGGATTATTTGGGTTCGCCAAATACATGATCTTTGTGCGTTCGGTAACCGCGCCAAGTAGCGCGTCAACGTCGGCTTTCAGATCTTTTTCGGCCGCAAAAACTGGCACGCCACCAGCGCCCTTTGTCACGATTGGGTACACAAGGAACCCAAATTGGGACATGATCGCTTCGTCACCCGGCGACAGGTAAAGTTGCGCAATAAGATGCAACAATTCATCTGAACCTGCGCCAACCCCAATCCGGCTAGGATCAAGGCCATGCACTTCGCCAATAGCTTCTCTCAAACTCGTCACAGAACCGTCTGGATATATGGACAAATTGCTAGCATGCGCCCGATAAGCTTCAACTGCTTTCGGGCTCGCACCAAGTGGTGACTCATTTGCTGACAATTTGACGGGCTCAATCCCGGCAGCCGCTTTGGACTTACCAGGAACATATGCCGCTATATCCAAAATCGATGGATTGACTTGAGGGCGATTAGACACGGGTACTCTTCTGTTTTGTTGTTAATGACGGGTATTTCCAGCGCTGAACCATAGATAAGCTCAGCTAAAGACGCAAAGCAAACCACACATATTCGGTTCGATTTATGCCAATTGCTTAGTTGGCGTGTGTTGGATAGGCAGGTTGAGGTGCAAAATCGGGCACTTTGACGATTTGGCGTAGCCGACGTCGACGTGGCACCGCCGGATACATCTCCTTGCGCGCAAGAACAACCATTACACCCGCAAAGGCAGGTCCAGCCAATCGACCGAACCCCTCAAACAATCGTGCGAATTTGAGAACGGGCGCAAAATTACTCGGTGGCAAATAAAGTGCCTCGCGCCAAACGACGGGTGTAAAGGAATGAACTGCCAGCAATTTGTGCAGTTGATTCCGCGAAAATGGGTGGCCGTGGCCAAAGGGCGTATTGTCTCTCTGCGCCCACATGCCTCTGCGCCGCGGCACAACAATAAGCAGATGAGCACCAGGCGCTGTTACCCGCCATAGCTCCTGCATCAATTCTTCCACATCATTGCTGTGCTCAAACATATGTGCCGCGACAACCAGATCGATCGCGCTATCGGTTAGCGGCAATTCAAGCGGATCAACCATGGCTGAGCAATTGGGTTTATCCTTTGGCCAACATTGCACGCCTTGCCGATCCGGCATGAAGGAAAGCACACGCTCTGCATCGGGTACGACACGATTGAGAAATGGTGTCGCATATCCAAGGCCAACAACGCGTTGACCGGGCGCACCATGAGCAAGCGGCACCATAACATCTTGAATTAGACGTCGCGAAATACGCCCAAGAGGCGAGCGATAAAACTCAATCAGTTCATTGATGGAAACCGACATTCAAAGTCGTCCTATTTTATCGCGCAAAGCAGTGCGCGCACTATGCAATCTTTGTTGCGGGTTTTAAAGTGCCATTTGGTTCGGCAAAAATCCATCAAGAGGCAATTCCATGTTTAAAGTTCACCAGATACCTGCGCTAGAAACCAATTACGCATTAATTGTTGAGTGCACTCAAACCGGTGAAGTCGGCCTCATTGATGCCCCCGAAGCAAAGCCGATACAAAATGCTTTGAACGAACTCAATTTGAAGCCGAGCAAGATTTTCGTCACTCACCGCCACGCGGATCATATTGATGGAATTGCGCCCTTACGTGAGCATTTTGACTTCACTGTTTATGGCCCCAAAGCTGAGGCGGATCAGATCCCTGACCTCGACATAAAGGTTGAACCTGGTGCTATTTTGCAGATTGGCGCCGGTCATCTATCGGTATTGTCAGTTCCCGGTCACACATCTGGCCATATAGCTTTCTTCTTGCAAGAACAGCCCACTCTGTTCGCCGGTGACGCATTGTTCTCGTTGGGGTGCGGCCGCATGTTCGATGGTCCGCCGGAACAAATGTGGCCGGGCATCAAAGCTCTGCGCGATTTGCCCGATCAAACCCAACTTTATTGTGGCCATGAATATACAGTTTCGAATGGCGAGTTTGCTCTTTCCATTGATCCCGACAATGAAGCCTTGCAAAATCGCGTCGCAGAAGCGAAAGCTCAAATTGAACGCGGCGAAGCCACCCTTCCCTCAATTCTGGGAAATGAAAAACAAACCAACCCATTCATGCGTTCGGATTCAATAGAAATGGCAAAAGCCATGAAGATGGACAACTCAGACCCCATTGCAGTATTTGCAGCAATCCGAAAAGCCAAAGATCGATATTAACCATAAGCCCGCATTTCTGGGGCTAAAAGTTAACAAAACCTTTAAATCTGGCACGCTCATTGCAATATTATAGGTGTGAGCGCGTAAGTTTGTACCAAAATGGCACAAAAAGCTCACTTTGTAGTGGAGCGTGTCATGAGTATAGACCAAAGTGAAACAGCTAATACCAATTCGGCACAAAGCCTGCTGGTTGTTAACCCTGCTCAACCCCGTCGAACACCGCTGAATGCCAACTATCGCCCGCAAGCGACCTTTGTTGCGCAAGTAATCGCCGCCAAAACGGGCGCACCCATCTACCGTGCCAAACGTCGCGCAAGTACTTTTGAGGCTCTAACAGCCTACAGTCAAAACGGTGAACGCAAGATTGTGCGCATGCCTGCAGGTTACCTACGTACCCTTAGCGCCTAAACTGACTTCAATGGCCGCCAAAGTTCACATCACGTGATGCGGCCTTGATGGAAACTGAATAACCGGCAACCAAGTCGATGAGTGACATGGCCATACAAGTGAAGAACAATGATGTGGCCGCAGCTGGCACTAGTAAGAATTCAATCAAATAAAGAATAAACACTAGCGTGGACAGCATATGGTCCATGATCGATGCTGTGCCGACTTTGGTAGATTTGAGCACTTCAACGAATAGAAAAATCAAGGCCAATACAACAAGCAAGTCGCCGACACTTAAAGTCCAAATTGCGCCTGAAACCATGTTCGTTGAAAGTACAGGCTGGGCCCAGCCGTGGGACTTATCCCCCACGATATCAAAGGCAACAAGATTGTAGATGATTAGCGGTATTGAAAGCAGCGGTATTTTCCAGATCATCTACTCGTCCCTTAATGCCAGTCTATAGCTGCATCATTTCCTTATTTCACCAACTAAACAAGGCGCATCACAATTTTTCTGTGACACCATGTCATCGTCACACGCAGCACTCCACGGCCTATCGTGAAATGAGATAGGGGACATTATGACAGCGAAATCGGACGAACTGCCTTCAGCAAGTCGGCTATATGCCTACATGGAAGAAGGCGACTTTATGGATTGCTTCTCAGCACCCATCCTTCACAAAGAGCAATCAATTGATGATCTAGCACGGGGTGCCCGCATGAAAATGCCTAAATGGGCGGTTCCTTTATTAGCCTTGCGAAATATCTTGGTCATCCCTTTAGGACTAAAAACAACCTTTGCAGGGGAACAGTCAGTTGGTGGCAAAGTTGAGCCCGGCCAATTGATTGATTTCTTTCGCGTTTATGAGCGGTATGAAAATGAAATTATCCTTGGCGACGACGACAAGCACTTGGATTATCGAGTAAGCGTTTATCGATGTCAGGATAACCAAGACCGTCTGTATTTAGCGACATGGGTTCGCAGAAATAACTGGCTTGGTCATGTCTATTTGGCGTTAGTTCTGCCGTTTCACAAAATGATCGTGAAGGCCATTGCTTCAAACATCGCGCAGCAAAAAGCCGCCCCTTAAACTAAGGGACGGCTTTTGAAATTTGCATACGAAAAGAAGCTTATGCGTCTTTTGCGTTTAGGATCTGGCGACCACGGTACATACCTGTCTTCAGATCAACGTGGTGAGGACGACGAAGCTCGCCGCTATCCTTGTCTTCCACGTAAGTAGGTTGCTTTAGCGCATCAGTAGAGCGACGGAAACCGCGCTTCATACGTGAAATCTTACTCTTAGGTACTGCCATTTTATGTCTCCATTCAACAAAAACGCCCCTGCCATTTTCCAACGTCGGGGCCGTTCAAGCTTCAAATTCTCGTCAGTTGCGGGGTATATACGCCTTAATGCCCCTATTGGCTAGTAAAAAATGCGTCTGCGCACTTTGTTGAATTCCTATACAATCAGCGATAGGAATACTCAACAATCCAACCCTACTCCACTATCGCATCGAAAGACCTGAGATGTCACTTGAAGAAGCCATAAAATCTTGCGCCAAGTCAGTGGAATCCTTCCTAGATGAAGAGCTTTCACAAAGTGGCCTTTCTATGCCTTATCAGGCTCCTCAGCGTCTTGTGGGGGCCATGCGACATGGCGCGCTAAATGGTGGCAAACGCCTTCGACCTTTATTGGTAAAGCTAAGCGCAGATTTGGTCGGCACAACATCGGGTGATCTAATGCGTGCTGGCGCCGCCGTAGAATATGTTCATTGCTATTCGCTGGTTCATGATGATCTGCCTGATATGGACGATGACGACCTTAGACGCGGCAAACCCACAGTTCATGTTGAGTATGATCCCGCCACAGCGATTCTCGCTGGAGATAGCTTACTTACCCACGCATTTGGGCTCTTGGTTGATCCAAAGACACACGCCGACCCGCAAATCCGTACCCTACTTGTAACAGAGCTGGTTCAGGGTTCTGGGGTTGGCGGCATGGCTGGCGGACAAATGCTAGATATTGAGGGTGAACGCCAAGGCTATGACCCTGAAACAATATCGCGCATTCATGCAATGAAAACTGGCGCGCTAATTCGCGCATCGGTCCGCATTGGTGCTATTATGGCTCGGGTTTCCAAAACAGAATTGACAGCCCTAACCGCCTTTGCAGAAGCTGCAGGCCGCATTTATCAATTGGCCGACGACATCCTAGACGCCACCAAGACGTCAGCTGATCTGGGCAAAACTGCAGGCAAAGATGCAGCACAAGGTAAGTCTACTCTGATTGCGAGTCATGGACTTGAGCATGCAAATGCGGTGCTTGATGATGAGCTCAAGGCTGCAATCGGCGAGTTGGATATGTTCAGTGGCAATTCACAACTGATGATAGAGCTGGTGACTCACTTTGCACGAAGGAACGCCTAAATGTCTTTTTATGATGATCCCAAAAACGCAGAAGACTATATTGAAATCGCAAAGGGATATGATGGTGCCGAGCTGATAAAGCTTCTAGAACCTCATCTTGAAACAGGTTCAAGTTTGCTTGAGTTGGGAATGGGCCCCGGTGTCGACCTAAATCTATTGGCAGAAAAGTTTGCCGTTACCGGTTCTGACACTTCAGCCTACTTTGTAAATCGATACAAAGAACTTCACCCAAAAGCGAATGCTATTCAAGCCGACGCCGTTACCATAGAGTCTGACAATAAATTCGACTGTATCTATTCAAACAAAGTGCTTCATCATCTTTCAGACGACGAGCTAAATCACTCATTTAAGCGTCAAGCAGAGGTGCTCAATCCAAGCGGAATTATTCTTCACTCATTCTGGTTTGGCGACGAAGTCATGAAAATGCACGGCATGACATTTTACTACCGCCAAATCCAAGATGTTACGAAACGAATTGAAGACCATTTTGATACAATAGACGCACAAAAATATGACGAAATGGACGCAGGCGATTCTTTCTGGGTTTTGGCTCGCAAACGTTAGAGGCGACTAACCACCAAAACGGTTTTCTATATAGTCGGCCACCATCACCTTGAAATCGTCAGCAATATTAGGCCCACGAAGGGTCTTTGCTTTCTCGCCTTCAATGAAAACCGGCGCCGCTGGTGTTTCACCGGTGCCGGGCAATGAAATACCAATATCAGCGTGTTTGCTTTCACCCGGACCATTTACGATACAGCCCATAACCGCAACGCTCATCGCTTCGACACCCGGATACTTTTCGCGCCAGGTTGGCATGGAGGTGTTTAGGTGATCTTGAATGTCTTTTGCCAGTTGCTGGAAGACCGTTGACGTTGTACGTCCACAACCCGGACATGCCGTAACAACAGGCAGGAACTGACGAAAACCCATGGTTTGAAGAAGTTGTTGCGCGACTTCCACTTCTAAACAACGGTCACCATCTGGCTCCGGCGTTAGTGAAATGCGTATTGTATCGCCGATGCCTTGTTGTAACAAAATGCCGAGGGCTGCAGACGAAGCTACAATGCCTTTTGCGCCCATTCCAGCTTCAGTTAAACCAAGGTGCAGCGCATATTCACATCGCGATGCTAAATCTGCATAGACATCAATCAGGTGCTGAACATTTGAAACTTTAGTCGACAGAATGATCTTGTCGCGCCCCATTCCCAAGTCTTCGGCCCGCTCTGCAGACATGATCGCAGATTGGATAATCGCTTCGCGTTGCACACGCGCTGCGCTCCATGGCGATCCATTCTGCGAGTTTTTATCCATAAGTTTGGTCAAGAGCTCTTGGTCCAAAGAACCCCAGTTCACGCCGATACGCACAGGCTTGTCGTACGTGTTCGCAATTTCGATCATCTGTGAGAATTGCGTATCACGCTTGGCTTTGAAGCCAACATTGCCCGGATTGATGCGATATTTCGCTAGCGCCTCAGCACAGGCTGGGTGATCAGAAAGGAGCTTGTGACCAATGTAGTGGAAATCGCCAACCAAAGGCACATCAATGCCCTGCAACATCAAACGATCACGAATATGCGGCACCGCGGCAGCAGATTCGTCGCGATCAACGGTTATACGCACTATTTCAGAACCAGCTTGCGCCAGTTCTGCAACCTGTTGCACCGTTTTCTCAATATCGGCCGTGTCGGTGTTCGTCATCGATTGCACAACGATGGGCGCATCACCGCCCACCAGCACATTACCAACTTTTACACCAACGGATTTGCGTCGTTCAATGATCGCCACTTATGGCCTCTTTGGTTCCAAGGTTAGCCTTCGAACCGCACCAACAAATCTTTAGCGTCAATTTGGTTCCCAGGCTTCACATGGACCTCTGCGACCACGCCGTCAAGTTCCGCGTGAATTGCTGTCTCCATTTTCATGGCTTCAATCGAAAGCAAAACATCCCCAGCTTGAACTTCTTGGCCCGGTTTAACTGCTAACGTGGAGACAACACCCGGCATAGGTGCGCCAACGTGAAGCACGTTTCCAATTTCGGCTTTTGGTCGAACGACAATTTCACTCGCCATAGCGCGATCCGGCACAGAAACAGAACGGGGTTGACCGTTCAACTCGAAGAATACCCGCACCATGCCTTTTTCATTCGGCTTGGACTGTCCAACCAACTGAATAACCATGGTCTTGCCTTTAGCAAGGTCCACCAGCACTTCATCGCCAGCTTCAAGCCCATAGAAATAGACGGGCGTTGGAACAACTGAAGTCGGACCATAAGTGTCTTGAGCCGACATGAAGTCCGTGAAGACTTTTGGATACATTAAGTAAGAAGCCAACTGGAAATCATCGATTTCGTGCTCGCTTATTTCTTCGATCTCTTTGCGTTTGGCTTCAAGATCAACGGCAGGCAGATAGGCACCCGGACGTTTTTCCATCGGCGCTTTACCTTTGAGCACTTTTTCTTGAAGCGCTTTAGGGAAACCACCAGGAGGAAGTCCTAGATCACCTGCAAAGAAGCCCACCACAGATTCTGGGAAAGCGACTTCACGGTTTGGATCTTCAACTTCTTCACGGCTCAGGCCAGAAGACACCATTGAAAGCGCCATATCACCAACAACTTTTGATGAAGGTGTCACTTTCACGATATCGCCAAACATTTGGTTCACGTCTGCATATGTCTGCGCCACTTCGTGCCAGCGGCTTTCAAGACCCAAAGAACGTGCTTGTTCTTTCAAGTTCGTGAACTGACCGCCCGGCATTTCATGCAGATAAACTTCAGAAGCGCCCGAACGAAGATCGCTTTCGAATGCGCGGTACTGTGTACGCACCGCTTCCCAATAGAAGGATATCTCGCGAATAGTCTTTGCACTGAACTCAGGATCGCGCTCTGTACCACTAAGTGCTGAAACCAATGAACCCAAACATGGCTGAGATGTTGTACCTGAGAAGGCATCCATTGCGGCATCAACAGCATCAACACCAGCATCAACGGCGGCCAAAACCGTAGCCGCTGCAACACCCGATGTATCGTGCGTATGGAAGTGGATCGGCATGCCGACCTCTTCCTTTAACGTCGTGATTAGCTTCTTCGCAGCTGCTGGTTTGAGCAAACCAGCCATATCTTTCAGACCAAGAACATGCGCACCAGCGGCTTCAAGCTCCTTGGCCAAACCAACGTAGTACTTCAGATCATATTTCGCACGATCTGGGTCAAGCATATCGCCGGTGTAACAAATCACACCTTCACACACTTTATTGGATTCAATCACGGCGTCCATTGAGACGCGCATGTTTTCAACCCAATTCAAACAATCAAACACGCGGAAAACATCAATCCCGCCTTTGGCAGCCTGCTCGACGAAGAACTTCACCACATTGTCAGAATAGTTTGTATAGCCAACGCCGTTTGAGCCACGCAGCAACATCTGTGTCAGAATGTTCGGTGCTTCTTCGCGAATTGTCGAAAGACGCTCCCAAGGATCCTCGGTAAGGAAACGCATAGAAACATCAAACGTAGCACCACCCCAGCACTCAAGTGAGAACAGGTTTGGCATACCATGTGAGTAGGCTTTGGCAATCTGCACAATGTCATGCGTCCGCATGCGTGTCGCGAGCAAGCTCTGATGACCATCGCGCATTGTCGTATCAGTGAAGAGAACGCGTTTTTGCGCCTTCATCCAGTCTGCAAGACCTTTTGGCCCTTCACGCTCCAAGATCTGACGTGAGCCATCCAATACCGTCGGCGCTTCAAAAACCGGAACCTTTGGCGCTGCAGCTTCTGCCGGCGGGCGCGGGCGATCTTTAACTTCTGGGTGACCGTTCACACTAACGTCTGCCACATAAGTTAGCAGCTTGGTTGCGCGGTCACGACGCTTAGGGAAGTCAAACAGCTCAGGCGTATTATCGATGAAACGCGTTGTGTAACTATTGTCTCTAAATTTCGGGTGCGTGATAATGTTCTCAAGGAAATTGAGGTTTGTTGTCACGCCGCGAATACGGAATTCGCGCAGTGCACGATCCATGCGAGAAATCGTGTCTTCTGGCGTTTGTGCCCAACAGGTCACTTTCTCGAGCAGAGGATCATAGTAACGAGTGATTACCGCGCCGGAATATGCGGTACCACCATCGAGCCGTACTCCAAAGCCAGTTGCACCACGATATGCAGTGATACGGCCATAATCTGGAATGAAGTTTTCTTCAGGATCTTCAGTTGTTACGCGACATTGAAGGGCGTGCCCGTTCAACTTGATGTTTTTCTGTGTAGGAACACCGCTGTCTTTATCGCCAATCTTGGCACCTTCAGCGATGCGGATTTGCGCTTTAACAATGTCGATGCCCGTCACTTCTTCAGTAACAGTGTGCTCCACTTGAACCCGCGGGTTCACTTCGATGAAGTAGAATTCATCGCTATCCGCGTCCATCAAAAATTCAACGGTACCAGCACCCCGGTAACCGGTGGAGTTACCAAGCTTAAGGGCTGCATCGGTCAGATCAGCGCGAACTTCTTCAGTCAAATATGGAGCAGGTGCACGCTCAACAACTTTTTGGTTACGGCGTTGAACAGAACAATCGCGTTCAAACAAGTGAACCAAATTACCGTGGCTATCGCCAATGAGTTGCACTTCAACGTGGCGAGCGCGCTCTACCAGCTTTTCAAAGTACATTTCATCTTTGCCAAACGCCGCTTTTGCTTCTCGTTTGGCTTCGTCAACTTCACCGCGAACAGCGGCTTCGTCACGAATAACACGCATACCGCGACCACCGCCGCCCCAGCTGGCTTTCAGCATTAACGGATAGCCGACTTTTTCAGCTTGGCGGACAACTTCGTCCATATCATCAGGAAGTGGGTCTGTTGCTGGCACAACAGGTACACCTGCTTTCAATGCAAGGTTCCGCGCTGCAACTTTGTTGCCAAGTGAACGCATGGTTTCAGCTTTTGGACCAATAAAGGTGATCCCCGCATCTTCACAGGCATCAACAAATTCTGGGCTTTCTGAAAGCAAGCCATAACCTGGGTGAATTGCATCGGCGCCGGAAAGCTTGGCAATGCGAATGTACTCATCGATTTGAAGATATGCCTCAACTGGACCCAGGTCTTTTCCAATCAAATATGCCTCATCCGCTTTAAATCGATGCAATGCCAATTTGTCTTCTTCAGCAAAAACGGCGACGGTTTTTATGCCCATCTCATTGGCGGCCCGAAAGACGCGGATGGCAATTTCACTACGGTTGGCAACGAGGATTTTCTTGATCTTCATGGACGAGGTCGATCCTTATTCACATGTGGTCTTCAAACAGATGGCCGTTTCGTGGGGAGAAGCGTATCTGTGATTACTGGCTCAGTATTTGAGTGAGGTGCGAAATGTCGTAGCCAGCATTTGCGGCCGCTTCGATGATTTCTTTCGCATCCATTTTGCCTGCTTGGCTTAGTGCCCAAAGCGTTGTCGAGCGCGTTCCAGATCGACAATAACAGAAAACTTGTTCGCCGTTTTCCAAAGCAGCCTGTGTACCCGAAATCATATCAGGTGAAACGCCTTCACGGCCCATCGGAATTTCAATAAACTTTAGGCCCTGAGCTTCAGCTTCGGCGCGAATTACCGCTGAGGGTGTTTGGTCTTCAGACTCGCCGTCTGGGCGGTTGTTTACAATCGTTGTAAAGCCAGCTGCTTTGATTGTTGCTACATCTTCAACAGAGATTTGCGGACTAACGCTAACCTGTTCATTGATCTTCTTCAGCTCCATTGCGGTGCTCCTCAATCTGAATGCGCATTATCTCACAGGGTTATAGGGTGCCATTTCGGCCCATTGCAAGCGCTTGGGGCATCAAAAACAAACCCAGAGCGGAAATAAAGTTACAAATTAGTCTAACAGTTGAGCATTTGAGTGCTGCCGATTAGTTTTTGCCAAATAATTAGGCAAACCAGACAATTTGCATTCGAAGGTAAAAGTACATTGCACAGCTCTAAAACCACGTCTAAAAATAGGTCCATGAGCAAATATCTTCTCGCCATAGATCAGGGCACAACATCCACTCGTTCCGTAATTTATAGCCACGCGCTTGAACCAAAAGCAGCAGGCCAAATGGAATTTACGCAGCACTTCCCCGACGACGGCTGGGTTGAACACGATGCAAATGAGATTTTGGAAACGGTTCTGAAAACGTTCCAATCAGCCCTTGCCGACGGAAAATTGGACGCGATGGATATCAGCGCGATCGGCATCACAAACCAACGTGAAACAATTGTCATGTGGGACAAAAACACCGGCGAGCCAATCCATAAAGCCATCGTTTGGCAAGACCGTCGGACTGCTGCTTACTGCGTGGACTTAAAAACCCAAGGACATGAAGAGTTGGTGACAGCCAAAACAGGCCTCTTGCTCGATCCATACTTCTCCGGAACAAAGATCAACTGGCTATTGGACAACGTCGAGGGCGCGCGTGAACAAGCCAATAATGAGCAATTGCTGGCCGGCACAATAGACACTTGGTTGATCTACAAGCTTACTGGCGGCAAGTCGCACGTTACAGATGCGACGAACGCTTCACGTACACTGCTGTATAACATTCACGATGGAAAATGGGATGAAGAGCTTCTAGCCTTATTCAACATCCCAGCATCAATCCTGCCTGTGGTGAAAGACTGCGCCGCTGACTTTGGAACGACGTCCAAAGAAGTTTTCGGCGCGGCAATCCCAATCACTGGCGTTGCTGGCGATCAACATGCAGCATCGATCGGCCAAGCCTGCTTTGAAAAAGGCATGGTAAAGTCCACTTACGGCACTGGTTGCTTTGCAATGATGAACGTCGGCGACACACCGCTTGCATCGTCGAACCGATTGCTCTCGACAATCTGCTATCAATTGGATGGCAAACCAACCTATGCATTGGAGGGCTCAATCTATATGGCAGGTGCTGCGGTGCAATGGCTCCGCGATGGTCTTCAAATTATCGAAGATGCCAAACAAAGTGATGCTATGGCGCAAGCGGCTGATCCAAACCAACATGTTTACTTGGTTCCCGGGTTTGTTGGTCTTGGCGCGCCCTATTGGGATTCAGAAGCTCGCGGGGCAATATACGGACTGACACGCGGTACCGGTCCAAATGAATTCGTAAAAGCCACTCTTGAAGCAGTGGGTTATCAAACAAGAGATTTGTTGAATGCCATGAACGCCGACTTTGGCGGAGAAATACCGCTCGTACGTGTTGATGGCGGCATGACAGCTTCTAATTGGACAATGCAGTTTTTAGCAGACATCTGCCAAGTGCCCGTAGATCGCCCGACAAATCTTGAAACAACAGCCAAAGGCGCTGCTTACCTCGCTGGCCTGCACATTGGTGTTTGTCCAAACCCATCTGAGATGATGGAGGAGTGGGCTTTGGAGAAACAGTTCACCCCTGCGCAATCGTCAGATTGGGCGGAGAACAAATACGCTGGTTGGCAGGACGCCGTTCAACGGACCTTGGTGAGAAGCTAATTGAAGGTCGCCGCTTCGATAAGAAGCGACGATTGCTATGCTAGATCGCGCTATGACGCGCTAGAGCTTTAATCACGCGTTTAGCTGTGATCTTACCAATGACCGACTTGCTATCATCAGTCACACCAACCCAGTCATGTTCCGCGAAAAGCGGCAACACATCTTCACAACAAGCACTCTGATCAACAGAGTATTCACAAGGTCCAAAGTCACCCGTTTCCATAATCGTATTGATATGAATAGCGCGTGCTCGGTTCACATCGGCAACAAACTCTTCAATGTGTTCGTTTGCTGGATTAAGAACGACGTCTTCTGGGCGTCCTGATTGGATCACCGCACCATCTTGTAGGACAGTAACTTGGTCGCCGATTTTCAGCGCTTCATCGAAATCATGTGTGATGAACAAAATCGTTTTGTTGAGTTCTTTTTGTAGAACCAACAATTCGTCCTGCATCCCAGATCGAATGAGTGGGTCAAGAGCTGAGAAAGCCTCGTCCATCAACAAAATATCGACGTCCATTGCCAACGCGCGGGCCAAACCTACACGTTGCTGCTGACCACCAGACAATTGGTGGGGCCGAGATTGCTCGTATCCCTCAAGACCAACGGTAGCGATCCATTTTTCAGCCGTTTGCAAACGCTCTTTCTTTTCGACGCCCCGCACTTCCAAGCCGTAAGCTACATTGTCCAAAACGGTACGATGCGGCAAGAGACCAAACTTTTGGAAAACCATGGCAATTTCTGTGCGACGGAAGTCGCGCAACGCATCCATATCCATTTCAAGGACATTGCGACCATTGACGTGGATTTCGCCAGCAGTTGGGTCAATCAAACGATTGACGTGACGGATGAGCGTCGACTTACCGGAGCCAGAAAGACCCATCACAACATGCAATTGACCCGGAGATACTTCCAGATCCACATTGTTTAAGCCAATCACGTGCCCAGTTTCAGCTTGCAGCTCGTCTTTTGAACGACCCTGCTTAAGTTGGGATAAGACTTCATCAGGTTCTGGACCAAAAATCTTGGTCACGCCCTGCATGGATATTTTGAGATCAGACATTACAGACGCCCTCTGCCAACACCAATTCGTGCTTCAAGTTGCTTGCCGAATGACTGAGTAATGCGGTCAAACACAATAGCGAGAACCACAATTCCAAGACCCGCAAGTACACCGCGTGAAACTTCCAATCGGCCAATACCTTGCAACACTTGATAGCCAAGGCCACCAGCGCCAATCATTGAAGCAATAACAACCATAGCCAAAGCCATCATTGTTGTTTGGTTGATGCCAGCCAAAATTGTCGGCAATGCCAAGGGTATTTGAACGCCAAACAAACGCTGACGTGGACTAGCGCCAAAGGCACGACTTGCTTCCATCACTTGCGGATCAACAAGACGAATGCCCAGATCAGTCAATCGAACAAGCGGCGGCGCAGCATAAACGATAGTTGCCAACAGGGCTGGAATTTTGCCGGGACCAAAGATCATAACCGTAGGAATAAGATAAACGAAACTTGGCATGGTCTGCATTAAATCAAGCACCGGCGTCATTATTTTACGCAACGTTGCGGAACGCGCCATGGCGATGCCCGTAGGCAGCGAAAACACAATTGCTGTCACGGTGGCAGCGATCATGAGCGCCATTGTTTTGATGCTATCTTCCCAAAGCTCCATAACGCCAAGAAACAACATGGAAACCAATACGATGATCGGCAAAGTTGCTTTTCGCGTGGAGAGATAGGCGAGAACGGTAAAGAATCCGATGATGATCCACCACGGAATTGTGAGCAAACCGCCCTCAATGCCATTTAGAAGCCACAAAAGCGGCGTTGCTGCCGCTTCAAAACTGTCACCCCAGTTGATGACGATCCATTCAAGTCCATTATCCAGCCAAATACGAATTGGTCTGGTCTCAAATACTTCCGGAAACATTTACCCCCCAAACGTGCAAAAGGACCGAGTTGACCCCGGTCCTTTCAAACTTTGATATTTATGCTTAGTTCAAGCTTGCTTTAACCGCAGCTGCTGTGTCTGCATCAACCCAAGTTGACCAAACTGCTTCTTGTGTCATCAAGAAGTTTTCAGCTGTTTCTTCAGCAGAAGCTTTGTTCTCAGAACCCCAAGAAAGCAATGCGCTAACTTCAACGTTTGAGAGAGCTGCTTTAGAAATGTAAGCTGCTACTGCTGGTGCTTCTTTTGGCAACCAAGCTGCAACACCCTTGATCACTGTTGGCGTCGGCCAATCAGTTTTTCCTGGTGTTGCGCAATCTGCAGTACCGTTACAGGCATAAATTTCTGGATCGTGCGTAGGCATGCCCAATTTGGTCATGTCATACTTGCCCATCAAGCTTGTTGGGCCCCAGTAATAGAATGCGATTGGCTCTTGTTTTACAAACGCACGAGCGATTGATGCGTCAAGGTTGCCGCCTGAACCAGGTGAGAACAAGTTAAATGTATCTTCAAGGCCATAAGCTTTGAACAAGTTTGAGTTTGTGATCTCACAAGCCCAACCTGGAGGGCACGAATAGATCCGGCCTTTTGAATTGTCTTCTGGATCTTGGAACAACTCAACATGGTTCACTAGATCTTCAACATTCTTAATGTCTGGGTTTGCTTCTGCAACGTAAGTTGGGATCCACCAACCTTCCACAGCGCCATCAGAAATCGCAGCGCCAAGGCTGGCAACTGTTTCGTCAGCTTCGCCTTTTGCCCAAATCTCAACAATTGAACCAGTCCAAAGTTCTGGTGCAAATGCTGGACGGCCTTTAGTTAGCATTGAAGACGATGTTGGCACAGTGTCGCCAGCAACAATCTCAACGTTACATCCAAAGCCTGCATCAAGGATCTTGGCATGAATATGCGCAAGAGCCGCAGCAGACGGCCAAGACATTTCAGCAATATCGATTTTTTTATCTGTGTCGCATGATGCTGCATAGGCTGCTGGCGCGAAGCCTGCCATGCCAGCAATAAGTGCTGCACCTGCTAGAATTTTGGTAATTTTTGTAGCCACGCGCGTTCTCCTAAATAGTTCTCACGTTTGGTCAGAGCATAAGGAGACACAAGTGCATCGTCAAACCGTTTTGGTAAACAATGAGGTGCGAACAAAACAAGAATACACCAACTCTTGAAGGATACTTATAGCTTCAAATAAATCACAAATATTTGCAAGTTGGTCAAAGTTGATTTTATTCTGCGCTCAAACTAATAACTTAAGTTATTTGATACTATTTCATATCACATCGAATACTTAAAACATGCTTAGTTAATACTTGAAACTATGGAACCCATGAACCCCACGTATCAGCATATTCAGTCAAAAAATGTTCAGCTGCTGTTTCGTGCGTAGCTTCTGATTCCAACTGCCAGGCCAACAACTCGTTCATTGTTTGAATGGGCATCTGAGCTTTGCGCAAGTACGACAGAAGCTCCGGCGCATCGCCTCTTAGCCAACTTGCTGAAGCTATACCAACTTGCTCGACTGGAAAGTTACTCTTTGAAGGCGAGCCACAATCCGCCAAACCAAGGCAGGGATATGCATCGGCAACATATTGGCCCAAATCTATCTGCGCCACGTCAAGTTGCTCAAGCAAAGCATTAGGCTGCCAATAATAGAATATCGTTGGACGAGCGTTTGATGCAGCAGCGCCGATCAATCGATCCATTTCAATTCGATTTTCAGGAACAACAACGTCAAACAAGTTCAAAAGACCATGCGCCGCGAGCATATTACGATTGATAACTGAACAGGCCCAAGTTGCAGGACAACTGATAAACCGAGGTTTTTGTTCAAGCTGATATAGCGCCGCGATCTCGCTCAAATTTTCAACATTTGCCAAAGATGGAAAATCCTCCAAGACTTTGGCAGGTACAAACCACCCCTCTAATGCGGAGACGTCATATGTGCTGCCATTCATGAAACCAGCGCGATCCTCCTGGACTTGGTTCCATCGTTCCGCAACACGCGTTGGCCACATCTCTGGAACTATCGTGGGAAACTGGGCGGCACGAAGTGTCGTCGTCGCGTTTTCGATGTCTGCGAGAACGACCCTAGTTGAACAATCAAAATGCTGGCCGATCAAACGTGCATGGATGTGCGCCAAAATCGAAGCTGATGGCCACTGAAGATCTGCAACCGCGATCTCTTTTCCGGAACAACCTTGTGCAACTGTTTCTTGAGCGAGCGAACCTGATGATGTGATCCCAGCCATGATCGCAATGACAAAGGTCCAAGTTTTGAGCTTGTTGAATACTGTCGCCATCATATCTTCTAACCGCACCTTCTACCATTTCCGTTTCCTGACGCCATTGTCAGGCAATTTGCACTAAGCAAATGAAATGTCGTGATTTTGTAACTAGTCTGTATCACTAAATCGAACTTAACCAATAATGAATGAAGCGGAACTGTCTTTCACCAATTTCACATCAAAACAGGTGACTCTTCGCACAAATTGTTTATTGTTGGCTTCAGACGAGGGAGGAAAACGAACTCGCTGGCACTCAGGCTCGCCGAATTCGTTCGGTTAGAAGTTTGGGGCATAAAAATAACAAGGTGAACTAGTAAGAGGGAAATTATGCGTCATCTTAAAACAGCACTAACAGCAGCTGTAGCGGCAACATCACTAAGCGTTGCAACTCCAGCCATGGCTGACGGCGTAAACATCGGCATCATGTTCGGTTTTACGGGTCCACTTGAAACATTGTCACCTCCAATGGGTGATGCAGCGAAGCTCGCACTACAACATGTGAACGAGCAAGGCGGCATTCTTGGCGGCGAAGCAGCTTTCACAATTGGTGATTCTACATGCGCAGACGCTACAGCAGCAGCTAACACGGCTGACCGCTTGATCAACGCTGATGGCGTTCACGCTATCGTTGGTGCAATGTGCTCAGGCGCTACAATCTCTGCAGCAAACACTGCAGCTATTCCAGCTGGCGTTGTGATGGTTTCTCCATCAGCTTCATCACCAGCAGTTACAACAGTTGAAGACAATGACTTGTTGTTCCGCGCAGGCCCATCTGACAGCTACCAAGGTGAAGTTGTTGCTCGTTTGTTGCTTGCTAAAGGCATCAACGACATCGCGATTTCATATGTGAACAACGACTACGGCAAAGGCTTCGCGGACGCATTGTCAGCAGCTTACACAGCTGGTGGCGGCGACGTGACAATCAACGAAGCTCACGAAGAAGGCAAATCAGACTACCGTGCTGAATTGGGTTCTTTGGCAGCTGGCGGTTCAACCAACCTAGTTGTACTGGCTTATGCTTCTGGCTCAGGCCAAACAATGCTTCGCCAAGCAATCGAGTCTGGCGACTTTGAAATCTACTTCGGTGGTGACGGCATGATCGCTGACGCTCTTCTAACTGGTATCGACGCTGGTTCAGTTGAAGGCATGATCGGTACACGTCAAGGCCGTGCGGACACTGCAGGTACTGGCGTTTACGCTGACCTTGCAACTGCTGCTGGCCAAGATCCAATCGCTGCATTTGGTGCACAGTCTTACGACGCTGCATTCATGCTCGCATTGGCATTCGAAAAGCATGGCTCAACTGACCGTGAAGGCTTGAACAAAGCTCTTCGTGACGTTGCAACTGCTCCTGGTGAAGTAATTCTTCCAGGTGAGTGGGAAAAAGCTAAAGCGCTTATCGCAGCTGGCACAGCAATCAACTACGAAGGCGGCGGCGGCAGCCACGAATTCGACGCAGCTGGTGACGTATCAGGTGCTATCGTTGAAATGGTTGTTAATGGCGGAACTTGGGTTGAACTTGATCAAGTAATGTAATCTTGATCTGTACAACTCGAAGCTTTTAGCTTCAATTATTGGGCTCGGTGCAACTGCATCGAGCCCTTTTTTTTGCGGAGGACCAAATGGCACACGACAAAGAGACATTCGCCTTCTACTCAGAAAATGCAGATGAGTATGCTGTCCGCAGAGAACGCATCTCTGTGACACTTCCAAAGTTCTCAGCACAATTACCCTCTGGCGCTCGTGTCTTAGAACTAGGCTGCGGTTCAGGTATGGAATCTGAATATCTGGTTGAACAAGGATTTGATGTCGTACCGACAGAAGGCAACCCAGACCTTGCAAAGCACGCAGCAGGGAGACTTGGAAGCATCGTGCGGGTAATGCGTTTTGATGAACTCGATGAGACCAGTGAGTTTGCTGGTGTTTGGGCGAACATGTGTCTGCTGCACGCCCCATGGGAAGAGCTAGATGCCATTATCAGCAAAATCTTTGATGCCATGAAGCCCGGAGGCCTCCTGATGGCAAGCTTCAAAGATGGCGCAGGCGCTCAACGCGACGACCTAGGCCGATACTACAACTTGCCGAGCAATCAATCGTTGACGGAAAAATTTGCGGGAGCCGCAGATTGGTCTTCTCTTGAAGTGAAGAACACCACAGGTGCCATTGGGTTCGATGATAAACCATATGATGTGCTTTGGTGCACTGCTCGTAAATAAAAAGGCGCCGCCCCGAAAGGCGACGCCACAACTTTAAACAAAGAGCTAAGCTTTAGCCCTCAGATCGAACCCGTTCAGGGATCATACCTTGCGGTGCAAATCGAAGCGCGAAGGTGATCACCATTCCCAGAACAAACACACGCATTTGCAATGCGCGAGATTCGATTTCTGGTATGGCTCCAATGCCAGCACTCTCCGACATGTCACTTATGAGACTGAATAGAACCAGCGACGCGGGTTCGGAGATCGTCCACACAATGTAGATAAAAACACCGCCAAACAGCGCACCGTAGTTGTTGCCTGCACCACCAACGATGATCATCACCCAAACAATGAATGTGTGATTGATCGGCTGGTAACCGCTTGGGTCAAGGATCTGGACATATGTGGTCAAAATCGCACCACCAATGCCCATTAAGATTGCACCCAGCACGAAGATTTCAAGTTCGCGTTTCGTGACGTTTTTGCCAATAGCACCCGCAGCAACGTGATTGTCTCTAATCGCACGCATCATCCGGCCCCAAGGGCCCTCATATGCGCGTTGCAAGAAGAAGAAAATCACAGCGATGAACAGCACAGTCAGTGCCAAGAATATCGACCGAGAAACAATGGTGGCCATATAGGTATCGGTCATGCCCGAAGCAACCACGTCAGCTGGCAACGGTGTAGGCCAAGGAACAGGCGAAACAGTCAGCGTACCACGTGTCAGCCAATCCATGTTTTTGATCAACGCACGGATAATCTCCGACACACCGATTGTGGCAATCGCTAGATAATCTGTACGCAGGCCGAGGCAAACTTTACCAATCACATAGGCAACACCGCCAGCGGCCAATCCACCAACGATCCAACCAAATGCTGCGTGCAGTCCAAGGCCGCCAACAAATCCGGCTTCTGTCTCAATCAACTTTGCAGCAGGATCGATTTGAGAGCGGTAAGTCACATATGCGACACCCCACGCAAGGACTAACAAAAACCCTCGTAGTTTAGAAAGATTACCCTTTTTAGGTATTCGCGTAACGCCCCAAATAAGCAACCCGCCAAAAATGGCAGCGATCAGTGCCTTTAGCAACATGAATGGGCCGGCTGAGGTCCAGAACGCGTCGTTAAGGGGATAGGAGATAAAGGTCGTGGCCGCGCCACCTACCATTAGGAAGCCCATTACACCAAAGTTAAACAGTCCAGCATAGCCCCACTGCACATTCAAGCCCAATGCAATCAGTGCGTAGGCAAGAGCTGTTACCAACAGTTGGATCGTTGTCGGAACTTTGAGCCACATGCCCAGTGCCAAAATGAGAACACCCAGTCCAGCAAACAAAATTGCGTCGCGACGTATCATGATGATGCTCCTTTGAATATACCCTGAGGACGGAACAACAACACGACCACCAAAATGATGAAAGCCACTGTCAATTTGTACTCAGTTGGAACCAGTGACAAATCTGTTGGGAACCATTCAGGCAACCCAGCCTTGAACGGCCTGAGTAATACAGCCCAGTTGAACACCGCCATAGTTTCGGCAAACCCGATCAAGAACCCGCCAGCAATCGCACCGTATGAGTGTCCTAATCCGCCGACAACTGCAGCAGCAAAGATCGGAAGCACGATGTTAAACGCCAAATCTGGCTTCAAAATCACATCCAGCGCCAGCATTGTTCCCGCCATTGCAGCAAGACTGCCTGCGATGATCCAAGTTGCACGCACCACTGCTGCTGTGTTGATTCCAGAAACCTGAGCCAAACTCGGATTATCCGCCATCGCGCGCATGCCTTTACCCAAACGTGTGCGGGTCAAGAAATAGTGCAGAACAATTACAGCAACTACTGTTGTAACGATCACAAGGATCTGTGGTTCCGAAATGTTGATTGAGCGCTTCACGCCTTCAATTGGCAGTTTGAAGCGGAACAAGTCCTTGGTTTCATTTTCAAAGAAACTGCGTGTTGCAGTTCCTGCAAACAAACGAATGAGACCTTGCATCATCAAGGTTACACCAATTGAAGCAATCAACAGAGTTACCGTCTTTACGCCTTTGGCTCGTAACGGCTCGTAGAAGCCTTTATCGATACCCAGCGCAAGGCCAGCTGTTATCGCCATTGCAAATGGCAACACAATAAAACCGGTCGGAAGTGGCGTTTGAATGCCCATAGCCTGAAAAAGGCCAACAAGCATAAACGAGATGAAAGCACCCAATGTCATCATGTCACCATGGGCAAAGTGCGCAAAACGCAAAATACCAAAGATCAATGTGACACCAACAGCGCCAAGAGCATAGACCGAGCCCAGAGTTGCCCCTGAGATGATCACTTTATTCAAAAAGAAAATAAGTTCATTCATAGCGTTAGATCCCCACTAACCGCCAAGGAAACTGCGAGCGACTTCTGGGTCGTCCAACAATTCCCGTCCAGTACCTGTGTACCGATTTTTACCGCCTGCCAAAACAAAGCCTTTTGTGGCAAATTCTAGTGCTTGGCGCGCGTTCTGCTCAACCATCAAAATGCCCACTCCGGACTTATTGACGTTCACAACAGTTTCAAAGATTTCCATCATATAACGAGGACTTAGCCCAGCAGATGGTTCATCCAACATCAAAAGCTTTGGCTCACTCATAAGCGCCCTGCCCATGGCCACCATCTGACGCTGACCGCCGGAAAGTTCGCCAGCGTTTTGCTTTTGCTTTTCCTTAAGTGGCGGGAACATTTCATAAACGTACTCAAGCGTGTCGCTCAAGTCGTCGTCACGAATGTAACCGCCCATCTCCAAATTCTCATGCACCGTCATCTCAGTGAACACGTTGAACTCTTGCGGCACAAAACTCAGCCCCAAAGGCACCAGCTTATCAGGCATCATGCTGGCAATCTCGTCGCCGTCCAGATTGATTGATCCGTCGGTAACTTGCAGCAAACCAAAAATCGCTTTGAGCGTTGTCGATTTACCCGCACCGTTTGGCCCAACGATCACACCGATATCTTCGATATCGATAGACATGTTGACGCCATTTAGGATAGGCGCACCGCCATACCCGCCATGAAGGTCTTTAACCTCTAGCAAACTCATGATGCAGCCTCCACAGCACTTCCGAAGTAGGCTTCAATAATTTCTGGGTTTGCTCGAATTTCTTCCATTGGCCCTTCTGCAATCACTGTGCCTTGAGCCATTACAATCACCGGATCACAAAGCTCACCGATCAAGTCCATATCGTGCTCAATCACAAAGAACGTATATCCAAGCTCTTTGTTCATCCGCTGGATATTGCTCGCAAGGTCTTTCAACAGTGTTCGGTTCACACCAGCAGCCACTTCATCAAGAAGCACCGCTTTTGCGTCAGTCATCATGGTCCGTCCAAGCTCGAGGAGCTTCTTCTGGCCACCAGATAAATTGCCCGCCAGTTCACCCTTCACGTGTCCAAGATGCAAGAAATCAATCACATCGTTGGCCATGCGACGGACTTCATAGTCAAAGTCTGTCACGTGCTTTGTGCTGAACCAAGATTGGAAAAGACTTTCGCCCGGCTGTTCAGACGCGGCAACCATCAGGTTTTCCAGCGCAGTCATGTGCGAAAATTCATGTGCAATTTGGAATGTGCGCAACATGCCTTTTTCATAAAGCTCGTGCGGTTTCAGCGAGGTAACGTCTTCGCCATCAAAGATGACTTCGCCGACGTCCGGCGAAAGCGTCCCTGCAACAATGTTAAACAGTGTGGATTTACCCGCCCCGTTCGGTCCGATCAGTCCTGTGATCGAGCCTTTTTCGACTTGCAATGAGCAGTCGGATACGGCCTTCAGTCCTCCAAAACTTTTGGAGACCCCCCTGACCTCAATTATGTTTTCTTTACTCACCCCGTATTGTCCCCTCTTGTCGGAGTTTTTTGGATGCTAAATTGCCCTACAATCCATACAAAGGCAATCGACCTTTGCATTCGCCTTTAGAACAAGCTCAGCACCGCATCTGCAGTCGACTGATTGCATGCAAATGGCACATCATAAAGTGTGGCCAATCGAACAAGCGCTTTCACGTCAACATCGTGCGGCATTGCGGCAAGGGCATCTATGAAGAAAATAAGACCGTCAAGTTTCTTCTCGACAATCATCGACCCCAATTGAGCGTCACCGCCCAATGGACCACTTTTGAGTAAAGTGATTTCAAGACCAGTTTTATCAATAATAGATTTGCCAGTTGTTCCGGTTGCAAACAACTCAAGTTGTGAAAGCTGATCACGGTGGTTTAGACACCACTCTGTCAGCAACTCTTTCTTTTCGTCATGGGCAACGAGCCCAATAGACTTTTTCACTTCACATGCCCAGACCCGCTTTTGGCGAGCCCGCTCCTCAACACTGCATTAATGCATTGTTACAGCAAAGCGTTCAGCGTTTCCACCAAAAGACCAACTAATTAGCAGTTCTGCTTATTCGGGGTGCGTTACCCACAACGGGCATATGTTTTGACACGAACAGATCAGCTCAGGAGCTCACCCAAGCAGATCAAAAGGTATACCGCTTTTTTATTCTAAAACTCTTGCCATTCTTCCGCTTCAGCAGCTGGAGCCAGGGCATTTGCGCCCTGCGTTGCTGGAGCAGGTGTAGATTTTGGTGCTGCTTCCGGTGTCTTTGCTAGTGGTGGCCTTGCGCGTTTCGCTGCTCCCCCGACGCCAAGATCGAACTGATCGACCAGCATATCCAATTCACTCGCTTGGTTCTCGGCAGAGCCAACCGCGGCATTGGTTTCTTGCACCAAGCTCGCATTATGCTGTGTCATTTGATCCATTTCGCGGATGGAATGCGAAATATCGTTTATAGAAGAAGCTTGCTCTTGGCTCTGGGACGCAATTTCGTCCATTAGGGTATTCACACCGCGCACAGATGAGACAATTCCATCTAGGTTCTCGGCGGCCTGAGCAACAAGCTTAGTTCCACCCTCTACTTCTGCTCCGGACTGATCGATGAGGACTTTAACCTCACTCGATGCTTGCGCTGCGGACTGTGCCAAGCGTCGAACTTCAATCGCCACAACAGCGAAGCCCTTGCCGGCCTCACCTGCTCGAGCCGCTTCAACAGATGCGTTCAAAGCAAGCAAATTGGTTTGGAAGGCGATGTCATCAATCATACCAATAATATCAGAGATCTTATCGGATGAAGCAGTTATGCGTTTCATGGCTTCGTTGGCTTGCGCCATAACATCACCGCCGCGATCAGCGACAGTCCGCGCCTCGGTAACAGAGGCCTGCGCCTTCTTTGCGTTCTCAGTGTTTGAATGCACAGTCTCTGCAAGTTGTTCAGTCGTCGCCGAAGTCTCTTCTATCGATGCCGCTTGGCGCGTTGTTCGTTCTGAAAGGTCATTGGCGCCAGAAAGAATTTCGCCTGTTGCAGACTTAAGCGCTTTGGATGTTTCGCCAATCTGGGTGACTAACCCAGTAAAACGCTCAGCCACTTGGTTTGTGTTCGTTTTTAGCTCTTGGAAGGAACCGTCGTACTTTCCCTGCATCCGTTTGGACAGATCGAAGTTCGCTAAAGCTGAAAGAACTTGACCTGTGTCACCTAATCCGCGCTCGACAGTCTCGACCAATTCATTCACAGCATCTGCGAGCAGGTTTAGCTCATCGTCCGGAAAGTTAGTTTCAATACGGCGAGAAAAATCGCCAGAAGAAGCCGCCATCACAACACTGCCAAAAGCGTCTCGCAATTCTGTCACCATTTGCTCACGCATAACCGTGGTTGCTTGCTGCGCTTCTTCTCGTTCTTCTGATGCTATTCGCGTGTTCTCGACTTCGCGTTCAGCCAATTCAGATTTCTCCTGCGAAACTTTCAACAGTTTGCGTGTGTTTGTCATCATCCAAACTAAAGCAACCGTCTCACTGGCCAATATCACTCCGTGCAACAACACACGCTCAATAGAGCCACCGCCATAGAATACCATATCCGGTAGTCCCATGCCCAAAACAAGGTGGTGCACGACCACAAGAACGGCGCCCAAAAGGATTGGCCTGTGATCATAGAATAACGCACAGAGTGCTAGTGCCGAGAAGAACGCCATGTGCATGTCGCTTTGGAAAGGATGGCCAGTTGCTGCAATAAGCAATCCCATCACTTGCGCCATTAGAACTGCGACAGACGTATAGCGATAGACAGTGCTGTTTGCTGATATGAAATAGTTTGCACCTAACAATGCTGCACCGGCTCCCGCCAAATAGGTGCCCAACCCGATTGTGCCTTGCAACAGGATCTCAACAGTTGCGACAGAAACTGCCAATAAAAGGGCGAGAACTGCTGTTGTTTTGGAGGCTAATTCGCGGAGTTGCTCAATGGTCATAGTATGTCCTTGGTGCACGTCACTGTAGTGTGAATGTCTTCACTCACTTACTTGGTACGCATCGCCATTCCAATTTCTGGAGCGGGCAAACCGCAAATGGCACATTACAAAAAAAGTATACTTAACAATAAGTGACATCGAAGGGTTAACAACGCGTTATGTCGCTTCTTAGGGCCAAAAGAAAAGGCCCAACTGTCAAACAATCGGGCCTTAGTGCATTGATGGAAATAATGTCGTTTACAGCTAGCCTGTTTTTGCAAGTCTGCTGCTAGTAGATGAAGAATAGCCCTTTTCAGTTTTGAACTGCTCCACAACCACATCCAGCTCGCTCGCTTGCGACTCTGTTTGATCAATTGCAGCATTGGTTTCCTCGACCAAGGCTGCGTTGTGCTGTGTCATTTGATCCATCTCACGTATCGAGTGAGTGATGTCATTGATTGAGGAAGCCTGCTCTTTGCTTTCCTTAGCAATGTCATCCATTAGCGCGGTGACACCACGTACAGACTCTACGATGCCAACAAGGTTTTCCGAAGCTTGGGACACTAGTTTTGTGCCGCCTTCCACTTCTGTTCCTGACTGCTCAATTAACACTTTCACTTCGCTAGAAGCTTGTGCGGCAGATTGTGCAAGACGACGAACTTCAATCGCAACCACCGCAAAGCCTTTGCCCGCTTCACCTGCACGAGCCGCTTCAACAGATGCGTTCAATGCAAGCAAATTGGTTTGAAATGCGATGTCGTCAATCATGCCAATAATATCTGAAATCTTACTAGACGAAGCTGTAATTCGTTTCATGGCTTCATTCGCTTCAGCCATTACATCGCCACCACGCTCAGCAACACCGCGTGCTTCCGTAATTGAAGCTTGTGCCTGAACAGCGCGTTCGGTGTTTTCACGGACCGTTTCAGCCAATTGCTCAGTTGTCGCAGAAGTTTCCTCGATGGAAGCAGCTTGCCTGCTTGTGCGTTCAGAAAGGTCATTGGAACCAGACAGGATCTCGCCGGTTGCTTGTTTCAAAGCGCGCGATGTTCCGCCGATTTGATTGACCACATTCGAGAAGCGATCAGCAACTTTGTTCATGTTGGTTTTAAGTTCAAGAAACGATCCCTGATAATCACCTTGCATGCGCTCGGTCAAATCATACTCAGCCAGTGCAGACAGAACTTCGGTCGTGTCTGCCAAACCTTTTTCAACAGTGCCCACCAACTCATTAACTGAGTCAGCCAACATATTGAGTTCATCGTCTGGGAAGTTGGTGTCAATTCGCCGCGTAAAATCACCAGCAGACGCTGCTTGCACGACACCACCAAAAGCTTCACGCAGGTCAGTGACCATTTTCTCGCGTTGTTGGGTGTTTTGAACTTGTTCAGCGGCACGATCGTTAGAGGCCTGAATGGAGTCTTGTGCGGATTGCTCGGCCAATGAAGATTGTTCGTTCGCCACATTCATGAACTTACGGGTGTTGATAATCATCCAGACAAGCGCGACGGCTTCTGCAACCAAGATCACTGCGTGAACAACGATGCGGAGCAAAGTTCCCTCACCGAAAAACAACAGTTCTTCAAGGGTCAAGCCCAATGCAATATGGTGAACAGCAACAAGTAAGGTTCCCAAAATCACGGGGCGAATGTCATAGAACAATGCACAAACGGCTAACGTTGCAAAGAACGCCATATGGATATCAGTTTGGAAGGCATACCCTTTTGAGGCAATAACCAGTGCCATGACTTGCGCCATTAACACAGACACGGCCGCATATTGGAAGGAGGCCTTCTGGCGAATCGTGAAATACGCTCCACCAAGTGCAGCCAAACAAACGATTGCAAGCTGAGCCCCAATTTGTATTCCGCCTTGCGCATAAAACTCAACGGCGCAAACTGCCAGCGTCAGAATTACACTTGTTGCCATTGCGAACTTTATTGCCAGCTGCCGAAGTTGTTCTATTTTCATTTTACTATCTCCATTACTGGAATTGCTTGCTCCAAAGGACCACAAAGTCCGGTAGCCGCTGCAAAAAACCAGGCACCATGTTCATACAAAGATCGTTTGTGGTCTTCGCTTTGAACTTGAACGACAAATACGTTTGGAAGGCGTGAGGGCGATACAAGCTGCGCGCCAGATTGAACAATCGTTTGAACAACCACATTGTGGCTTGTCCATGGTGGGAAAATGACAGCCATTTCACCCTCTTCAGGTGGCTGCATATATCCTATGACACCAACAACTGCAGCAAAGACACTAATCGCGATTGCTGGTAGCAAATCTCGAAATTTTAACCTGTCTTCGCTCATCTCAACATATGCCTCACATTCAAACATATCTCAGTGTTTAAGTGATATCGGCTTTTGGTTAATTTCACGTATATTGGATAAAATATGGATATTCCAAAGAAAAACCGGCTGATACAGATCAGCCGGTTTCAAACATTCGTGAATCACAATTTTGGAACTAGAATTCTTGCCATTGTTCATCAGGTGTTTTTAGCGCCGCACTACCGTTACTCAAGTAGGCATTTGCCGCCTTTTTCTGAAGGCCCCGCGCGTCTTGTTTAGCTTCTGGCGTCTGCGACACGGTAGGTGTCTGTTGCGCAGCCGCTGCCACATGACTTTCATCGATCATAAACTGGTCGACCACACGATCCAGTTCAGACGCCTGCGTTTCAGTTTGATCGATCGCAGCGTTAGTTTCCTCAACCAGAGCAGCGTTGTGCTGTGTCATTTCATCCATCTCACGAATAGAATGTGAAATATCATTGATTGACGCCGCTTGTTCTTGGCTTTCTTTCGCAATTTCGTCCATCAAGGCTGTAACGCCCTGAACTGACTCGACGATCCCATCAAGATTCTCAGAAGCTTGTGCAACGAGCTTGGTACCGCCATCAACCTCAACACCTGATTGCTCGATCAAGACTTTGACCTCGCTTGAAGCTTGGGCAGCGGATTGGGCCAGTCTACGAACTTCAACGGCAACAACCGCAAAACCTTTACCTGCTTCACCGGCTCGAGCAGCTTCAACAGAAGCATTTAGAGCAAGCAAATTGGTCTGGAAAGCAATATCGTCGATCATGCCAATAATGTCAGAGATCTTGTTGGAAGAAGCTGTAATGCGCTGCATCGCCTCGTTAGCATCGCGCATAACTTGGCCGCCGCGTTCTGCAACATCGCTTGCTTTACTCGCAGAGCTTTGAGCACGTTGTGCGCGCTCTGTATTGTCACGAACTGTTTCAGCTAATTGTTCTGTCGATGCAGAAGTCTCTTCAATAGAAGCCGCTTGGCGCGTTGTACGTTCCGATAGATCATTTGCACCGCCCAAAATTTCGCCGGTGGCCGTTTTAAGTGCTCTGGAGGTTTCACGTAGGCTACCAATAACATCCGTAAGCTTATCGCCAACACGGTTCGTATTGTCCTTCAACTCAAGGAATGAACCTTGATAGTCACCCTCAATGCGCTTCGTTAGATCGGTGTTCGCAAGTGCTGCGAGTACTTGACCCGTTTCATTCAGACCACGATCAACGGTTTCAACCAGCTCATTGACACCATGTGCGAGCTTGTTGATTTCTTCATCAGGAAATTGAGCTTGGACGCGTCGAGAGAAATCGCCCTGAACCGCAGCCCCAACAACATCACCAAACGCATTTTGCAAGTCTTGCATCATGTTAGAGCGTTCAACGATACGTTGTTTTGAAGCAACCTTTTCTTCTTCGGTCATCTCCAAAACTTGGCGGCCATTGGCGCGGAACACTTCAACGGCTCTGGCCATTTCGCCAAGCTCGTTGGTCTTAAGGGTATAAGGCACCTCGTAGTCGTAATTGCCATTAGCAATTTCCGTCATTGCATCAGAGATGCGTGGAATGGGTCGCAGCATCAATCGTGCGACAACAAATGCCATGACAGCAGCCACTCCCAGAACAGCTGCGGCAACCACAACAATCAGTTGCAGCGTTTCCATAACGCGGGCAAAGAACTTAGACATCGGGGCGCCGACAAAAACAGCGCCAACAATATTGTCTTTTTTGTCTTGGATCGGTTGGTAAACCGCGTAATACGCAACGTCCCTGATCATAACTTCACCAGCAAATTTTTCGTTCGCCAGAAGGCGCTCGTATGCTGGATGCTCGGCGTTTAGGAGATACTCTTTATCTCTTTCGCCTGTTGCAGGGTCAATCATTGTCGTCGTGAATTGCAGGAAGCCTTCTTGCTCTGGCTCAAAGCGCATTAACGAGGATGGTTCTTTGGTGATGCCGGTTAGCGCATTGACCATATCATCTGTGCGCAGTTTCGGCATCTTGAAGGTCGTAATAGTTGTGTACTCACCGGCCTCGTCGCGCGCCATGTCAGAACCAGGCATTTGCGTTTCAAGTACGGCAATGGTCGTTCGCATATTCGCAAGCTGAGCATTTCTAGCTTGCTCCATTACGCTGGCGGAGATTTGGAAATAGATTGCTGTAGCAACAGCGGCGATGGAGAGAGCGATGCTTCCAACGACAAACAAGGCGATTGAGGTCGTCAACTTGAGACTTGGAAGTTTTAGTTGAAATTTTTTCTGCATTTCATGTCACATCAACCTAAACAAAACTCGCCGGTGATGTGTCCTTTTTAAAATGTCATTTACCCCACCGTATGACAGTTTAGTAAATTCAACTTTAATGTGCAGAATAGTATGCAAAAACGTGAATAATCGGGCTTGACACGCTCA
>Ga0315336_1001555_pt1 | contig 43010 bp, 29 predicted proteins | sample ASW5metaG_FD_204512 | JGI IMG/M metagenome (GOLD analysis project Ga0315336, IMG submission 204512) | Ammonia-oxidizing marine archaeal communities from Monterey Bay, California, United States - ASW #5 | ecosystem: Environmental > Aquatic > Marine > Intertidal zone | place: USA: California... | reverse complement strand
TACTTCCAATGACGCGTACCGCCAACAAACCGCAGCCCTCCTTACCTTCCATTGGACCACGGCTCGCCATTGCGGTTCCAGTGAACCTGTACTGGCCGCCGATCGCGACATTCTCCCAACGGGAGATCCGCCACTTATCGCCATTCGTGTCACCAATGTCGCGATCTCGATGTCCCACCTTTCGACCCGATGGGCGGATCGGTCAATAACAACCTTTGCAAGGGGGTCGTAAAAGTTGGCACGCAGCCTGCACAGTCACTGGGCGTTCACCGGGTTGCATGTCCGTGCCCCTGATTCGCAGCCGGGTGGATGCCAAGGAGGGGCGGCGCTGGGAATTCACTCGGCGTCGTCCCCCCGGGCAAATCACTCCTTTGGAGTGAGGGTCCCGGAGATACCAGGCGGCGCAAGTGGCGTTCCCTCCGCGAGCTGGGCGACCATGCGGTCGAGCGGCCAGTTGTTGTCGTCGTAGCGCTCGATGAGCTTGCCGCCGCGATCGATGACCAGCGTGCGGAGCCCATGGAGAATCTGATCTCCCTCCCGCGTGACCGGCAACCCGGCCAGCAAGGCGAGGTCCGCCAGGGGCTCACGTTCGAGTCTTCCGAAGTGCCACTTGCCCGCATCGGCGCTGACGTTGTTCGCGTATTCGGCCAGAAGCTCGAGCGTGTCGTGCTCCGGATCGAGAGTAATGGCGACGATTCGGGCATCCGCTGGCATGACCTCCTGAAGCGCCTGCATGCGCGAAATGATGGCTGGGCAGGCCTCGGGAATCGGACACCGCGTGTACAGGAACGTCAAGACCAACCGCTGGCTCTGGGCTTCACCCAGCGCCGCCGCGCGTCCATCGTGGGTTGGAATCGAGAGATTCGGGAAGGTCTGGCCGGAGCGGAGCGGCAGCGGCCCATCGTCGATGATCTCCGGCGCAGGTCCCTTTCCTGTGATTCGAATCTTGGTCAGCTCGCCACCGAGTTCCTCGCCGATCTCCAAGCGCGCCACGATGCGATGGCCCGGCACAAGCCCTTCGAGCAACGAGGGGTCCTCGACCTCGAAAGGCATCGTCATCGCCCCCATGAAACCGGGGATCTCTCGGTGGTCGATGACCACGGACTGCGGATGCACCTCCACCACACTGCCTTCGACCACGTAGCTCTCACCGCCGCAGGCGAAGAGAAGCGCCAGGATGCATGTCCACATGGATCACGAACTAGCGCGCGGCGGCCCCAGCTGCATCACGCGCTCGGCGAGGGATCGAGCCTGTGTAATGGCAGAGTCGGCGTTTTCCGACCCGTATCGCACCTGGTAGTACAGCCACGCAAGCTCTTCCAGCGCCATGGCGTCCTCGGTCGTGCGCTCCTGTACCCAACGACTCGCCTCCAGCGGTGGCAACGAAAGGGGGATCTGCCACCCTTGCTTTTCCAGGTGCCTACGCGCCCGAAAATGCTGATTGGCGACCGGACCTCGAGGTTGCAGAACGCGCTCGCCCGCCATGCGATGCAGCCAGCGGTCCATGAGAAACTGCAAGACTCCGCCGACCAGCGCCGACAATCCAACGAGCAATCCGAGACCGATGAAAGGGACGCGATCGGCCCGTTCCTTCGCCACGGGCAGTGCCCGCTCGACTCGCCGCCCCGCGGCCATCACGGTGGCGATCTGCGCATCCCGATCCCAGCCGAGGATGGTCGAGTCCCAGAATGAGGCGATGTTCTCCAAAACTGTGGGTGCCGCTGGCGGCGAGATCATGGCCTCCGGTCCGGGGGTGGCGTCAGTGAGAACCCAACCCACGCCATCCACGTGCACCTCTACCCAGGAATGGGCGTTGTACCCTCGAAAGACCAGTTCGCCGCCAACGGGATCAACCTCTCCCCCGGCGAAGCCGTTGACCAAGCGGGTCGGTACAGCCAGTGTCCGCAGAAGAATGGCCTGCGCCGACGCGAAGTATTCGCAGTGGCCCGTCTTCCGCTCGAAGAGGAAGGCCGAGAGCGGCAGGGTCTCTCCGGCGTCCCTTGGCACGCGCGTGTATGCGTACTCCGTTCGCAGGTAGTCACCGATGAGCGTGGCCCTGGCGAGCGCATCGGTCTCATCGCCGACGATCTCCAATGCCAATGCCTTGATCCTGGGATCCAGATTCTCGGGAATTCCCCTCCACGTGGAGGTATCCGCTTCGGAAGTGCCGAGGGAACCGCTCGGACCGAGGGGACCCAGGGACCTCATCTCATAGCGGATGACACCCCCTGGCCTATCGACGAACCAGGCGTGTTGTGGGTCGCGCTTCAGCCCGCGCCCCTCCGCATCGATGTACAGGATCTCTCCGGCCGTGAAGAGCACGCCTTCGGACCGCCCCTGAAGAGTCACCGTCATCTTGTAGGAGTCGGCCGGATACGAAGCAGCGGCCGCGATCTCCGCATCGCCAGCCGGGGCCGTCCTCACCCAACGCCGCCCATCGAACAGATCGAGCGCGACACCGCGGAAGTAGACGGGACCGGGCGCTGGCGGCCAGATTCCGACCCGAAAGACCTCGACTGGATCATCGAAGAGTTCGTCGATGACGCCGAGCTCCACGTCGTCGGTGAACCCGGTAAATGAACTGCCCTCATTCGGGCCGTCGCCCTCGGATGACACACGCGGCCGCCCCCCCGCGCCCGCAGCGTCAGGTGGGGGAGCAGTGCCACCGGCAGTGCCAGGGCCCAAAAGACCATCACGCCCAAGAAGATCGGGTCCTCGGTGCTGCTGGCGCAGGCCACAATCATCAAGCCGGAGAGCAGCACGGTCACTCTGTCGTCCGCGGCAACCCGACGGGCCAGAGAACGGTGCACCTGCAAATACATGAGCGCCAGGCCGAGGGACTGCTGCCGATCACCCCCGCGCCAGAGCCAGAGCGTGATGCCGATCATCACCGGACCGGTGATCAGGGGCCAGGGAATGCGTTGGAGCTTGCCCCGAACGATGGGCGCCAACAGGCAGAGGAGGATGGCGACAGGTGCCATCTGGGAGACCGGACCGCCCAGTAGGGACAAGGCCACCAGCCCGGCGACGACCGAAACCGAGAGACCCAGCTGTCGGACTCCGATCATGCCGACACCTCAGGCTGCCGGGCTAGAGTCTCCAGCAAGGCGCGTCTCCACACCCCGCCAGTGTTGGGCCTGAAGCGCTCGTCTCCGCCGGGAACGCCGCGGAGAACGAGGCCCACGCGGCAGCCCTTTCCAAAGGCGCGGATGATCTCGCCGGTCGCGCGGGACAACTCTCGTTCCCAAGCGGCGCCAGCGCGCTGATCGACTGTGACTTCTACGAACGGCTCGACGTCCCCCGCGCGTTCTACGACGACGACCTCGCCGACGCGGGCGGTGGTGCGCCAGTGGATGGATTTCGGCCGATCTCCGGGTCGATAGGGTCGCAAACCCAGAAAGTCCCCGCTGATTCCGCGACCCTGGGTCGCCTCTACCCCACCCTCGCGATCTCCTGGTTGTTGGCGAATATTCGCGGACCCTGGGCGCGGATACACCAGAATTTCGGCACGGATCGGCAGATCCACTCGGTGGCGGGTGAGACCGAATGGAAACGTCGACTGCACCCGCAGACCGCGCAATTTGATGGATCCCCGCCGATCGAATCTCCACCCGACGCGAAGAGCCGCCACCTCTCCGGGTTCGACCGCCTCGCAACGACCTCTCGCCGTGGTGTCGAGATCGCGGACCTCGAGATCGAGGGACGGCATCCAACGCCGCCGATTGCGGATCTGAATGCGCCCATTGGCTTCGATACCCGCAAACAGCTCTGCCGGAAGCAGGCGCACCGCCGTCAAACCGCGCAGGTTCCACTGTCCCGCCGCCAGGGAGAGCCCACCGACGGCCCAGAGGACCGCGACGATCATGTAGAGCAGATTGTTTCCAGAGGCGACGGCCACAGCGGAGATCGGGAGTGTGAGGCCGAGGAGCGCCATGCCCTCGCGGGTCGGCCGAACTCCGTTCACTGAGGTGCGGGGAGCTCGTCGAGAATGCCGCGGATCGCTACCGCGCCACCATCGCCACCGGACGCGCCTCCAGACCGGGGCAGCACACGATGGGCGAGAACCGGGCAGGCGAGGTCACGCACGTCTTCGGGAATCACGAAGTTCCGGCCGTTTACCAGCGCGTAGGCTTTGATGGCCGAGTACAGCGCCTGGGCACCGCGTGTCGAAACCCCTCGAAGAAGGCGGGCATCGGTACGGGTGTGCTGGACGAGGTCGAGCAGGTACTCTTCGACTTCGCCGGGTACGGAGGTGCTGGCAGCGGCACGCATGAGCGCCGCGACCTCGGCCAAAGACAACACGGATTGCGCGACCTTGCGGTTCATCCCGCCAGCGCGCAAGACCTCTCTCTCGGCCTCGCGGTCGGGGTAGCCCACGTGGAGGCGCATGAGGAAGCGATCCAGCTGCGAGTCCGGAAGGTGGAAAGTGCCATGGAAGTCGAAAGGATTCTGGGTCGCGACGACGAGGAACGGCTTCGGCAGCGCTCGGGTCTCGCCATCACAGGTGACCTGCCCTTCGGACATCGCCTCGAAGAGTGCGGACTGCGTGCGGGGAGTGGTCCGGTTGATCTCGTCGGCGAGCACCACGTTGGCGAACAGCGGCCCAGGCCTCCATTCGAAAGCACCACTGTCGCGATCGAGGACGCTGACGCCGGTAATGTCACCGGGCAGCAGATCCGATGTGAACTGAATGCGCGAAAACGTGCCACCGACCGATGCAGCCAACGCGGCGGCCATGGTGGTCTTGCCGACTCCGGGCACGTCTTGAAGGAGGAGGTGTCCACCGGCCAGCACCGCCGTCAGAGCCAGGTCTACGACGTCCCGCTTGCCGCGGATCACCTCGCAGATCGAGCTGCGAAGGCGCTCTACCGCTTCGGCCGGCGATGCCTCTCCGGCGGGCTTGGGTATGGCGCTCACTTCACCTCTTCTACGTACTTGCCCGACAGCTTGAGCGTGTACTGGCAGCCCGGCGAGATGTCCGGGTCTTCGCTGCTGACGACCTCGAAGGTCTCGGTGCCATCCCAGTCGGTGCCGTTGCCGGGCTGGCAGCTCTTGCCGCCGCCGACGTTCACGGTCGCAGACCCCTGGATCTGCCAGCGAATGTCGAAGCCTTCGCGCGTGTCTTCCCAGATCACCGATTCGTACACAATGCTGCATCCGTTGGTGCTTCCGGTGGCGAATTCGTCGGTCGCCACCGCCATGGTGATGTCGTTGCCATCGAAGACGACGCGGTATTCCAGCTTGTCGTTGTACTGGGCGTTTCCACCCGTGCACTCGTCCGCATCGCCCTGGATGGCGATGTTCCAGTAGTGGCCCTTTAGATCGGCGTTTGTGCAGCCAACCAGAACCAAAGCCAAGAGCGGTACCCGCATGCAGTCTCCAAGGGGTGCTGACAAGCCGTTGCGCTCCTGCACCCCGACTCATATATACCGAGGTCGCAGACTCCGTTCAAAGCGGAGCACCACCTGCTTTTCGTCAACTTGACGCTCGGAGCCATTTTGTCCCAGGACACCCCCGTATTCGTCGCCCGTGAGAAGGACGTGGCCGCCCTCAACGATGCCTGGCAACAGGCAGCGGCAGGGACGGCACGCTTTATCCGCCTTCAAGCTCCATTTGGTGGAGGGCGGCGCGCCCTGTCATCGGAGTTCTTGAGGGGTGTACAGAGCAGCAATGACGACGCCATCATCTGGCGTGTCAACTGTCTCGATCAGGAAAATGGCCTGCAGTGGTTGGTCCGCATGTATGGGTCGCTGGTGGCCACCCTCGGCGCCGACATCCTGCGGCGCGGAAAGGTTGAAATGGTGCTCAACGCCCAGTTGCCGGGTCAACCCAAGAGGGTCCAGAACTGGTATCAGCAGTTCATCGCGTCCCTGAAAGAGGCCAAGACCGATCGCCAGAAAGGCGAGGTCAAGCTTCGGATGCCACAGGACAACCCACTCATTGGTCTGGTCGAGATCGTCGCGGCCATCAGCCGCAAGATCCCCCTGATCCTCGAGCTTCAGAATGCGTACTCGGTGAACTCGATGGCCCTGGCCATGTTCGTCGAGGCCCTTCACCTCGAGTCCAGGGAGTCCGGGGCGACGCTGATGGTGGTGCTCTTCGACGAGCCCAGCAACGAGGTGTCCGAGAGCCTTCACCCCATGCCCCTGCTCGACTACTACGAGCGCGGTGGCGCCGAGGCACTCGCGATCGCCCCATGGGGCGAGGCCGAAACACAGAAGTTCCTCACCTCTAAAGGCATGACGGCCAACGCCGCTCAGATCGCCCAGATCTCAAAGGGACGGCCCGGATTCATCGCCGAGCTGGTCGAGATCCTCGAAGAGGACGGCAAGCTCGGTGACGATCTGGCCGACGTGTCGTTTGGATCCCTGGTGCCCTTCGATGTGGACGAGGAGGAACTCGAGGTTCCCAGCGCGCCGCCCGAAGACGGCCAGCGCAAACACGCTGGGCCCGACGATTGTGTACGGGTCGCATTCCTGGCCGCGCTGCTGGGACAGGCATTCCCATCGAATCTGGTGGCCGATATGGGCGGTTTCGACCGGGAGTCGATCGACGACCTGTTCGACGCGATGGGCGATCTCTTCGAGGAAGTCCAGTTCAGCAAAGAGCTGGGAACGTGGATCTACCGCTTCAAACGCGGTGCCTGGCGCGAGGGCGTGCTCGAGCAGAACGCCGACGAAGAGTCCCAGGAGGTCGCCCGCAGGGTCGGCATGTTCATGGAGCGATTCCTCGTCCCACGCGGCTACGGCTTCATCGTCAAGACTGCGCGGGTCTACGCCGAGCACGGCGCACCCGATCGCGCGAAGATGATCCGCGCGATGGCGCTGTCCAACGATGGGCCCGACGTGTGGGGCCTGGCGTACGATTTCTCCACCTACTTCGACGAGATCCACTGGCCCGACACCATGCGCCGCACGGTCTACATGAACCTCCTCGAGCGACTGGTGAATGCCAACAACGTGCAGGCCGCCGAGAAAATCCACTCGGACGTGACCGAATGGGCCACCGAGCGCGAAGACCGCGACATGTTGGCCTGGCTGCTCTACCTCGGATCTCGTCTCGATGCGCGTCGCAATGACCTCTACCGCGCCCGCGACCGGGCCCGCGATGCCGCCAAGCTGTATGAGGCCCTCGACAACAAGATCAAGGTTGCCGAGATCGAGAACCACATGGCGATGCTCGAGCTCCAAGATGGCAACCCGACCGCGGCCCTCGAGCACACCAATGCCGCCATCGAAAAGGGCAAGAGCGAGACCGGAGAAGAGGGAGAATTCTCCATCGCTCCTGGGATCCTCGCCAGCTCCGAGCACATTCGCGGCCTGGTGGCGCGACGCTCCGGCAACGTCAAGCAGGCCTCGGAACACTTCAAGAAGGCCAACGAGATCGCCGGGCAGGCAGGCCTCGGTCAGCTCGCCCTCGACGCTGGACTCTCTTTTGGCGAGTCGCTCCTGGCGTCCGGCCAGACAACGCCCGCCCGAGACGTTCTCGGACGCGTCCTGGTCATTGCCCAGCAGCTGCGCAACCCGGCTCGCGAGCGCACCGCCTGTGAGCTCCTGGCCCAGGCGGAGGGCGCGCTGAAGAACTTCGACCGCGCCCTGCCTCTGGCCAAGCGCGTTCTCCAGCTGTCGCAACAGCTCAAGCTCACCAACGCCATGCCCATCGACCTCTACAACCTCGGCTTCTTCCACTTCGTGACCAAGCAGCCGACCGAGGCATTGGCCTTCTTCAGGCAAGCCGAGCAAGGCGCCGACGGACTGGGACAGCACCCCGTCGTCAAGGAGCTCTACTACTTCAAGGGTCTCGCCGAACTACAGACCGGCAATCGCGAGGCCGCCAAGGTCTCACTGCGCACGGGCATCCCCTACGCCGAGAAGGCGCAGGATTGGCGAAAGTTGTGCTCCTCACTCGAGAACCTCGCGGCCATCGAGCAGGCGGATGGCGACATTCCCGCGGCGAAAGAGAGCCTGGCACAGGCGATCGAGTACGCAAAGAAGGCGAACCTGAAGGACGAGCGGAAGGGGCTGCAGAAGAAGCTCAACGCTCTGTAGTACAGGAGCAATCAGCTGTCAGCTGGCAGCTGGCAGCATGCTCATGAAGCGATGAACCGAATCGCCCGTTTCTTCCCCAAACGTATGACTGCGCCCTCGTCACCGAGATCGTCGGACCCGAGCAGGTAGTCCACGTCGGTGACCTTCTCGCCGTTCACGCGGACTCCGCCTCCCTGGACCAATCTTCGCGCGGCGCCGCGGGATTTCTCCATGCCGGACTCGGCCAGCAGGTTCACCAGCTTGGTGTCGTCGCCAATGGCGTGGGTCTTCATGTCCGCGCTGGCGACGCCCTGGGTCATCTTGGCGGCCGCTTCCTGCGCAGCACGCAGGGCCTCATCCCCGTGCAGCGTGCGCGTGATCTCGCTTGCCAACACGTGTTTGGCCTTGCGGATGTCAGCGCCTTCGAGCCTTCCCAGCTCGGCGATCTCGTCGAGCTCGAGGAAGGTATACAGCTTGAGAAACCGCACGACATCGCGGTCGTCGACGTTGATCCAGTATTGGTAGAAGTCGAACGGCGAGCACAGCTCGGGGTCGAGCCACACCGCGCCCTTCGCGGTCTTGCCCATCTTGGCGCCGCTGGCGGTGGTGATCAGCGGCGTCGTGAGGCCGTTGGCGTGACCTTGGTCACAGCGACGAATCAATCCAGATCCGGCAATGATGTTGCCCCACTGATCGTCGCCACCGATCTGCAGCGTGCACCCGTAGGAACGGTACAGCTCCAGGAAGTCGTAGGCCTGGAGGATCTGGTAGTTGAACTCGATGAACGACAGTCCGCGCGCCAATCGTTGTTTGTAGCCCTCGGCAGCGATCATCCGGTTCACCGAGAAGTGCTTGCCGATATCGCGTAGGAACTCGAGGTAATTCAGCTCGGTGAGCCACTCGGCATTGTTGAGCATCATGCCTTTGTCGCCGTCGAGCACCAGGAAGTGCTCGAGCTGACCCTTGATCTTGGCCGCGTTGGCGTCGATCTGTTCCGTTGTGAGCATCTTCCGCAGCTCGGTTCGACCTGTCGGATCTCCGACAAGGGTCGTTCCGCCACCGACAATCGCGATACATCTGTGCCCAGCCCTCTGCAGGTGAGCCATGATCATGATCTGAAGCAGCGAACCGACGTGCAGAGACGCGGCTGTCGGGTCGAACCCGATGTAATAGGTCACCTGACCCTCGCTCAGCGCAGATCTGACCTCATCGAGGTTCGTACACTGCTGAACAAACCCTCGGGCCTCCAGCATCTCCAACGCGTCCATTGCGCCTCCAGTGAGCCCTCCCCTAAAATTGCCAGCACACCCCCGCAAGCCATGCCCCATCCAGACGATCGGATCGAACTTCGCGCCACGGACCTGCTCCCGCCCGATGAGCCCCCTGCCGAGCCGCAGGTAAAGCGCATCGCCGAGCGGCGAGTCGCGGGTTGGATGACAGTGAACCGGCTCATGGCCCGCAACGAGAGACGACCCGCTGGCAACTCGAGGCGATTCTGGAAGAAGATCGAGGACGACGATCCTTTCGTTCCGCTCCCGTCGACCAAGCGCATGGCCCAGTCCACCCACGAGCTCTACCCCTCCGAGAGGTTGCCTCGAGTGGAAGCGGCAAGGCCAAAGTCAAAGCCAAAACCGGCCCAGCAGTCGCGCCCTCAACCCAAGCCGAGACCGAAGCCCACCCCGTCTCCACGCAAGACCGAGCCCGTGCACGCGCGGGACACAAAGGCAGCTCGAACGCCACCGCCGAGGCCTCGTGAAAGTGCCGACGAACCGGCAAAGTCCGCGGTAGACCGACGACCGCCCAGGCTACCCAACCCCGAGTTGAAGCGCAGACCGAGGGGGCGAATGTCTGTGGGCCAGAGTCGGCAGGGCCAGCAGCCGAGGCCGCAGGCCCAGCCTCCCCCAGCTCGGAGCGCCGACGAGATCCGAGCCGCCAAACAGGCTGACCGCGAAGCCGAAGGACCCCCGCCACCTCCCGTTCAGCGTGGCCTGGATTCCGTGCTGGCCATGCTGGGAGAACTTCGCGTGGCGGAGACGCTCTACAATCAGGGTGTCACAGGCGACACCAACGCGGACATCGTGGACGAGCCACGCCCAAGACCCAAGGCCGCCGTGAAACCGGCTGCCAAGCCCACACCGCGGCAGGAGGCCCCACCGGCAGCGCGTGAGGCACCAAAACCCAAGCCAACAGCGCCCAAGCCGCCGGTCAACCGCTCACCAACGGGCGCTCAGGGAGGGGGCCTCGACGATCTGTTCGGCGGCCCATCGGAGGGACGCGTCCGGATTGGCAAGCGCAGCAAGCCCAAGTCGAGCGGCTCCGACCAATAAAAAACCCCGGCCGAAGCCGGGGTTCTAGCCTGGAAGGCCGTTCGACCTATCTATGGGCAGATGTTGCCCATGGCCGGGCTGTTGGCCGGGTCATTGTCGTCGCAGTCTCCACCGGTCTCGGTGTAGCCGTCGCCGTCATCGTCGTAGTTGACCGTGCCTTCGTCCACAACGCCGTCGCAGTTGTTGTCGCGCCAGTCGGCGATCTCGGCAGCGCCCGGGTTGGTCGGACGACCGTCCGGGATGAGATCGGCGGGGCTCACGTCGGACAAATCGTCGTCGCAGTCACCAGGAATGCTGAGGTCGGAGCATTGGCTCGGGTCTTCACAGTAGCCATCGCCGTCATCGTCGAAGAGCACGGTGCCCTCGTCCACGAAGCCGTCGCAGTCGTTGTCGGTGAAGTCCGGGAGCTCGGGAGCGCCGGGGTAGACATCGGGGTCGGTGTCGTCGCAGTCGCCGCCGTCGGGGCTGTAGCCGTCGAAGTCGGTGTCTGTCGTGCCCTGGTCGACGATGCCGTCACAGTCATCGTCGATGCCGTTGGTCAGGTCGGTCTCGGGAGCCAAGCCCGGGTTCACGTCCACTGCCCCGTCGTTGCAGTCGTCCGGGTCGATGGAGTTACAGGCCACGATGCTGCCGGTACAGGGGCCGACTTCGCAGTAGCAGTCACCGTCGTCGTCGTAGACTTCGGTGCCCTCGTCGATCGTGCCGTCACAGTCGTCGTCGGCGCCGTTTGCGGTCTCGGTGCCGCCGGGACGGATATCGACATCGTCGTCGTCGCAGTCACCGCCACAGGTCGTGTAGCCGTCGCCGTCCTGGTCGTAGGCCGCTGGGCTTCCGTTCTCGCAGTCGTTTCCGCGCAGGGCAACCTGCGGAAGGGGAACTTCTCCGGCGCGCAGGGTCAGGGAACCCTGGGCAGGATTGTCGTTCTCGGGATGGAATTCGACGGGGATGACCAGTTCGTTTCCGCCCGTCACGATGATCGGAAGGTCGGTTCCGAGGTTGAATACGGAGTTCGAGAACGCCGCGTCGTCGATGACGAGCTCGAGATCCGATTGGTTGCGGAGTGTCAGGTCCTTGGTGTTGAAGTCGCCCACATCGACCGGACCGAAATCGAGACCCAGGGGCCACAATGTCGCTTCAGGGAGGATCGCGCGGGCGCGAACGTCAACGGTCACATTCTTGCCCTCACCCTGATGGGTGATGGTCACTGTGCCGCGATGGTAGCCCTCGTCGCTCGGCGCATAGGTCATAACAACGACGACCACGCCGTCCTTTTCGAGGGTCTGGCTGGTCTCGCCCTCGAACGTGAAGTAGTCGCCCTCTACGTTCTGTACGACGATGTTCTTGATCCCAATATCGCCACCTTTGATGTGGTCAATCTGGATTTCAAAGGTTTCGATAGACCCGACGGGCACCGTGCCGAGATCGGTGAGATGAGGACTGACCTCGAGTTCAGATTCCGTCTGAGTCAGGTTCACGTCCTGGTCGCAGGCCGAAACGGCGACGACGCCGCCGAGCAAACCCAAGATTGTCATCGTCCTAGTCATCTTGCATCCCTGTTGAAGATTCGCGAATTCTACCAGAAAAATGTCAACTCCCGCCAACATTCCTTGGGCGACGCCAGCAAACCGCCCTTCCATCGTTGCCAGACGCGGTACGGCCCCCATGGATCCGGTCTGCCCGATTGGGCGATCCATTCATCGGTCAGTGCCCGGCCGGTTGGCGATCCACGCGGTGAGCGCAGCGGCCAATTCCACGGCCTTCGCCTTCTGCGGATTATGGCCGCCATCCTCGAAAACCACGCGTGGCCCTGCAGGACAGATCCAGTACAGCTTGTCGGAGATCGACTCCTCGATCATCGGGTCGTCCTTTGTCCAGACGAGCATGGTCGGCACTCTCAGGGATCTCAGGTGTCGCTCGTGCAGCGCGAATGAAGTGCCGGCAACACAGTGCACGGTCTGCAAGATCGCCTGATCCTCGTGGCCTTTGAAGCCACTTTTTTCGAATGCGGCCCGCAAGTTCGGGAGGAGTCTCCGACGCAGGGGTCCCACTCTGAGCAAAACCGACACGATCTGTGGCGGGATCGGCCAGAACTTCATGCCCCGGTGCTTCTTGATTCCGATGGAACAAACCAGCACCAGAGAAGAGACGAGGTCGGGTCGCCGGGCCGCCACCGCTGCGGCTACTGCGCCGCCCATGGAATGCCCCATCAGCACCACGGGACCTAGATCGAGGGCATCAATTACCGCGCAGACGAAGTCGGCGCGGGCCGGCAATCCCGACCCCGGCCCACTGCTCAGTGCAGTGCCTCCAAACCCGGGTTGGTCGATGCGTACGAAGCGCACGCCATCCCTCAGAGCCGGCGCGAGCCACCGAAAGTCTCGGACAGATCCGGGCAGTCCATGCAGGGCGACGACCGTCACCCCCTGTCCCTCATCGGTCCACGTCACGACGCCACCGGGCAATTCCAGTCGCTTCGCGGGCGGATCCGACGGCATTTCCGGCGTCATGGGTGCAGGTTACAATCCCCGCCACCTCAGTGGAGAGCCCCCGTGAAGCTGTACGTCCGGCACGCGTTCGACTGCACCCCCGACACCTTCTGGAAAATGTACTGGGACGACGAGTTCGACCAGATGCTGCGCAAGGACAGCACCGTGGAACGAGAGCTGGTGTCCGAGCGATCCGAGGGCCAGGTCAACGTGCGTCGGTTGCGCTTCACACCGGAGAAAGAGCTCCCGAAGCCCGTGGCCAAGCTGGTTGGAAGCAAGAAGCTCATCTACGAGCAGGAAAACCGCTTCGATGCCGACAGGGGCGAGATGCAGTGGCAGGTTATTCCCAGTTTTCTTCCTGGCAAATTCTCAGCTAAGGGCAAGTATGTAGTCCGCGCGACGGCCGGCGGCTGCGAGCGCATCGTCGAGGGCCACATCGACGTCAAGGTCCGCTTCATCGGCGGTCAAATCGAGAAGGCCGTAGTCGCCGAGATCGAGCAATCGTACAACAAGACAGTGGGCGCCTGTCACGCCTGGCTCTCCAAGCACGGGTAGCTTCCGCTCTGCGCTTCGCTCTGATCGCGAGAGGAACTGACCCCATTTTGGCTTCGGGTCAGCCAGGACGGCGGTAGATTTGCGGTCGAGGTCTCCTTGCTCCTTGCGCTGACAGCCCACATCGCCCTCGCCGGCTACGGCGATCCGATCGACGGAATCCCCAACGCGTGGGAACGCGAACTGCACGTGTGGACCAACGCTGCGCGCGTCGAACCCGAGGCCTTCGCGGAGCACTACGACTGTGGGTTCGACAGCTTCAAGCCCAATGAGCAGGAGCCCCAGATGCCGCTCCTGTGGGAGGACGGGCTCGGCGACGCCGCCAGGTTCCACACCGACGACATGGCGGATACCAACAACTTCTCCCACACCTCGTCCGACGGCACCTCCTTCGGAGCCCGCCTGGAACGCTATTACTCGGGTGGCTACGTCGGCGAGAACATCGCAATGGGCTACGGCGATCCCTGGGAAGCCGTCATCATCGGATGGATGTGCTCGACGGGTCACCGCGAGAACATCATGAGCTCGAACTACGAAGAGCTCGGCACAGGTGTCCGCGACACCTGGTACACACAAGACTTCGGCGCCCAGGGTGTCGACATCGCCGCCCACTCGGTGCGATTGGGGGCCCACATCCCCGAGAATCCGGGGGGCAGCGCGGAGCTCATCGCGGCGTTTTACGACGCCAGTGGCGCCGATGTCGTGCGCCTGCGGGCGATCGTCAATGGCGTACCCAAGCGGATGAAGCTCGCCTACGGAACCGAGAGTTCCGGCATCTTCAGCGCCGACATCGACGTAACGGACTCCTGCACCGCCTATTTCTTCGAGGCCGAGCTCGCGGACGGCACCTTCGACACCTACCCCGAAGAGGGCGTCTACGGCTTCGGAACCTGCGATTGGGTCGACCAGGAGGCCCAGTGGATGCACCGCGACGCCGACGGCATGGGATTCGGGGACAGCGGGCCCGAGCCCGAGGAGGAACGCGACGCGCCCGCGCACCGCGAGTGGAGAAAATGGCCCTTCGCCGGCTGCAATAGCACCGGAACTCGCGCTGGATGGACCTTCCTGGTCCTCCTGCCTCTCCTGGCCCGGCGGCGACGCTGATTTCGCTGCTGGCCGCCCTGGCTCTGTCGGCGATCGCGGAGGACGTCCAGCGCGACATGCCCGCCGAAGTCATGCCCGACCGACACTGGGATTTCGAGCACCTGCACCTCGACCTTCGCCTCGATGTCGACGGCGGCCAGGTCTCGGGCACTGCGACCCACACGATTCACCCCCTCGGTACGCGGGCCAGCTCCTTGCGTCTGCACCAGGTCGGCCTCGACATCCAGGGCATCAAGGTGGACGGAAAGGACGTCGACGGCTGGCGCCTGGGCAGGAACACCCTCGATATTCCAATGCCCGAAGCCGGCGATACCCACAGCGTCGCGATCACCTACGCGGCCACACCGCGAACCGGCCTCCATTTCCGCGGCGGCAAGGGCGCATCCGACCCCGGTCGCGAGGTCTGGAGCCAGGGCGAAGGCGCCGACAACCGCTACTGGTTTCCGGGCTGGGACTACCCCAACGACAAGTTCACGGTCTCGACGGACCTGACGGTCCAGAAGGACTATCTCGCCTTCGCAAATGGCCCGCTCATCGGCAGCGAAGACGCAGGTGACGGCTGGAAGAAGTGGTCGTATCGACTGGATCGGCCGATCGTAAACTACTTGGTCGCCGTGGCTGCTGGCGAGTACGCGCTCTACAAAGAAGAGGGCGAAGTCCCCCTGGAATACGTGACCTCGGCCGCGGTCGACGAGCAGGGCGCACAGCTGACCATGGGCTACGCCAAGCCGCAGCTCGTCTACTTCAATGAGCTCCTCGGGACCGACTACCCCTACCCCATGTACCGCCAGGTCCTGGTCAGCCGGTTCTTGTATGGAGGCATGGAGAACGCGGGCATGACCATCCTCGCCGACACCATGCTCGTCCGCTCCGACCTGGACCGATCTGCGCGGGCAGAGGGCGTCGTCGCCCACGAGCTCGCCCATCAGTGGTTCGGGGACCTGCTGACCTGTTACGGCTGGCGAGAGCTCTGGTTGAACGAAGGTTTTGCCACCTTTTATACCGGCAGGTGGTTCGAACATGAACGCGGTTCCCAACACTACGCGGCCAAGGTCGACGGCTGGATGAACGGTGCCTTGCACGCTCGCGCCCCAATGGCCGCGCGCTCCTGGTCGAAGGTCAACGGCCGCGACAATGCGTCGGTCTATGTGCGCGGCGCCTCCGTCTTGCACATGCTGAGGATCCACCTGGGCGACGAGGTTTTCGACGCGGGGATCCGCAAGTATGTCGCCGACAACGCCGATCGTCTCGTCGAGAGCAGTGACCTCCGCAGGGCGATGGAGGAGGTCTCTGGCACCCACCTGGGATGGCTGTTCGACCAATGGGTCTATGGCGTTGGCGCCCCGACGGTGAAGACGAGCTGGAAGTGGAACGAGGGCGAGCTCGTCGTCACACTCAAACAAACCACCGAAGGAAGCGCCTTCTCAGCTCCGGTGCAGATCGAGGTCGGGCCCGCCACCCAGAAGGAAGTCTGGCTCGGAGAGGGCGAGACCCGGTTGGTCATGGACCTCGAGGAACCGCCTCCCTGGGTCGCAGTGGATCCCAATCGCGGGGTCCTGGCCACCTGGGAGCACGAGCAAGAGCCGGGTGCGTGGCTCGCTCAGGCGCAGGAGACCACCTCGGCCCACGCCCGAATCGTCGCCGTGCAGAAGCTGGGTGAAGAGACCGAGACCCCAGAGATCCGCGATGCCCTGGCCGCGATTGTCCAGGACGCCGAGATCGACGAGACCCTACGCCGAACCGCGGTGCGCAGTCTCGGAAAGTTGGGTTCTGCAGAGGCCGTCGACGTCATTCTCCTGGCCGCCGGATCGGAGGAGCGCACCCTGCGGGAGACGGCCGCAGACACGCTCGGAAAGGCCGTGAGCACCAAGGAAATCCTCACCCGTCTGGCGCGCATGGCAACCGGTGATCGAGACGCAACGGTACGCGCATCTGCAGTCGCCGCCATCGCGGAGTTGGACGCGTCCCGCGGTGCAGCCATGGCCCGAAGTCTCCTGATCAAAAAGGACGACACGCCGCGCCGCGTCCTCCACACGACAGCTCTGCGTGTGCTGGGAACCCACGGCAGTGCGGCTGATTTCCCGCTGTTTCTCCGACACATTTCCCCGGATCGATCTCGGTCCGTGCGCGGCGCCGCGACCGATGCGGCCATGAAGCGTTTCGGCGAGGAGGGAGAGTCCTTTCAGAATCGCGAGCGGTCCCGACTTGCGGCGAAGCTCGTCGAGGCTCTGAACGATCCCGATCTCCGAACCAGACAATCGGCGGTCGCGAACCTGGGACGCACCTATGAAGACAGCGCCGAAGCCGCGCTGCTCCGCCTCGCATCCCAGACTGACGTCATGCGACCGGACATGGCCCAGCACGCCCGCGACGCCGCGGCATTGATCCGTCGCGGCCCCCCCGATGAGGGCGGCGACAAGAAGACCGACGACGACGAAGAGGAAGATGTCGAGTTGCTGACAGAACGCCTCGACGAACTACAGAAGCGCCTCAAACGGCTGGAAGAGTGGCGCTGATCACCTGATCTCCGGTCTCGCCTGCCCAGGCGTGGAGCTGGAGCCCAACCAGCACCGCAGACTTTCCCGAGAAAGTGGTGCCGTCCTCGGTGCCCCAGGTGTTGGCCGCGACCAGGGCTCCATCGATGCCCTGAAGCCGCCACGCCCAATACGGCCAGACGGGGGCGCCCTCCTTGACCCAGTTGGTCGGGAAGGCAATTGCTGTCGGCTGTTCGGCCCGAAGCCACTCGACGAACCGGTCGTCATTGAGATCCATGCAGATGCCGACGCCGAAGCTACCCGCGTCGGTGTCGAAACGCCGGTAGCCGTTGTCGCCGGGCTCTGCCCAGTGAAGATCTTCCTCGTACAACAGGGTCTTTCGATAGGTGAACACCCGCTCTCCCGCAGGGTTCACCACCAGAGCGCTGTTGAAGATCTTGTCGCCAGCCCGCTCCGGGAAGCCCGCGACGATCCAGCAAGCCCGTCGTCGGGCAACTTCCGCAATGGCGCCAAGCGTTGGGCCGTCGGCCTCCTCAGCCACTGCCCAGACCGACTCTCGATCCGGAAATACGTAGCCGGTAACAGCCATCTCCGGAAGCACCACGAGGTCCGCAGTTGCGGCCTGCTCATCCGCACGCGCGCACAAATCCCGCAGCGACTGCTTGAAGTCCCCTTTCCTGGCCTTGAACTGAACCGCAACGACACGCATGAGCGTCAGACGCCCGGGAGCTGCTCCGCATCTTCGAGGGCTTCATAGGCGCCCTCTTCGTGCAGTTCGGTGTAGACCGCGCTGAACGACGTCGAAGACGAGCAGGCCTCGGTGACCTGAATGTTGCACGGGTCGGAGTCGCAGTCTTCGGTATTGAACTCGTTGGACGCAGTGCCCACCAGCCAGGTCAGGATATGGCTGCTCATTTCACCGGTTCCCTGCATGACATCTGTGTCGTCCCACTCGTCGGTTTCGCCGTACTCCGTGACGGTATCGCGCTGTTCGCCCCAGGTTCCGTCCATGTTCTTGGTGTCCTTGTTCAGGTTCAGAACGATGGTGGTCGTCACGGTGGAATCGATAGCGTAGTCGTAGTTGTAGCCGCCGCCTGCGTGGGCCTCGGAGTGGGTCTCATCGACGAACGACTCCCAGCTGAAGCTCATCGTCTCTTTCTCCATCGTGCCGGGAAAGATCTCGTTCCCCATGACCAGAAAAGCCTCTTCGCTGCGGCTCTCGATGATCTGGATGAAAAACGTGCCGTCGCTGACGACCGTGTCGTCGGTGATGACCCATTCCTCGTCGGTCGCCTCCTCGGCGACATTGGCCTCGGTGATGTTCTCGACGATCGTGACCTCGCACTCCTCGGGGACCAGGGGCAGGGTGACGTACCAGATGCCGTCATTGCCTTGCGAGCAGGCCGACAACCCGATGGCGGCCACCAGGGCGAGCCAGTTGCGATTCATGTTTCCTCCAGGGTAGTTCGACAAACCCCAGAGAACTGTACTTGTCCCAGAGAGGACTGGCAATCTATGTGGGGAAAGCGGCGACCCTCTCGCGGTGCGCTCGAAGTGCGATGCCGGTGGGTGTTCCAGCGCCGATCACGTCGTCCAAGCCGCCCTGGGCAACGATCTTTCCACCCTCGGCGCCGCCCTCGGGACCGAGGTCGATCAACCAATCCGCCTGGGCGAGGAGATCGAGATGGTGTTCGATGGTCACGACGGTGTGTCCCTGATCGACCAGCCGATGAAGCACGCCAACCAAACAGGCGACATCCGATAGATGCAGTCCCGTGGTGGGCTCATCGAGAATGTAGACGCAGTGCCCGCGACGGCTGGTGAGCTCGGCCGCGAGCTTGATCCGCTGCGCCTCCCCGCCGGACAACGTGGTCGCCGGCTGCCCGAGGGTCAGGTAGCCGAGCCCCACGTCAACCATGGCCTGCAGCGGGCGCTTCAGGGTCCGGATGTTCTTGAAGTGTTCGAGCGCTCGGTCGGCGCGCATCGCCAGCACATCGGCGATCGAAGCGCCCTTCCAGCGAACAAGAAGCGTCTCCTTTCCGTACCGGAGGCCACGGCACGACTCACAGGTGATCCACACGTCGGGGAGGAAGTGCATCTCGATGAGGATGGATCCGCGGCCTTCGCAGGTCCCACAGCGCCCACCCTTCGGGGAGTTGTAGGAGAACCGACCCGGCTTCCAGCCCCGCTCCATGCTGCCCGTCGCCGCAGCGAAGAGCTTGCGGAGCGGGTCCATGATCTTGGTGTAGGTCGCTGGCGTTGACCTCGGGGTGCGGCCGATCGGCGCTTGATCGATGACGACCATCCTGTCGATCTTGTGCCGCTTCACCAGCAGGCCGCGATGAGGGCCGGCCGGTTGGTCGCGTCCCAGATGAGCGGCGATAGCTGGCGCAAGCGTGTCCATCACCAGGGACGACTTCCCAGACCCGGACACGCCGGAGATGCCGAGCCAAACGCCGGTAGGGAACTTCACGTCGCCGCAGCGGAGATTATTGACACTTGGATCCCGCAGGGTCAACCAGCCTTTTGGTTTCCTGCGTTTCGGGTGTGCCGGCATCTGCTCGACTCCCGTGAGCCAGCGACCGGTGACCGATTCCGCCTGGTCTCCCAGCGACTGAGGTGGCCCGGAAGCGACGATGCGCCCACCGTGCATACCGGCCCCGGGCCCGAGGTCGATGACGTAATCGGCCCGCAGGACCGTCTCCGGATCGTGTTCGACGAGCAATACGGTGTTTCCGAGATCGCGGAGTCCCTCGAGGGTGTCGAGGAGACGATCGGTATCGCGCGGATGCAGGCCCACAGTGGGTTCGTCGAGCACGTAGGTCACTCCGGTCAGCGACGACCCGAGCTGTGAGGCGAGCCGGATCCGCTGCGCCTCCCCGCCAGAGAGGGTGTCGGCGCCGCGATCGAGACCGAGGTATCCCAACCCCACATCCACCAGAAAGGAAAGCCGTTGACGAAGCTCCAAAAGGGGCCGCTCGGCGATGGTGGCCGATTCTCCGTCGAGGTCCCAGGCGTCGACCAACAGGAGCGCCTCATCGACACATCGCTGCGTGAAAGTGCCGATGCCCTCTCCGGAAATCGTCACAGTCAGCAACTCTGGACGGAGACGGCCACCGCGGCAGACGCGACAGGTGGTCTCGGCAGTCAACCAATCCAGGCGTTGGCTCCAGTTGCTCGCGATGGAGATGAGGCCTGGCCATGGGCGCTCCTCTTCGACCCGCTGAACCGACTTGCCCCAGGTGCGCGACCAGGCGATGGAAAGCGGTTCGGCGTGGCCATCCAGCATGGCGTCGAGCAGATCGTCTCCCCAGTCCTTCACCGGAGTCTTGGGGGTGGCCCCGAACGCCCTGACCAACGCATCGACCATCGCCCCGGTGCGCGCCGAACGCTGGAGCAACTTCGCGATCCGTTCGTCCAATGCGTCCCAGATACCCTTCTTGGGATTGACGATCAGTCGCTCGGGAACGACCGCGCGGGCGATTCCAAGTCCGTCGCAGTGCTTGCAGGCGCCGATCTGGCTGTTGAAGCTGAAGTGCTTCGGCGTCAGCTCGCCCTCGATGACGGGACCGTGCTCGGGGCAGCGAGGCGCAAGGGAGAAAGTGCTCTCGAAGGCATCCTTTCGGCCGTGGAACCACACGCGTCCGCCGCCGAGGCGGTAGGCGGAGGCGATGGCCTCACTGACGCGCGAGCGGGCGTCTCGTGCCGGGTTGAGGCGATCGACGACGAGATTCGCACCCACCCGGAGGAGCGCCACGGCCTCGTCGCTGGCCAGCTCGACCTGTCGCACCTTGGGCTCGAGGACGAGAAGGCGGGTCCACCCGTCGCGAATGAGGGTCAGCCTGCGGTTCTCAGTCTCTTCTGGCACCGGACGCAAAGTGGTGTAGATCCACCCGGCCCCGACGTGCTTGCAGAGAGAGCGCGCGGCCGCCGAAGGGCTGAACCCCCTCACCTCGCGCAGGCAGTGGGGACAATGCGGAACGCCAATGCGCGCCCATAGGACCCGGAGCACATCGTGGATCTCGGTGACCGTCGCGACCGTCGAGCGTGGGTTTCTCCCCGAGGTTCGCTGATCGATGGCGATGGCCGGCTGCAGGCCTTCGATAGCGTCTACGGGAGCGCGCTCCACCCGTCCGAGAAACCTGCGCGCGTAGGTGGACAGGCTCTCGACGTAGCGGCGCTGGCCCTCGGCGAAGATCGTGTCGAATGCCAGCGACGTCTTGCCGGATCCACTCACGCCGGTGATGACGGTCATCTTCCCGTGGGGGATCGTCACGTCGACATCGCGGAGATTGTGCTTCCGGGCTCCTTTCAAGGCCAAAGTGTCCGCTCGCTTGCGACGCCCTTTTCGGCGCCTTGGAGCGACCAACGCGGGCTCAGCAGCGAGCGGTGAGGCGACTTTGAACTCGGGCAGCTCGGCGAGCACGCGCCCGGTAGGGGTGTCGAGGGCCGCCAGCGCCTCCGGTGTTCCCCAACCCACCAGTTCGCCGCCACCCGTGCCGCCCTCGAGACCCATGTCGGTGACCCAGTCTGCGCACTTGACGATGTCGGTGTGGTGCTCGACGATCAGGACGGTGTTTCCGGCGTCGACCAATCGTTGGAGCGCACCGAGGAGCTTGGCGACATCTTCGAAGTGCAGACCTGTGGTCGGTTCGTCCAGGAGGTAGAGGGTGCGTCCGGTCGCTGGACGATGCAGCTCCGTGGCCAACTTCACACGTTGGGCCTCGCCGCCGGACAGGGTTGTGCTCGGCTGGCCGACCGGCACGTAGCCGAGCCCCACGTCGACCATCGTGCCGAGGATGCGCTTGAGCTTCGGGATGTTGGCGAAGAACTCAAAGGCCTCGGCGACCGTCATCTCGAGGATGTCGTGGATGGTCTTGCCGCGCCAGGTGATCTCCAGAGTCTCGGCGTTGAAGCGGCGACCCCGACACACCTCGCACTGGACCATGACGCTCGGCAGGAACTGCATTTCGACCGTTTTGACACCAGCGCCCTGGCACTCTTCGCACCGTCCGCCGACGACATTGAAAGAGAACCGACCCTTCTTGTAGCCGCGAGCGCGCGCCTCGGAGGTCTGGGCGAACAACCCACGGATGGGGTCGAAGGCCTTGGTATAGGTCGCGGGGTTCGACCGCGGTGTGCGCCCAATCGGCGTCTGTGAAATGCGGATGACCTTGTCGATGTGCTTGGCGCCGACGATCTTGTCGCAGTGGACCGGGCTTTCGTCTTTGAGGGCCGCCCGCAAGCTGGCCTCGAGCGCCATGAATACCAAGCTCGACTTTCCGGAGCCGCTGACGCCGGTGACGACGTTCAGCACCTCGAGGGGAAAGTCGACATCGATGTCCTTGAGATTGTTGGCCCTGGCACCTCGGACGCCGACCTTCTTCTTCCATTTCCGGCGTGTCTCGGGGATCTCGATGCGCCGTTCTCCGCGGAGATACTGGGCAGTCAAGCTCTTCTTCGACCGGATGAACTGCCTGGGTGTGCCCGACGCCACGATGTGGCCGCCCTGTCGTCCAGCTCCCGGACCCACATCGACCACGAAATCTGCGGCTTCGATGGTCTCGGCGTCGTGCTCGACGACCAACACGCTGTTTCCCCTGTCTCTGAGTCGTCGCAGCGCTTGCAGGAGCCGACGATTGTCGCGGGGATGCAGTCCGATGGAGGGTTCGTCGAGCACATACGTGACGCCCTGAAGGGCCGAGCCGACCTGGGCCGCGAGTCGAATTCGCTGTGCCTCGCCGCCGGACAGCGTCGCCGCCGAGCGATCGAGGGTCAGGTACTCGAGTCCCACCTCGTGGAGAAAATCGATTCGCTCTCGGATCTCGTCCACCAGCTGCTGGCCGATCTCGCGCTCGACCTTCTTCAGCTTCAGCGACGCGAAGAAGTCGTGGGCGTCGGCAACGGTCATGCTCGAGAACCAGGTGATGTTCCGATCTCGGAAGATCACGGCCCGAGCGATGGGATTCAGGCGCTCGCCCTGACAGTCTTCGCAGGTGCGCTTGACCCTGAACTTCTCGAGCGGCGGGAAAGAGGTGTACTTCCACACGTTCCGGACCATCGGCATGAGCCCGCGCCAAGGGCGTTCGCGCGTGTCTTTCCGTCCGTGGCGATCGACCTTGATCGTGTAGGTGAGACCCGGATCTCCGTCGATCAGGCGCCGGCGCACGCCCTCGGGCCAGTCCGCGACCTTCTTGGCCACCGGCGCGCCGAGGAGCTTGGCGACACGCTTCAGTGCCGCCCTGTCGAAATGCGCAAACGGGAGGCGGCCCTCACTATTGAATGCGCTGTAGCTGTCGGCGACGCGGCGACTCTGGTCGACGACGAGATCTTGATCGAACTGCGCAATGATGCCGAGCCCGTTGCACTTCGCACAGGCGCCCTGGGGCGCATTGAACGAAAACAACCTGGGTTCGAGCTCGGGGATCGCCACTTCGGGATGGTTTGGGCACCCCCGCTCGGTCGAGAACGTCAGATCTGCGCCGTGACCGTCCTCCCGGTCGGGAAAGAACAGCGTCAGCGTTCCGCCGCCAATGGTGACCGCCATCTCGACGGCCTCGGTTAGCCGGGTCCGGTCGCCGACGTCGATGCGCAGGCGATCGACGACGACCTCGATGGTGTGCTTCTCGTACCGCGCCAGGGTCGGTGGGTCCGCGAGCTCGATCAAGTCCCCGTCGACGCGCGCCCGAATCCACCCATCCCGAAGCAGCTCGGCGAGCTCCTTTCGATATTCGCCCTTGCGGTCCTTGATCATCGGGCCGAGAACCAACGCGCGCTCGCCACTGCATTCCGCGACCAATCGGTCGATGACCTGCTCAGAGGACAGCTTGGAGATCGCGGTCTCGCAGAGGGGACAGCGGGGCGTGCCAAGGCGAGCCAGCAAGAGCCGCAGATGGTCGTAGATCTCGGTGATTGTGCCGACCGTCGAGCGCGGATTGCGGTTCACCGTCTTCTGGTCGATAGACAGCGTCGGCGAGACGCCATCGACAGATTCCACTTGCGGACGGGCCATATCGCCTAGAAATTGCCGAGCATACGCCGACAGGGATTCCATGAAGCGGCGCTGCCCTTCCTTGTAGATCGTGTCGTAGGCCAGGGATGACTTTCCGGACCCGGAGACGCCGGTGAACACCACGAGCGAGTGTCGGGGAACGTCGATGTCCACGTTCTTGAGGTTGTGCTCGCGCGCACCTCGGACAGAGATGTGGGTGGGCTCCGCCACGGCTGCTGTGCTCCCCTCAGGCCACCCGTCTTAACCGGGGGCTACTGCCTGAAACTGTCAGCAGTCTCAGAAAACGTGGGGCGTACTCGGAGGCGACCACATCCGACGCCGCTGGACTGGCGCGGCGGGTGCCACAGGTGCCACGGGCGCAACGGGTGCCGATTTTCGTTTCGGGCCGTAGATCCAGGAGGTGACCTCCTCCTCTTCTTCGTCGGCGTCAAACTCATCGGCGGCGTCTTCGTCCGTCGGAAATGACTCGTAGGCCAGGCGGTTCTTGGTCGGCCGAGCACGAGGAGTGGCGCGATTCACGGAGGCATTTCGGAGTCGATAGATGTTCTTCTTGCCCATGCCTGGCCCTCGCTATGTGGGTTCCATATAGATTATATAGCTCATCATTCTGAAAATACTAAAAATTTCCCTAAAACCTCTACGGATGCGCCACGTGGACGAATCCTGTAAAAGACCCGGATGAACCCTCTCCTCCTCCTCGGTGCGCTCCTATCTCCGGCGTACGGGTTCCCGACGGGCGCGTATCCGGACTGCGCCGAGGACAACCTGGCGGCCTGCCCACCCGAGTTCGGCAAGTGGACCCACATCTCGTGGATACCCGAGGATTCGAAAGAATCCGTTCGACCGGGAGAGACCGCATCGGGAGTCTCGGCCGACAAGGCCTTTGCGCTCACCACCGGCCGCTGGGACGTGCCGGTCGCCATTCTGGACTCGGGCATCTTCTGGCACGAGGGGCAATTAGTCAGCAAGACCCTACTCAATCGCGACGAACTCCCGCAGCCAGAAGACGCGTCGGGAACGCCGATCTCGGACTGGGATCTCGACGGAAACGGCCTGTTCAACACCTATGATTACGCCGAGGACGCCCGGGTCTCCCTGGATGCCGGAATCGACCGCGCCGACTCGATGCTCGATCCTTCCGATCTCATCTATACGTTCTCCGATGGCGTGGACGATGACGGCAACGGGTATGTCGACGACATCGCAGGTTGGGACTTCTTCGACGGCGACAACGACCCCTACGCCCGCCTCCACGCGCTGATGGCCGAGCACGGCACCGGCGTCATGAAGGAGGGACTCGCCGGCGCCGATGACGGTGGCGACATCGGCACCTGTCCCAACTGCGCACTCATCCCGATTCGGGTCGGCGATTCCTTCATCACCAACGGCGACCGCGCCGGCCTGGCCATTTCCTACGCGACCGATCGCGGCGCAAAAGTGATCGGCATGGCGATTGGTGCGCTGTCCCATCCCTCATGGGCCCGCGACGCGGTGGCCTACGCGGACGACAATGGGGTGGTGCTTGTGGGCGCTGCGGGAGACGAGAACAGCTACCATCACAACTTCCCCGCCACCGAAGACCCGATCCTCTACGTGCACTCCATTCGCGGGAACAACCAGAACGAGAACGAGGGAACCTACTCCTATTTCAACATCTGGAACTGCAACAACTGGGGACCTCGCCTCGACGTCGTCGCACCCTCTGAGGCCTGTGCGACGGGCGCGGTCGCGATGATCAGCGGGTCGGCCGGCCTGATCTTCTCAGCCGGACGCGACAATGGGATCGAGCTCACCGCCGATCAAGTCAAAGCGCTCCTCCGAAACAAGGCCGACGACGTCGCCCTCACGCTCGAAGAGCAGGAGGAGGCCAACGTCTACCCCTCCCACGAAGGATGGGATCCGTTCTACGGGTATGGCCGCGTCAACCTCGGAAAAGCGGTACAGGCGGTCTTTGACGGCGACCTGCCTCCCGAGGCGTCCATCACCACGCCGCGGTGGTTTGCCTGGGAGCGAGGGCAAGTCTCCATCGAGGGACGCGTCGCTGGAGAAAATGTCGATTCCTGGATCCTCGAGTTCGGATTGGGAGGCGATCCCGATAGCTGGGAGGAGGTCTCAGCGGGAAGTGGAGAGACGAGCGGCCACCTTGGCGAGATGGACACGAGGCCCTTCTCCAGACACACCTACGACGACCTGTCGATCGCCCTGGAAGTCGAGGAACGCCTCGAGCGCGCTCACGAGGCTCTGATCACATTGCGGCTCACGGCAATCGACACCGGCGGGCAAAGAACCGAAGTTCGCCGGGGCTTCTGGGTGCATGAAGACCCCGATGCCCTGCCGGGATTCCCCTTCGATGGCGGAACCTCGATGGAGGCGGCCCCGAGCCTGGCCGATCTGGACGGCGACGGCGTCTGGGAGATCATCGCTGCGGGCAGCGACGGGTCCGTACACGCACTGAACGGTCGCGCCCAGGAGCTGCCGGGGTTCCCGGTGCACACCGACGAGAATCTATGGGTCTCCTCCGGCTGGAGTGCCTCTCCGGCCTACGCATCCGGATCGGTTCCCATCCCCCACGAGGGCGTCATCTCCAGCCCTGCAGTGGGCGACATCGATGGCGATGGCGAGCCGGAGATAGTCGTCGCCACCCTGATGGGGTCGGTGTACGCCTGGAACACGGACGGCAGTCGCGCCGACGGATTCCCCGTGCGCTTGATCGGCAGAGACGACAGCGAAATGCTGGAGAAGCGCGCGTGGGAGAACGCCTTCAACTCCTCGCCCGCGCTCGGCGACATCGACGGCGATGGGAGCCTCGAGATCCTCATCGGCGGCCTCGACCAGCGGCTCTATGTGTGGCGGGGAGACGGGACCGCGTTTCCGAATTTCCCAGTCGAGCTCTGCCATCCCGAGCTGTGCGGCTCGAAAGGGGCGCGCATCGTCGCCTCGCCAGCCCTCGGCGATCTGGACGGAAATGGCACCCTCGATGTCGTCATCGGGACCAACGAAGTTCCCACCGGCGACGCCGGCGTGCTCTACGCCATCGAGCTCGAGTCGGGAGAAATGCTGCCGGGTTGGCCGATCACCCGATCGGGCCTGATCAACGAGGTCATCCTTCCGGTCATCGGCGAGGGGCACCCCAGCTCGATCAGCCTGGCCGACCTGGACGGAGACGGCGATCTCGAGATGGTCTCGAACGCCATGCTCGGCACCAGCGGCCCCCTGGACCACCTCGGCGAGGAGATCTACGACCTGCTCTTCACTCAGGACGGAGCTGGGGAATTCACGAACTTCGACCAGGGCGCCTTGCTGTCTACGGTCAACAACCCCGCGTTCGGCGACATGAACAACGACGGCACACCCGACGTGCTCCTCGGGGGCGCCGGCGTGAACTGGCTGGTCAGCCTCGCGCTCGCTACGCGCTACGACTTTCAACACGGTGTCGGCGCTTGGGATGGCATCACCGGATTGTCGATGCCAGGCTTCCCACGACAGGTCGACGACGTCTCGTTCCTCGTTGCGCCGACGGTGGCAGATCTGACGGGTGACGGCATACCGGAAGCCACCTACGTCTCCGGCGGTTCGTTCGCCTACGCATGGAATGGCACCGGCGAAATCGCGCCCGGATGGCCGAAATTCACCGGTGGCTGGTCCATCGCGGGACCGGCCATGGGAGACATCGATGGCGATGGCTACATCGATGTGGTCGTCACGACTCGTGAGGGCATGGTGCACGCCTGGTCGACGAGGGGGGACGCCAGCCAGCCCCACGAGTGGCCAATGGCGCGACACGATCCGCAGAACACCGGCAACTACCACACCGAGCTCCCGAACCAATCCGGCCCGAAATTCGCGGTCGACGAGGGCAAGGGCTGCTGCAAGAAGAAGAAGGCCAGCAGCGCCGACGCGCTCTGGTTGTTCCCGATCTGGCTCGTCGTGCTGTTCAGACGGCGAGACGTCAGGCCTGGCGGAGGAACTCCCCCAGCCGGGTGAGGGCGTCTTCGATGTCCCGCTCGGTCACGGCGCCGACACTGAACCGCGTCCAACCCGTGCCCTCCGGATAGCCAAAGGCGGTGAAGGGAACGAGCGCGATGCCCGCCTCCTGGAGGATGCGGCGACGGATGGCCTCGTCGCCTCCCTCGAGGTCGAAGCGAACGGACAGGTAGATGGCGCCTTGGGCATCGAGGCAATCCACAGGAAGTCCCTGCTCTTTCAATGCCAGAATCCCGTCGCGTAGGATCTGGAGTCGACGCTTCACGGCCCCCTTGAACTCAACCATGAAGGCGTCGATCTCGGAAGGCTCATTGAGCATCGCGGCGGTGGCCTGCTGTTCGGCCCGCGCTGCCCAGGCGCCCATATGACCGACTAGCGGCGCCATCCTGCCTCGGATCCATGGCGGCGCGACGGCCCAGCCCACCCGCAGTCCCGTCGCCGCCCAACACTTCGAGATCGCGTCGATCAACACGGTGTATTCGGCCATGGCCGGCACGAGGTCCACCGGGGTGTGATGCGTGTATCCCTCGAACGTGAGCTGCCAGTACACCTGATCGTAGAGCAGCATCAGCGGCCGCTCGCCCAGTGGCATTCGCCTTTCGTTCTCGGCGACGATGGCCTCGCAGATCTCGCGGAGCAGGTTCTCTGCGATGACGGTGCCGCACGGATTCAGCGGGCTGTTCAGAACGATGAGTCGCGCCGTGGGCAAGTGCGGGAGCAGGTCGCCAGCCGTCGGCATGAAGCCGTTCTCCGGCTGCGTCACGACCGGGACGCCGACGGCTTGGTTCAGATAGACGTAGTAGCGAATATTCCAGGTAGGAACGGGATAAACAACTACATCACCCTCCTCGATAATCGTCTTGAAGGCCGCGAAGATCGGAGGGCGCGCGCCGGCACCGACCTGCACAGTGCCCTCGGGATAGTCGAGACCGAGACGGTCGGCATAGAACCCGCGAACAGCCTCGCGCAGCTCGGGAATGCCCACCGCAGGCGGGTAGTTCGTTTGACCGGCGTCGAGCTCGGACTTGATGCGCTCCTTGAAGGCCTGCGGGATCGAGAAGATCTCGGGATTGAAGTCGCCGATCGTGAAGTTCCCGACCGACGCCCCGGTAGCCCGCAGGGCGCGAACTTCGGCGGCGATCTTCAGGATGGCCGAGCCTTGCAGGCCCCGAGCCAGTGGACTCGGTGCACGCTCGGCGAGGACTTCTGCGTTGTTGAGGACTTTTTCGATGTCCAAGGCCATGCGGAACCCACTGCCAAAAGGAAGCCGGCCTCATACCCCATGTGAACAACCGAGGCCTCCCTGGAACCAACAAGGACGTGTAAGGTCGATTGCCGTCAGCCGTTCGGAGTCCGATGCCCCCACTGGTCCTCATGCTCGCGCAGCTCGCATTCGCGGGAACCGTCACGATGGATGGTGAAGTGTGGAAGCGCCTTCTCGCGCCGGACGAGCCCAAAGCAGAACAGGGTCCAGGCCCGGCTGTGATCTGGCGCGACCTCCGCCTCCACCCGCGTAAAGACGAAGTGTCTTTCACGGCGAAATACAAGATCCGAACCGACAAGCGGGGCTGGTTCGACGGGTTGTTGGCCGCACCGGGGGTCGAGATCAAGTCCGCGCGCTGGAATGGCACCGATGCAGCGACAAGCACTGGGCCAAACGGAACGGTGATCACCGCCTGGGTCGACAACACCGCCGAACTGGTGGTCAACGGCGTCGTCTCCGGAAGCGCCTACCGAGGGGCCGTTGGATTCGCGCTGCTCGCGGCGCCGACTGGACGGGTCACCGTGGCGACGCGGCGGGACCCCGTCCTCACGGCTAACGGCGCGATCGCCGAGGTCTCAGGCGAGTTCTGGACCGGAGCGAGGACACTCACACTCGAGATCAATCCCAAGGAAAAGCCCGGCCCGAAGCCGGATCTGGTCATCGGTCAGGTCGGTATCGGAGCCACCCTGCTGGACTCCGAATTCGTCGTCAAGGCGCATCTTCGCTACGGGATCGTCCAGGGCGAGGTCAGCGAGGTCGCCTTTACCGCGACTGGAGCTGGGCCCGATCTTCAGGTCGAAGGACCTCAGGTCGCCAAGTGGGACCGCAAGGGAGATCGCGTGCTCGTCACCCTGCTCGAGCCAGAATCAGGTGCCGTCGATGTCGATATTCGTTGGACGTCGACCGTACCGAGCGGGGACGAAGCCAAACTCCCCGTGCCGCAAATCCGAACCGAGGGCACGTTCCGATCCGAGCAGTCTCTCCAGATCGCCCGAGACGGTGAGCTCGAGGTCGTTCCGCAACTGCAGGGATGGGCCGCCACCTCGAGTTCTGCGCTTCCCGATTGGGGAAACGGGCTGGTCGAAGGCACGCCTACCGCCGCATACACCGCATCGGGAACCACCAGTGGGTCCCTCGGCCTGTTCAGGTTCACCCCGATCTCCGGTCCGCCGACATTCGTCGACGTCGCGGCCTACAACATCGCCCTCAGCGACGAGGGTCGGGCGTTGATCCGGGCGCACTACCAGATCCGAAACGAGCGAGGGGCCAATCTCCGGGTGGTGCCGCCTCCAAACACTGCGATCATCGGCGCCCGCGTCGCCGGGAAGACGGCTCTGGTCGGCACCGACGGTGACGCCTGGCTGCTCCCTCTCGACAAATCGGTCGAGACCGTCGAAGGCCTGCTCTCCTTCGCCGTAGAGGTGATTCTGCTCACCGACGGGTTCGGCTGGGAGACCCGGGAGATCCGCGAGATCCCCCTTCCCGTTGTGGACGCCCCCGTGGCCGTCGCCCGGGCGACCCTGCATCTTCCCCCCGCCTATGAGAACAAGCTCAAAGACGGCGAGGGAGGAACCGTGGTCGACTTCACAGAGGGCGAGGGCATCACCTACGGTGCGGCCATCGGCGATGTGGACGCGGCCCAGGCCGACGCCATCTTCCAAGAGGCGGTGACGGCGTGGATGGACAACGACTTCGACGCGGTCCAGGCAAACCTCGACGCGTTGCAGCGCATGGACGCCGACAACGAGAACATCGACAAGCTGCAGGCCAACGTCGATCTGATCAGCGGCAAGTCGTCGGTCTCCGGTTCCGGCGGTGCTGTCGCGCTGGAACGCCGGGTGAAGGAGCAGGCAAAAGCGCGATCCGGTAAGGACAAGCAAGCCCAGGAGAAGGTCCTCGAGGAGGCCGAATCGGCATATCTGTCCGGCGATTACGAGCGGGCAGAACAGGGATATGCGCAGGCGCTGGAGCTCGGAAACAAGCTCGGCAACCTCGAGCAGGCGGAGAATGTCGACATTTCCGAGGACAATACCCGGCTTTCGAGTCGGCTGAAGACTGTCGCCGAGGAGAACAAAAAGCTGAAGGTCGTCGCCGAAAAGGAGGCGGAAGAGGTCAGGAACGCAGCTCAGGCCGCCGCGGCTGCCGACATGCGAAAGCAACTGAAGAAGAAGCCCGACGCGAACAATGCTCCCAGGGCGGTGTCGCCGCAGGGACGTCTCGTCGCGGACGAATCCAGCGGAGAGTCGGCGGGCATGGATTTCGGCGCGACGGTCACCTTGTCGGACGAAGTGCTGTCACGAATTCCGAGCGGGCGCTCCTACCAGAGCGCCGTCCAGCTGGCCGATCCCAAAGGCAGCGGTATGGAGGACGCCTCCGGGTTGCCCTCAGGGCCGCTCGCGCTCACCTCACCCAATCAAGGTGTTGATCTGCCCGAGACGGAAACAGTCGAGGAGTTCGACGCCGAAGAACCCGTCCAGGTCGACCATCAGATGCGGGAGTATGCCAGTGAGCCCGAATCGGTCGTCCTGTACCGGCGACGGCCGGGGTTGCGCATCCCGCTCCCGTCCGTCGGCGGCAAGAAGAAGAAGGGAGAGGCCGTCGTATCCACCCCGGATACCGGCATCGAGGGCGGGGAGGTCGGTGGCGTCGTGGGCGGTGTCGTGGGCGGCGTCATCGGGGGCGTCCTGGGCGGCGCCGTCGCCGACGAGCCAGCCGAGCCAGAGCCCCTGGACGTCAAGGCCACCACCCTTTCTGTGGTCATCCCCTCTCAAGGGGAGACCGTTCGCTACCAGCACCTACTCCTGGAGGCCGACTCACCGTTCGCGCTCCAGATCAATGCAAGAAAATCAAGGAGAGACTCATGAAACGCACCCTCTGCGCGATCGTCGTCCTGTCACTCGTCGGCATCGCGTCCGCCGCCGAGCCCGATCAAGTCACGATGGACCTGAACCAATTCCTCAAGATGTACGAGGAGACCAAGAATCGACCAGACAAGCCCGAGGATGCACCTCGACACTTCGCAGTCGCTTCGGCCCGGTACAGTGGCGAGGTCATCATCGAGGACGACGACGCCATCTCGGCGGTCTTCAAGTCGAAGATGCGAGTCGATGTGCTGCGGGACAAGGGCTGGGTCCGGGTGCCCTTGCTGCCGGGAACGGTCGCCGTGCAATCGGCAAAGATCGGCGGACAGGAGGCGCCGCTGGTCCTGGAGAATGGCTACTACACCCTGGTCACCCAGAAGCGAGGTGCCTTTGATGTCGACATCGCGTTCGCTGTCTCGGTGAACACGTCCAAGGGCAGCAGCGGCTTCGCGTTTCAGCTCGTCAATTCCGGGGCCACCGAGGTCACGCTCTCCGTCCCCGCCGAAGACGCCTTGGATTTCACGGTCGCCAATGCTCGCCTACAACAGGATCGCGTAGTCGGAAAGCGTAGAATTGTCGAAGCCACCCTGCCGTCGAACGGCTCGCTATCGGTCACGTGGCAGAAGGAAATTCCGGAGGCCGAAGAACAGGACGCCCGGATCTACACCACCGTCAACACGCTGGTCGGCATCGGTGAGGGCATTCTGCAGGCCCACGCCGTCATCAACGAGACCATCCTCTTCAACGGCGTAGACGAGCTCAAATTCGAAATCCCCAAAGGCATGACGGTCCTCGACGTACAGGGCACTGGTCTCCGGGACTGGACCGTCGATGACGACAGCGTGCTCACCGCACTGCTGAACTTCGCCGCGGAGGGCTCCTACACGCTGACCGTCGATCTGGAGAAAGTGGTCGACGACGCCAAGGACACCCAGGTTCCCCTGGTGAAACCCGTTGGCGTCGAGCGCTCGAAGGGATTTGTCGGCGTGCAGTCACTCGGAAACCTCGAGCTCGCCGCCGGAGACGTCAAAGGCGCAGCAACAATAGATGTGCGCACCCTGCCGGCGAACATCATCGGCATCACCGGCCAACCGGTCCTGCTCGGCTTCAAATACCTGGCGGACGACGCCGAGATCCCGCTGACTATCAGCGAACACGACGAAGTCGACGTGCTCGTCACGCTCCTCGATCAAGCGACGGCCACCACGATGTTCACGGCTGAGGGCCGCCGGCTCACCAGCGTGCGCTACCAGGTTCGCAACAACCGCCGTCAGTTCCTCCGGCTCGAGCTGCCCAAGGGCGCCGAACTCTGGAGCGCCTCGGTGGCCGGAAAGTCCGTGCAACCCGCCGCCGGAAGCGATGGCAAAATGCTCATTCCTCTCGTTCGCTCCCAAGCTTCTGGCGGTTCGCTAGCCGCTTTCGGGGTGGAGGTCGTCTACGTGGAGTCCGGTGAAGGTCCCGACCCCGCAGGTCGTGGAACGTTCGAGGGCAAACTTCCCCTCGCCGATGCACCGACGACCTATGTGGGCTGGACCGTATACGCCCCGTGGGAAGCCAAGATCAAGGAAAAGAGCAAGGACGGCAGCCTGCGACCGGTCGAGTACCTGACCCATCCGCTGGGCGCCGGCGACGTGCTCGAGGTCCAGGCCGCGAGTCCCGGGTTCGCCCAGAGCGCGGGCAACCAAGCCAATGTCGGCAGCCTGGGCGAGGGCGCGGCCCCGGTCAAAGTCAGCCTGCCGATCGAAGGTCAGCCAGTACACTTTGAGAAACTGCTCGCCCTCGACGAGGACCTCACTGTCTCTTTCACGTACTCGAAGCTGAAGTAGACAACGAAAATCTGCGATAATCTGCCCTCGTGGATACGATCGCAGACCGCTACCAAATCGCGGAAGAGATCGGGGCTGGTGGCGCCGCAGTCGTGTACCGAGTCCAAGATCTCTCCCTGGACGTGGTGCGTGCGGTGAAGTTGCTGTCGTTGGACGATGACGACGACCTGCGCAGCCGCATGCGCGACGAAGCCAAGGCCATGGCCAACCTCGAACACCCTCACATCTGCCGCATCTACGATGTGGGCATCGAGGGCAAGCGGGACTTCGTCGTCATGGAGTACGTGGAGGACGGCAGCTTGTTCGACCGGCTGGAGCGAAAGGGTCCCATTCCGCCCGAAGAAGCGGTGGGCATGATGCTTCAGGTGCTCGCCGCACTCGAGCACGCCCATGCCGCAGGCATCGTGCATCGCGATGTGAAGCCCTCGAACATCTTGGTCGACTCCAAGGGAGATATCAGGCTTTGTGACTTCGGTATCGCTCTCGTCACGCGCGGCGACGACCGGCGGACAATGACCGGCATGGCGATGGGATCTCTGCCGTACATGCCCCCGGAGCAGCGCCGGGACGCCCGCGCCGTCGACGCCGCGGCGGACCAATACGCCGCTGGGGCCACCCTGTATCGACTGATCACAAACGAGACGCCAGTCGACCTCTACCTGGCACCCAAGCTCTCGTCCCGCTGGGACGGCGTACCGGAGAGCATCGCCGATGTCATTCGCGTGGCGACCGCCGCGAGAGTCACGGACAGATACCCGGATGTTGGCACCCTCAGCGTGGCGTTGTGTCGGGCCCTGGAGCGACGCCGCGAGCTCGATCAATTTGAAGAAGAACCGCCTACGGTTCCCTCCTGGACACGCCCTCACCGCCGCAAGAACAACACCGCTCTGATCGCGGTCTCTGCGACGACCATCGTGGCGGCGCTCTCCTTTGTCATCGTCATGCAGCTACAGGAGTCCTTGGGCGAGGCGTCTGTTCCACAAGCGCCGATCGAGGAGCTGCGCACGCTCCCCAACTTCCAGGGCATCTGGATGGGCACGTGGAACGGCGAGGGAGGCGCGCGCGCGCAGCTCTCGGGTACGGCCGACCATCTGACCGGCTACATGTGGATCCCGCTCGGCGAGGCGCAGATGAAGACCCGCGTCGAGGGCGCCTTCGACCTGAACCGCAACGAACTCATCTTGAGGGACATCGGCAACACCACCTCGCCGGGTGTGTACGTCGCGACCATGGACGACGACATGTTCATGTCCGGCTCCTATGACAACGGAAAAGGTGGGCAGGCAAGCTTCAAATTGCTCCTGGTCGAGGACTGATCCGTCACTTCGGTGGATAAATCGGGAACTCTGTGCGCGCAGAGATGTCAAGGACCTGTCGTGAACTGAACCGTGCGGGGTTGATATGCAGACGATTGGACTTCTGGGCCTCTTGTGGACGACAGCAGTCGCCGCTCCCACCGGAAACGAGGAGATCGATCAGTGGATTCACGCCGAGCGGCAGGGCCGCCATTTGACGGCATCTGCTGGGTTGTACGGGATTCTTCGAGAAGGCAACTACCCCGAGCAGGACGACGTGGTGAACTACCATCTGGCCCAGGCGCTGATGTCCATGGGCATGGAGCACTCCGCTCAGAATCACCTGATGGAGACCGTGAGACGCGGACCCAAGGGCGAGAACTTCCGCATCGCCGTCACCAAACTCATCACCCTCGCGGAACGCAATGACAGCAACGCCGAGCTCCTGCGTTTCGTCGACAAGATCGATGCCGGCATCTTTCCCAGGAAAGCGCAGGACCACATCTACTACCTGCAAGGTCTGAAACACCTCGACGACGACGAGCTGACCGCGGCGACGCATTCGTTCGACAAGGTGCGGAAAACCTCGGCCGTCGCCAGTCGGGCCATCTACCACACCGGTGTGATCCACAACGAGACCGGCAGACTGAACAAAGCTGTGCGCGCCTTCAAGGAAGTCTCGACCCGACCTCTACGCGTTCACCATCGCGAGGACGATGCCGCCCTCCAATCTCTGGCGGTCATGGCCATGGCGCGGATCCACTTTGGCGTCGACCAATACGAGACAGCACAGAAGCTGTACGCCAAGGTGCCCCAGGAGAGCGTCTATTGGCCGGAGAGTATGTTCGAACTCGCGTGGGCGAACTACCGCGACCCGTCGCCAGACCTGCCGCGAACCCTGGGCATCCTGCTCGCCCTGGAGAGCCCACACTTCAGCGACGAATACCTGCCCGAGGCGCCTTTGTTGCGCAGCCTCTCCCTGTACAGCCTCTGCTATTGGGATGAGGTCGATGAAGTGCTCGACACCTACACCGACGAGTGGGCGGAGGTCATTGGCGACATCGACGGGCTCATGTCGGACTACCCGCCAGACCAGCGAAAGCTCCTGGCCGACCAATTCTATGACGATGTCATGGTGAGTGGAAAGCTCGGGGACCAACCCCAACTCCTTCGTCGAATCCTCCGAAACAAAGACCTGAATGGCCGCGTCAAGACACTGAACCGACTCGACGCCGAGATCGCCTCCATCGAGACTCAGAAACAGCTCTGGCAGGTCGAGGTCGGCAATGCGCTCATCGATCAGATTCAGCAGGACCGGATCCGCCACAAACGCGCCGCCGGCAAGATCCTCATGAAGCAGCTCCTCGCCCAGCGAGGGAACCTGGAGCGCCTCGTGGGAGAGGCGGCGATCATCCGCTTCGAATCCGTCGACAACCAACGCGAGGGCCTCGACCGTCGAATCACCCATCCCGACGTGCCACCCTTCGAGGCCACAACGATCGACCATGCGGTGAACAACGAACTCGTGAACTGGCCCTTCAACGGCGAGTTCTGGTGGGACGAACTCCCCTACTACCGATACGTCCTACCGCCGGTGTGCGGGCTCAACGGCGACGTCTGAACCAGAGGCACGCTGGAGCCCACACAGCGTCACCCCTGTACTAGGCTGGCCCCATGCGGGTCGTACTGGCGGGACAGGGAGCGATGGGCTCCGCACTGGCGGACGGCCTCGCGGAGTCCGACCACGAACTGGTGGGACTCTTGGTTCAGAAGCGTCGGTGGTTGGGCATCGGCGATGCCCTGCAGCGTCGCGCCAGAGGCCTGCGAATCCCTGTCGTGCAGCTGGGCGAGCCCTGGTCGTTGGCAGCGTTGAAACCCGATCTCCTGCTCTGTGGGGACTTCGGTTCCATTCTCGGCACCGAATGGCTGGAAATCCCGACGATCGGCGGCATCAACGCCCACTGGTCCCTGCTTCCCAGGCACCGTGGCCCCGATCCGGCCGCGTCCGTCATCCTGGCAGGCGATCGGGAGTCCGGACTCACATTCCACGTGCTCACCAAGCGAATCGACGGCGGCGCAATCCTCGATCAGACCCGTTTTTCGGTCGGAGAGCGCGACACCACGGCGCGGGTCTACCATCAAGCCTCGCGGCTCGCTGCAGAGCGCCTTGGACCCGTCCTGGACGCTGTGGCTTCCGATGGATTGACCGGCCAGCCCCAGGATCTGACCCAGGGTAGCTATCGCCGTCGCCTGACCGAGGCGGAGACCGCGGTGCATTGGAACGCAACAGCAGCGGAGATCGACCGACTGGTAAGGGCCTGCACTCGCCCAATGGCGCACTTCGTATACAAGGGTCAAACGATATTTCTATCCGCTTGCACTCCAGTGGAGGGGTCGGGCACGCCGGGAGAGGTCCTCGCTGCGGACCCACTCGTCATCGCGACTGGAGCGGGTGCGCTGCGCATCGAGCGTGCGCTGACGCTGATGCCGCCGTTTACCTGGCCGGGTTGGCCCACCCTGCGCAGGGGCGCTTCCGTTCTCTAATCGCAGGTCATGTTCGAGGACGCCAGCAACCCGCGAATGTCCGTGACGACATTGGCTTGACCAGAGGCGAGCGCCTGACAGAGATGGACCTTTGCGGCCTCCAACTGCCCCTGTCTATGGAACACATAGCCCAAGCCGTAGTTTGCATCGGGATGATTTGCAGACATGGCCAGAGCAGCCTCGAACTTGGCTTTTGCGCCGTCGAGATCGGTTTCAACCAGCTTCCAGCCCTGACCGGCGAGGGAGTCGGCGGAGTTCGCCTTCGGCGCGGGCGTCGGCGCGGCAGCAGCAGCAGCGGGTTCCGGCTCCGGCCCCGGCTCCGGCTCCGGCTCGGGTTCGGGTTCGGGCTCAGCGCCATCGACGGGAGCGGGCTCGGCCGTCGGATCGGGGTCGGTGGACGGCACCACGCCGGGCGCGGGCGCAGGCGCTTGGGCGTTGATCAACTCGTCGAGGGCGGCGACCGACAACAGACCTTGGGAAACGGCGTACAGCGTCACGCCCATCGTGGCGCAGCCAATGCCGAAGAGACCCACGAAAATAAAGGCGACCAATCGCCAGCGTCGCTTCCGAGAAATGGCGGCCAGCTCGCGATCGAAAGCCGCCTCGTCGAAGTTCGGATCGACTTCATCGGTGGGGTCGTCCGCTGGATCGGCGCCGGGAACAACGAACGTCGGCTCGTTGAAGTCGGGAACCTGGTCAATATCGATACCCAGCGACGGCGGATTCACGGACGGAACCGGAATCGACTGATGAGGAGCCGGTGGGGCCGCGGCCGGCGGGGCCGGAGGCGGCGCCGACGGAGGATGGGATGGGGGGTGCGACAGGGGCCGCGGCGGCGGCGCAGATGCGACCTGCCTCCCGGTCTGCTCCCCCGGTCCCAGATGCGCGGCCGAGGACGCCTGCCGATCGGGCGCCGGGTCGGTGGTTGTCATGAAGGAGCCGGCGTCGAGCGTCTTTCCGGCGAGCGTCCCGTGGATCTCCTTGGGTGGCGGCCACTGTCGCTGGCGACACCAACGCTTGAGCGCTGGCCCGTCGAGCTCTTCGGCCACGTCCTCGCAGACGTTTGCAACTTCGCCCGCTGTGGGCCGCTTGTCGGGATCGGGATTCAACATCCGCTGAATCAACAAGAGTACGGGCTGTGGCACGTCCCGTCCGGCGAGCTCGGCCACGCTGTCGTTGAGCCGGGCCATGAACTTTCGCGAGCTCAGCATGAAGACGTAGACCTGCTTGAGCGTCATGCCGTCGAAATAGCGGCGACCCGCGCACCCCTCGAAGAGGATCGATCCGAGCGCGAAGATGTCCGAAGGCGTCTCGACGAGCTCCTCGTGGAAACGCTCAGGCGCCATGTACAGGTAGCTGCCCATCATCGCGTCGTTTGCAGTCTGGGCTTCGCGGGCGACGTTGGTCGCGCGCGCGATGCCGAAATCGAGGAGCTTGACCTCGCCGTGTTTTCCGATGCGAATGTTCGCCGGCTTCACGTCGCGATGGATCAAGTTGAGCGGTTCACCGGTGATCGGAGAGGGCGCCGACCAGGCAGCATCGAGTGCAGAGGCCACCTCGCCGATGCACATCACAAGCGCGCGAATACCCATTCCCGCCTCGATCAGGCCGTCCAGGTCCTCGCCTTCGACATATTCCGTCACGAGCGAAACTCGATTTTCGAGAAGCACCAGATCGTGAACACTGAGGATGGACGGGTGACTCAGAGCCCCCAACAGGCGCCCCTCGTCGCGAAGTCGCTTTACAGAATCGCTGCCAGGATCGATATCGGCACGGAGGACCTTGACGGCCACTTCGGTGTTTACCCCGCTTGTCGACTGCATTGTCGCGCGGTACACCTCTCCAAATCCGCCTCTTCCGAGGCAGCCGTGAATCTTGAACCGCCGTCGTTGTGGTTTTCCGAGGTCGGCGCCGCCATGAGGCGTCATATCCAAGGTGTTTGGCAATCCCCGTGCATCAGTGCTCGCATAGTGTATACAAGCGGGTTCTGCCTGTCGCCTGGGCCGCTAAGCGTCGCACTCAACCCCGTCTTTGTCGTCCTGGTCCTTTTGGTCCTGAAGCTCGAGTGCACACTCGTTCTGGACGCTGGCATCGGCATTCGCGTAGGTCTCGGCGAGCTCCGCGCAATCGAATCCCTCTTCACCATCGTGACAGGCACACATGTAGTCGATGTAGCGATCGCACGGCTGATCCTGCGCGCAAGCGACGCCGAGGCCCAGAATCACAGCCACTGCTCCGAGAGCTATTTTTCGCATCGGTCACCTCCGTCCGTTGGACGCTCTCCCCTACATAGCATTCACTCCACCTGCTGGTTACGCCGCGTCACCCGGGAGGAACATGTCCGACACGGCACTGGAGGTCCGCGGACTGACGCGGTCCTTTGGCAAGCGCGCCGCCGTAAAGAGCCTCGATCTCCAGGTGCAAACCGGAGACGTCTACGGATTTCTCGGTCCAAATGGGGCAGGGAAGACCACGGCAATGCGCTGTATCCTGGGTTTGATCCGGTCGGATAGCGGAGAGGTCAACGTCTTTGGCCAGCGGCGTAGCTACCGTTCTCTGCGAGACGTGGGCGCCATCGTCGAGACGCCTGCGTTTCACGTGTGGATGACCGGAATGGAGAACCTGAACCTCGCCGCTGCGTATTCCGGACTGACCCCCAAACACGGCAAAGAGGAGATCGCCCGCGTACTCGAGCGGGTCGGCCTCAGTGAGCGCTCATCGGACAAGGCCGGCACCTACTCCCTCGGAATGAAGCAGAGACTCGCGATCGCCCGCGCGCTCCTGGGGCGGCCGAAGCTCCTGCTCCTCGACGAGCCCACGAACGGGTTGGACCCCAGAGGCATGCGAGAGGTTCGAGAACTGATCCGATCCCTGGCATTGCACGATCAGATCACGGTGCTCATCAGCTCCCACCTGTTGGGCGAGGTGCAGGCGATCTGCAATCGGGTCGGCATCATCCAGGAGGGCACACTGCGCGCGGAGGGCACCGTCGAAGAGCTCCTCGATGCCGAGGCAGCCGAGCGAATCCTCGAGGTCGCCAGCGTCGACGAAGGCGCACTGAAGGCCGCCCTCGAAGGCATGGACGACCTGGATCTGCTTGGGGCCGGAGCGTCGGGCAGGCTCCGCGTCCGCCTCCAGGGCACACTCACCGCCGGCGCGCTCAACAGACGCCTGGTGCAAGCCGACATCGACCTCACGGCCCTGGTTCCGGAGACGCGTAGCCTCGAGGACGTGTTCCTGGAGGTGACAAAGTGATGTCGCTACCCACCCACGTACTCGCCCTCTGGCGCGCCGAAACCATCAAGCTCCTGTCGCGGACCTCGGCCAGGCTCGGACTCATCGGCGCCATCGCCATCTCGCTACTGATTCCGCTGATTCTGTTCTGGCTCTCCAACACCGGCATGGAGATGAACGGCACGGAGGTCAAGGACGCCTTGGGTGCCGATGCCCCCATGGCCCTCAACTGGTCCCTGCGATTCCTGCACTGGGCGTTCATCCTGCGGGCATTCATCATCCTGCTCGGAACCATGACCATCGCCGGCGAATTCAGCGCCAAGACCCTCCGAGAAGACCTGCTCCGACCCGTGCCCCGCGCGGCCATTCTCGCGGCGAAGTGGGCCGCCTTGAGCACGTGGATCGGCCTCTTCCTCGGCATCACCTGGCTGATCTCCAGCGTGCTCGGCCTCATCCTGTTCGGGACCGACGGCGGATGGCAGGACCCGGCGCTGGCCTATCTTGTGGCCGGCCTGTGCAACGTCGGTTTCGCCGCTCTCGTTCTGGCGATCGCGGTGTGCATCCGATCGGTGCCGGTGACCATCGTCGGCGTCTTCCTCTTCCTCGTCATGAACACCTTCTTGGGTTGGGGTCTGACCGTCGTCTCCTGGATCAGCGAGATGGCCGACGTGCCCGAGGCCGTCGAGTTCGTCATCCAAGCCCGTCCGTGGCTCCCGTCCTCCGCTCTCGGTGCCTGGTACGGGTTTGCCGTCGGAGAGCCCTGGATCTGGCAGAACTTCGCCGCACTGGGCCTGTTGACCGCTCTCTCCGCCCTCGTGGCCGCCGCGGTCTTCGAGTGGATCGACGTGCCCTGAAATGGAACTGCATCAGGTCGTCGCCACCTCAGATGCCGTGCGGCAGACGCGCGCTCGAAATGCGAAGATCGCCGCCTTCGCCGAGTTCCTCGGAGCCACCTCCGTCAATCAAGTCGGCATCGTCGTCTCCTGGCTGTCCGGAGTCCTGCCCCAAGGGCGCATCGGCGTGGGCTACGCCGCACTCAAGAAGACCAATCACATCCCGGCGGCCAACGACCCGTCCATCACCGTAGACGAGCTTCACGGCATCTTCTCCGCCATAAAGAACACCAGCGGTGCCGGCTCGGTGAAACGGAGACAGGTCCTGCTCGACGACGTGATCGCCCGGTCGACCGCACCCGAGCAGCGCTTCGTGCGGCTCCTGCTCTTTGGTGAACTCCGACAAGGTGCCCAGGAGGGTGTCATGGTCGAGGGAATCGCCAAGGCCACTGCAATCCCCTCGAAGATCGTCCGACGCGCCCTGATGCTGTCCGGGGACATCACCCGAACCGCCGTGGTCGCTATGATCGAGGGTCAAGACGCGCTGGCCGCATTCCGGATCGAGCTGTTTTCTCCGCTGCAACCGATGTTGGCCCAGACAGCCGAGGACCCCTCCGAAGCCGTGGCGAAGCTCGGCGAGGCGATCTACGACACGAAGATCGACGGTGCCCGGGTTCAGGTCCACCGGAGAGGCGACGAGATCCGAATCTACAGCCGACGCCTCAACGAGGTCACGGCGGCGATCCCAGAGGTGGTGGAGCTGGTCGCCGCGCTGCCGGTGCAGGACATCCTCCTCGATGGCGAGGCGATCTGCCTGAAGCCGAACGGCAGGCCGTACAACTTTCAGACCACGATGCGCCGCTTCGGGCGTCGGCTAAATGTCTCGGAACTCCGCGAGAAACTCCCTATTCAACCGTTCTTCTTCGACATCCTGCAGCTGGACGGCGAGATGTTGATCGACCGCCCACTGTCGGAGAGGCTGGCGATCATGGACGGATTGATCCCATCCGAGGCACTGATCCCGCGGATCATCACCGATGACTCGGCGGTCGCCGACACCTTCCTCGCCGAAGCGCTGGCGGCGGGCCACGAGGGTGTGATGGCCAAGGGCCCGAGCTCGGTCTATGCGGCCGGAAGCCGAGGGCGAGCATGGCTGAAAATCAAAC
>Ga0315336_1001554_pt1 | contig 43029 bp, 38 predicted proteins | sample ASW5metaG_FD_204512 | JGI IMG/M metagenome (GOLD analysis project Ga0315336, IMG submission 204512) | Ammonia-oxidizing marine archaeal communities from Monterey Bay, California, United States - ASW #5 | ecosystem: Environmental > Aquatic > Marine > Intertidal zone | place: USA: California... | reverse complement strand
GTTCCAAAAGTAATAATATGAGCAACACACTCTTTTCCATACTTATTATTTACATATTCTATGACTTCATCCCTCCTATTTTGACAAAAATCTATATCAAAATCTGGCATTGAAATTCTTTCTGGATTTAGAAAGCGCTCAAATAATAATCCATACTTTATAGGATCAAGATCTGTGATTGTTAGTGACCAAGCAACAACACTACCTGCTCCAGAACCTCGTCCGGGACCTACTGCTATTTCTTTATTTTTAGCCCAATTAACAAAATCAGCAACTATTAAAAAATACCCAGCAAAGCCCATTCTATTGATTATTTCTAATTCATATTTCAATCTAAGTTCATATTCTTGAGTGGAAACTAATGCCTTAGATAACAATCTGGTCTTAAGTCCCTCTGTTGCTTTTTTATTTAGTAATTCATTTTCAGTTAATGATGCATGATCTATAAATTTTGGTAATTTAGGCAATATTTCCTTTGGATAAAAATTACATTTCAATGCAATATTAAAATTATTTTCAATTATCTCAGGTATATCATCAAATAATTTAATCATTTTTCTACTAGATTTAAAATAAATTTCAGGGTTAGAAGTAATTCTATTAATTTGATTTATTGTAGCTTTTTGGGCAATACAGAGAAGCGCGTCATGGGCGCTAAAATCATCTTCTTTTTCAAACTTTACATTATTTGTAGCAATAATTGGTATATTGAATTTATTTGAATAACTTATAAATTCATTTTCAAACTCTTCTATTCTTGAATCAGTTATTCTTTGAATTTCAAATAAAAAATCATTACCAAATAAACTATTAAAATTTTTAATAAATTCAGAAATTTCATTAATTTTGTTTTGCAATTTTAAAATCATCAAAGGATTAAATTCACCTCCTATAAAACATATCAATCCTTCGGCATAATTTTGTAAATCTTTAAAGTATATACCTACTGGATTACTATCTCTGGTGTGACTAAGTGATGATAGATATAAAAGATTTTTATAACCTTTTTCATTTTTAACCAAAAAATTTAATTGTGTTGCAATATTATTATTTTGAACATCAAGATAATTTATAGATGTACCAATTATAGGTTTTATACCATTTTCAATACATTCAATTGAAAATTCTAAAGCACCAAACATATTATTATTATCGGTAAGAGCTAAAGCAGGCATTTCATTATCTTTAGATAATTGAACTAGTTTTTTAATCTTCAAAGAACTCTCAGCTAATGAATATGATGATTGCGTTCGTAAATGAATAAAAGGATAATTCATTATATTCTAGTTAAGCTCTGCTTGGAAATTTCATATTTAATATTTGCTTGTAATGCATACTTTTTATTATGAGTAACATAAATTAGAGTTTGATTATTATTTTTTACTTGATCTAAAAAAAAACTAAATATTACGTCAGCTGTTTTTTCATCCAAATTTCCGGTCATTTCATCAGCAATTACAATTTTTGGTTTGTTAATTAATGCTCTAGCAATTGCAATTCGCTGTTGTTCGCCTCCAGATAAATTTAATGGTTTTGCATTAATTCTGTCTATTAGTTCAAATTTTGTAATTATTGACTTTGCTTCAATCATAGACATACTAAAATTATTTGTCTTAATTAAACTAGGTAAAGCTACATTTTCCCAGACGCTTAATTCTGGAATTAAATGAAAAAATTGATGAACAAATCCAATAGAATTATTTCTCAATAAATTTTTATTATCATTAGTTATAGACTTTACACTTCTAGTCAAAAAATTATATTCTCCTGAAAATTCTGAGTCAAGCAAACCTAAAATATTTAAAAAAGTTGATTTACCTGAACCAGAAGGACCAGAAATTGAAATCACATCTCTTGATTTAATTTTAATATTAATGTCATTTAAAATTTCAAGTTTATTTTTATTTGAAATATATTCTTTTGCTAAATGAGAAATATTTATTATTTCTTCAGTCATTTTTAAGAGATTTAATTGGATCAATTTTAGAGGATCTATATGCTGGAAAGGTAGTTGCAATTAAGCATATTATTATTGAAATAATTAATACAAAAAAAACTTCAGTTTTATCAATTTGTGAAGGCAGGTTAGATAAATAATAAATTTCTTTAGCAAATAGATCAACATTTAATATTTTTTCAATAAAACTTTGTATTAATTCTATATTAATTGAAAATAATACCCCTATTAGACCTCCAAATACTGTTCCAATCATTCCAATAATTATTCCAATGGACATAAAAACTTTTATTAAACTTTTGTTATTTAATCCTATAGTCTTTAAAATACCAATATCCTTATTTTTATCTTTAACAAATATAATTAATCCAGAAATAATATTCATGGATGCAACAATAATAATAAGTGTCAATATAAAAAACATTACATTCTTTTCTACTTTAAGTGCGTTAATTAGACTCGCATTGCTATCTTTCCACGAAATTGTATAAAAAGGTAAATTATTACTATTAATATAATTATTTATTACAAACTGAAATTCTTCTATTTTATGAGGTGTGGTTGAAAAAATCTCAATCTTATTAAAACTTGTTTTGTCAATCATTAGTAATTTTCTAGGAATAGAAGCATTAGTAAAAACAAAATTGGCATCATATTCATACATTCCTAAGTTAAATATACCGGTAATTGTTAAGGTTTTAAATCTTGGAATATTACCAAGTATTGTTTTATCTGTCTTTGGTATTGCAATTTTGATTTTATCACCAATTGATAAATTAAATTTATTAGCTAAAACATATCCTATTACAATATCATTTAAATTTTTTCCGAATAATTTTCCTTTCACAATATTGTTTGTTAAAAAATGATATTTATTTAATAAATCGTTTTCATAACCTCTTAAATACACTCCTTTTGAAAACTCCGCACTTATAAATAGTGCTTGTGTTTCAACTAATGGAGAAATTATATTATCTATAGAGGGAATTAAAGTTATGTCATGTTTTGAAATTTGTCCAGTATTACTGTAAATATTCAGGTGTCCATTAATTCCTAACAATCTTGATGTTAGTTCCTCTCTAAAACCATTCATTACAGCCATTACTATTATAATAGCTGCTACACCAATGGTAATTCCAATAATAGAAAACCATGAGAAAACAGAAATATAACCATCCGTTTTCTTTGAAAAAAGAAATCTTTTGATTAACAATTTTTCATAAGATGAAAACATAATTAAATTATTGAAATTAATTGATCTTTTATAAAATTGAATCCATCGTCAACTGACATTTTATTAGATTCATTCGTAGATCTAATTTTTATTTCGATTAAATTATCTTTTATATCTCTTTTCCCAATAATTATTTGAATGGGTATTCCAATTAGATCATTATCAGATAATTTTTTTCCTACACTACAGTCTCTATCATCGTAGAGAGTTTCAATAGATATGTTAATAAAGTTTTCATATAATTTTTCTGCAGCTTTTTTGCACTCATCATCATTTACCATGAGATTAATTATAGTAACATGAAAGGGCGCGACACTAATTGGCCATTTTATACCTTTTGCATCGTGAAAAGCTTCTATTATCGCTCCCACTAATCTAGAAATTCCAATACCGTATGAACCCATATGAACTGGTATATTTTTTCCTTTATTATTTTGAACATAAGCTCCAAGTTTTTCAGAATATTTTGTTCCAAAATAAAAAATGTGCCCTACTTCTATACCTTTAGATATTTTTAGCTGTTTTTTTTCAATTGGACATTTGCTCTGATCATGTAAATCATCAACTGCAGCGTAATAAGATTGTAATTTTTTTGAATCAATAGTTTCAGGATCAATTGTTTCTAAATCTTTGTCATAATAAAGAGTGCTTTCACCTGTTTTAGCTAAAATTTGAAATTCATGACTTAAATTTCCACCAATTGGACCTGTGTTAGCTCTCAAAGAAATTGGTGTTAATCCCAATCTTAGAAAAGTCTTGATATAAGCTTTAAACATTTTGTCATAAGAAATTATTGCATCTTCTTCTGTAAGGTCGAAAGAATAATTGTCTTTCATTAAGAATTCTCTACCACGCATGACACCAAATCTAGGTCTAATCTCATCTCTAAATTTCCATTGAATTTGATATAAATTTTTTGGAAGATCTTTATAGGAAGATATATAAGACTGAAAAATGTCTGTAATTAATTCTTCATTTGTTGGACCATAAAGCATTTCTCTGTCTCCTCTGTCTTGTATTCTTAACATTTCCTTTCCATATTCCTCATATCTACCAGATTTAACCCATAAATCTGCAGATTGAATAGTTGGCATTAATAGTTCTATAGCGCCAGCAAGATTTTGCTCTTCCCTAACTATCTTTTCAATTTTTTTTAAAACTATTAAACCAAGCGGAAGCCAAGAATAAATTCCAGCACTTGCCTGCTTAATCATGCCAGCTCTTATCATTAATTGATGAGATATAATTTCAGCATCCACAGGTATGTTTTTAAGAGTTGGGCTAAAAAAATTAGAAAATTTCATTATATAAACATTACACCTAAATTAAATTTAATTAATATTAAAATTAACATAATAGCTAATGATATGGCAGTGGTTATTATAAATTTATGTCCAATATATGTTATTTTTTGGAACTCTATTTGCATGTTCTTATTCTCTTTAAGTAAGCATACATAAAAATTTAGCAGGGTAAACGTATTAAAAAAGATCCACAAATTAAGAAAAATAATAGAAAATTTGAAAAAAATACATCTACATTCTCATAATATGTAGTTTAATTTCAGGTTTTTTGATTGATAAATTTTTAATTGATTTTTTTAGAGCTTTCTTAATTAATTCACTAACAATTTGATCAGAGGATTTTTGATTATCGCTCATTCTGATAAAATCTTGTATAAAATTTTCTTTAAATTCATTTGTTATCAGTAAGCCATCAAATTCAGGTAATCCATTAGAGGAAATTATTATATCTTTATGAATAGAAAAATCTTTATTAATAATTAAAGAAACAAACACTATTCCTTCAAAAGAAAATTTTCTTCTATCTTTAATAAAGAGTGATTCAGAATCATACAAATTTCTACCCTCGACAATCATTTTCCCTGTCTTGATTGTTCCATGAATTAATGGCTCTTTAGGAGTTAATTTTATACATTGTCCATTTTCAAGAATTTTTACAAAAGGAACTTGGCTAGCTTGTGCTAATTTTAAATGAGCTACAAGATGTTTTGGTTCACCATGGACAGGTATAGATATATATGGTTTTGTCCAATAATACATTTGTTTAATTTCTTCTGCATATCCATGTCCCGAAACATGAACTAAGTCATCATCAGTAGAAATAATTTCTACTTTTTGCCTTATAAGTAAATTTTTAAGATTATTTATAGGTTTTTCATTGCCTGGAATGTCTCTTGAACTAAAAATTACTAAATCATTATTTTCTAAATGTATATGCTTGTGCGAATTATAGGCTATACGAAAAAGAGCTGATCTTTTTTCACCTTGACTGCCTGTACAAATCACAAGAAGATTCTCAGGAGAAGTTAACGTTGCTTCTTCTTCAGAAATAAAGGAGATGCTTTCTTTTATTATTTTATTTTTAATTGCTGCATCAATCGTTTTTTTCATGCTTCTTCCAACTAGTGCTACTTTTCTGTTATTTTTTTTTGCAGCAATTGCTATACTTTCAATTCTTGCAATATTGGAAGAAAAACAAGTAATAACTATTCTTCGATTATAACGAGAAAATATTTTTATTAATTCTTCCCGCACCTCTAACTCTGATTGAGAGTGTCCAGGTACATCAGCATTAGTAGAATCCCCAATTAATGCAAGTAATCCTTCTTCGCCAATTTTTTTAAACGAATTAGTATCAAAATTTTCTCCCAACGAGGTATTAACATCTATCTTCCAATCAGCTGTGTGCAATAATTTTCCATATTTAGTGTTAATAACGATAGAGTGAGGCTCAGGTATTGAGTGCGCTGTAGTAATAAATTCAACATCGAAATTATTTAGTTTAATGTTTTTCTTTGGGTTAATAGTAACTAATTCAATCTTATTGATTGCTCCAAATTCCTTAAGTCTATTTTCAATTAGACATCTGGCAAAACCAGTTGAATAAACAGGGCAATTTATTTTATCAGAAAAAAAAGCGACTGCACCTGCATGGTCTTCATGACCATGACTTATAATGATTGCTTCTAAGTTATCTGAAATCTTGTCAATAAAATCAATTTTTGGAACTAAAAGATCAATTCCTGGAAATTGCTCATCAGCAAAAGTTAATCCAAGATCAATCATTAACCATTTACCATCACAACAATAAAGATAGCAATTGGCCCCAATTTCTCCTATTCCTCCAAGTGAAAGAAAATAAATACCTTTAGAAGGCATTTCAAATGATGGGTTAAATTCAAGCATAATTTGCTTGTCCTATTAGCTTCAAACCCTCTAAAGTCAAATAAGGTTCGTATTTATTTTTTTTTATTATTTTATCTTTAAAAGTAATAGCAAGCCCACCTGTTAAAATAATAATAGGTTTATATTTTTTTTCATATAAAATTTTTTCAATTATTCCATTTATAAGTGAAATATACCCCCAATAAAACCCACTTTGCATTGATTCAGTAGTCGTTTTACCTACTATAGTTTTGGTTTTTACAATAGATATTTTTTTTAGTTTAGAGGTATTTGTAATAAGAGCATCATGAGATAATCGAATTCCTGGAGCAATTATGCCCCCATCGTAGATATTATTTTTTATTACGTCAAAAGTTGTTGCAGTTCCAAAATCGATAATTAAACAGTTCTTACCATATTTATTGATTGCTGCAATTGTATTGGCGATTCTATCACATCCTAATTCATTTTTTTTATATTTAAATTTAATATTAAAAGGAATCTTAGAAGGAGAAATATTAAAAACTTTAAATTGAATCAATTTGAATATTTTTTGAATTTTATTATTAATTTCAGGAACCACTGAAGAAAATATACAGATTTTTTTCTTAATCTTTGTACGTTTAATATACCAGTTGGTAAATTGATTACTAATTAATTGTACTACTTTTTTATTCCTAGTTTCATATCTAAAAACTTTTGTTAATCTATTATTATAATAAACTCCAAATACTATATTTGTATTGCCAATATCCACTACTATCACTGTTTAATTACTCCAGAATAGATTGAGGTTATTTCTTTTCCGTTATCCATCAGTAGTGATCCATCTTTATTGATACCCTTAATTACGCCCTTTATAATTAAACTTTCATTTACTTGAATTTTTACTTGTTTATTTAAATACATAAGGGAGTTTTTATATACATCAATAAAGTTGTCATAGTTTTTTTTGTTTATATTTTCAAAATTTTTGAATAGAATTTTAAAAAAATGTTCCAGAAATTCTGATGTACTTTTAACATCTGAAAAGGATTTAATGTGTGTAGTTGGATAATCTGGTATTGAAGGAGAAGTATTGAAATTTATTCCAAAACCAACAATTATATAATTATATAAATCTTCTAATGTAACCGTTTCTAATATTACTCCTGCAAATTTTTTATTGTGGTAAAAAATATCATTTGGCCATTTAAATTTTATATCCATTGCATTAAAATATTGCAGAGCCATTTTGATAGAAATTACAGTGACAAGACTGTACAAAAAATGTCTTTTGATATTGAGATTATTTTCAAAGGATAATGAGCAATAAATATTTCCCTTAGGGCTAATCCACTTTTTACCTCTTCTTCCTTTACCATTTTTTTGTTGATCTGCTAATATAACACAATGTTTATTATTTTTTTTAATGAATAATTTTGCATCATTCATAGTTGAGGAGGTTAATGCTAAATGAATAAATTCGTAACCTTCGGATTTAAGAACTTTTATTAGTTTATTAAAAGACATTTAATTAGTTGAAAAAATCAACACTGATCATTTCTCCTAAATTTACAAGAAAAGACGGATAAAAAATAAACAAAGTAATTATTAATATTGAAAATAATAAAATCATTAAAGATTTATTTGTTAAAACTAATTGATAATTATTATCTCTTACTTCATCAAAATACATAACTTTAATAATTCTTAAATAATAAAAAGCCGAAATTACGCTGGAAATAACTCCTAAAACTGCAAGAAAAATTAGTTGAGCTTTTAAAGCAGCGATAAAAATATAGAACTTAGCAAAAAAACCAGCAAATGGAGGTAGGCCAGCCATTGATAACATAATTATAGCAATAGATAAACTTATAAGAGGTTTATGTTTACTAAGCCCTGATAATTCATTTATCTTTTCAACATAATTATTATTAATTTTTAAAGATAACATTATAGCAAATATTGCTATATTCATGATTACATAAATAAACATATATATTGATGCTCCCTTAACTCCAGCGGAATTTGCTGCGGCTAAACCAATCAAAACATATCCTACATGTCCGATTGAACTATATGCAAGGAGTCGTTTTAAATTGTATTGTGATATTGCTGCAATTGCCCCCAAAAACATAGAGCCGATAGATAGAAAAATAATTATTTGAATCCAATCATTATAAAAATCGCCAAAAGGCTCTAAACAAAATCTGTAAATTAGTGCAACTGCTGAAACTTTAGGAACGATTGCAAAGAAAGCAGTTATTGAAGTAGGAGCTCCTTGATACACATCTGGTGTCCACATATGAAATGGTACAGCTGAAATTTTAAATCCAAGTCCTACTAAAACAAATACTAGACCAAAAATTATTCCTAAATTTAGTTCATCAATTGTTTGTAAAGAGTAATATATTTCTTCAAAATTTGTACTTCCAGTAAAGCCATAAATCAAAGAACACCCATATAATAATATACCTGAAGACAATGCTCCCAAAACAAAGTATTTGATTCCTGACTCTGCCGATTGAAGAGAGTCTCGTTTTATTGCTGCAACTACGTATAGTGCTAAACTTTGCAACTCTATACCTAGATACATTGTCATTAAATCATTTGATGATATTAACACCATCATACCTAAATTTGAAAATAGAATTAGTATAGGTATTTCAAATTTAGCAAGCTTAAGATCTTTAAAATAATTAATAGAAATTATAATAGTAGCTATACTGCCCAATATTACTAGCAACTTAAAAAATTTAATAAAAGCTGAATTTTTAAAAAAATAATCATATCCTGCAAAGACAAAATCAACATCCAAATAAATTAAAAAAGAAACAAAGATAAGTGAAATTATTGAAAGATTTGAGACATTTGAAAAATTATTTTTTTTACTAAATAAACCAATTAATAATATTAATAATATTAATATTATTAATGAAATTTCAGGAAATAATAAAATATTTATAATTTTATTTCCCATTAGCTAATTCATAATTATTAATAATTGATTCAATAGATAAACGCATAGGATCAATAAATAAATTTGGAAATATTCCTATTAATAAGACTATAAATATTAATGGAAACAATATCATTTTTTCGCGATTATTCAGATCCAAGATATCTTTTAGTTGTGTGTTAGTTATTTGACCAAAGACTATTCTTTTGTAAAGATATAACATATACGTAGCCGATAAGATTATTCCTGTTGCAGCAAATAAGGCCACAAACGTGTTATATTTAAATGCTCCAAGTATTATTAAAAATTCTCCTACAAAACCACTTGTTCCTGGTAATCCTACAGAAGCAAGCATAAAAATCATAAGGCTAACTGCATAACTTGGCATTCGATTAACAAGCCCACCGTAAAAATTTATTTCTCTGGTATGCATTCGATCATATATAATTCCTACACATAAGAATAGAGCGGCAGACAAAATTCCGTGACTTATCATTTGTATCATAGCACCTTCAAGGCCCTGCTGATTTACTAAAAAAATTCCAATTGTGACCATCCCCATATGTGCTACAGAAGAATAAGCTATTAATTTTTTCATATCTGTTTGAGCAAGGGCAACAAAAGAAGTGTAGATAATCGCAATAACACTTAAACTCATTATTAATGGCAAGAAAAAATCAGAGGCCTCTGGAAGCATACCGAGAGAGAATCTAATAAATCCATAACCACCCATTTTAAGTAAAACTCCTGCTAAAATCACTGAACCTGCTGTAGGCGCTTCCACATGAGCATCTGGTAGCCATGTGTGAAAAGGCCACATTGGAATTTTTACAGCAAATGAAGCAAAAAAAGCTATCCATAAATAAATTTGAATTTTTTTAGAAAAGTAATTTCCCTGAAGTTCGGCAATATTCATTGTATCTCTTAATTGATAAATAAATATTATTGCTACTAACATTAAAACAGATCCCAATAAGGTATATAAAAAAAATTTAAAAGAAGCATATATCCGATTTTCTCCGCCCCATATCCCAATAATTAAAAACATAGGTATAAGAACTGCTTCAAAGAAAATGTAAAATAATAATATATCTACAGAAGCAAACATTCCAATCATTACTGTTTCCAATACGAGAAAAGCAATCATATATTCCTTAATTTTTTTTGTTATATTTTCCCAACTGGCAAGAATACAAAAAGGTGTTAGAAAAGTACTCAGTAAAATCATAAATAATGAGATGCCGTCTACACCTACATGATAATAAAAATTAAAATCAGTAAACCATATATGTTTTTCATTTAACTGATAACCAGGTAGAGAATTGTCAAATTCTAACCAAATTAAACAACTAAGAATAAATGTGCCAACAGAAGTCCATAAAGCAGCCCATTTAATATTACTTGATGAAGTATCATCTTCATTAATAAATAAAATTATTAAAGAGCCAAATAAAGGTAAAAAAATTGTTACAGTTACCAATGGCCATTCACTCATATTAGTAATATATAAACCACGTTAAAAGAATAACTAAGCCACCTAACATAACAAAAGCATAATGATATAAATAACCTGATTGGAAAAGACTTAGTCCACGAGAGAAATAACTGATTAATTTAGAGACTCCATTAGGGCCATAAGTATCAATAATTTGTACATCACCTTTTTTCCAAAAAAAAGAGGCCAAATTAAAAAAAGGTTTTACAAGGATGTAATTGTATAATTCATCAACGTACCATTTATTGAAAGAAATTGAATATATAGGATATAAGTTATCTGATAATTTTTTTGCTAAATTTTTTTTGTAATAATATATAATAACTGCTATTAATATTCCTGAAGCTACAGATGACTTTATTATCAATGTTTGAACAAATGGGAAATAATGATTAGTTCCTTTAGTTAACATTATAGCATGATGCCAAAAATTATCTTGTCTGGACCCAATAAAATATTCTGAAAGAATCATTCCTGAAAATATTGAACCCAATGCAAGAAAAAAAAGAGGGAATGTCATTATTTTAGGTGACTCTTTTATTTCGCCATAAAATTTCAAAGAAATACGAGTTTCTCCATGAAAAGTCATAAATAATAATCTCCATGAGTAAAAAGCAGTCAATAAGGCTGTTAATATGCCCACAATATAGGCATATTGAGCCATACCAGCAGATAGAAAGTAAGCATTTTCTAAGATGCTCTCTTTAGAATAGTAACCTGAAAAAAAAGGAAAGCCTATAATTGCGAGTGATCCAATCCACATCATAGTTCCAGTAAAAGGTATTTTTGAAAATAAGCCTCCCATTTTCCTCATATCTTGCTCATGATGCATAGCTGTTATCACAGAGCCAGCTGACAAAAATAACAATGCTTTAAAAAATCCATGTGTCATTAAATGAAAAATTGAAGCATTATAGGCACCTAATCCGGCTGCAAAAAACATATAACCTAATTGGCTACAAGTAGAATAAGCAATAACTCTTTTAATATCATTTTGAGTTAAGGCTATGCTTGCAGCAAAAATTGCCGTTGTTGCTCCTATAAAAGTTACAAATAAATTTGTGAACTCAGCGTATTCGAACAAAGGACTCATGCGAGCTAACATAAATACACCTGCTGTAACCATAGTAGCAGCATGTATAAGTGCAGATACTGGTGTAGGACCTTCCATAGCATCAGGCAACCAAGTGTGCAATCCTAGCTGAGCAGATTTACCCATCGCACCAATAAATAATAGAAAACAGATAGTATCAATTGTAGGTAAATTCATTCCTAGAAAATTAAATATATGTTTTTCATAATTTATAGCGTTGATAAAAATGACATCAAACTCAATCGAACCAAATATAAAAAATACTCCAACTATTCCTAATGCAAAACTGAAATCCCCTACTCTATTAACAATAAATGCTTTAATAGCTGCTTGATTAGCACTTTCTTTATAATGCCAAAAACCTATTAATAAGTAAGAAGAAAGTCCAACACCTTCCCAGCCAAAAAACAATTGTAACAAATTATTACTTGTGACAAGTATTAACATAAAAAATGTAAACAAACTTAAATATCCCATAAACCTTGAAATAGATTCATCTTCATTCATATATCCAATAGAATACAAATGAACACAAAATGATACAAACGTAACTACGATAAGCATAGTTGTTGTTAGCGCATCAACCCTTAAGCTCAAGTTAGCTATAAAAGTGCCTGATGAGATCCAGTTGAATATATGAACAACTTCAGTATCAGTATTTCCTAAATATTTTACAAATAAAAAAAAAGATAAAAAAGTTGAAATAAATAAAAGAAAAGTTGTAATTAATTGAGATATGCGATCTTGAAAATAATTACCTAAAAATGCACAATAAAAAAAACCTAAAAGTGGCAAAAATACTATCAGTATTATCAAGTTATCCCTTTAATTTATTTATTGCTTCAACCTCAATTGAACCTAAATTTCTAAAAAAAACTACTAAAATTGCCAAACCTATTGCGGCCTCAGCTGCTGCAACAGTTAAGGTAAACATTGCAAATACTTGACCTGATAAATCTCCAAGAAAACTAGAAAATGCAATAAAATTTATATTGACTGATAACAAAAGTAACTCAATTGACATTAATATTATGATGATATTTTTTTTATTGAGAAAAATTCCTAAAATTCCTATTGTAAATAAAATAGCTCCAAGAAAAAGAAAATGGTTTATAGTTATGCTTGTCATATACCCTCGCCCAAATTAATTTTTTTCTTTTCAATAGCTTTTGTAGCTTTAAAATTTATTTGATCTGAAATAACTTGTTTCTTTACTTCACCTCTTTGTCTTAAAGTTAATGTAATTGAACCAATCATTGCTACTAGCAAAATTAATCCTGATAATTGGAAAAGGTAGAAATATTTAGTATATAAAACAGAGCCGAGACTTTTAGTATTTTCAGTGCTAGTAATTAGTGGCATCTTAGAATATTCAACGAGACTCATCTCTGAAAATATATCTGACAAAAATAATATACCTAGTTCTACTAATAAAACGATACCTAATAATAAGCCAAAAGGAAGGTATTGTAAAAAACCTTTACGTAACTTTATGAAGTTAATATCTAACATCATAACAACAAATAAAAATAATACAGCTACAGCTCCTACGTATACAACAACAAGAATCATGGCTAAAAATTCAGCTCCAAGTAAAACAAAAAGAGCGGATGCATTAACAAAACTTAATATTAAAAATAAAACTGAGTGAACTGGGTTCTTAGAGCTAATAACCATTAATGCTGAAAACACTATGACACTAGAAAATAAATAAAATGAAATTGTATATAGGATCATTTTTTTTATCTATATGGAGAATCAAGCTTAAGATTTTGTGCAATTTCATACTCCCACTTATCACCGTTAGAGAGAAGTTTAGCTTTATTATATATCAATTCCTCTCTAGTCTCTGTTGCAAACTCAAAGTTTGGTCCTTCAACAATAGCATCAACAGGGCAAGATTCTTCACATAATCCACAATAGATACATTTGCTCATATCAATGTCATATCTTGTTGTCCTCCTACTTCCGTCCTCTCTAGACTCAGACTCTATAGTTATTGCTTGCGCTGGACAAACAGCTTCACAAAGTTTACATGCAATACATCGCTCTTCTCCATTTGGATACCTTCGTAAAGCGTGTTCTCCTCTGAAACGTGGACTAAGAGGTCCTTTTTCATGAGGATAATTAATCGTTACTTTAGATTTAAACATATATTTAAAGGTCAGAAACATACCAAAAAAAAGTTCGTAAAGAGCAAAGGACTTAACTATTTTAAATATTGAAGACATATATTTTATTTAGGTACCATATCAAAAGTTACTAAAAAACCAGCTGTAATAACAACCCAAAACAATGACCATGGCAAAAAAACTTTCCAACCTAATCTCATAAGTTGGTCATACCGATAACGTGGGAATGTTCCTCTAACCCACAAAAATAAAAAAAGTACGAAAACAATTTTTGAAGTAAACCAAATTACTCCAGGTATAGCATTTAAGGGAAATATATCAAAAGGTGGCAACCATCCTCCTAAAAACAGAATAACTGTCAGAGCACTCATTAAAATCATACTTGCATATTCTCCTAGGAAAAAAAGAGCAAAGGAAGCAGATGAATATTCTGTAAAAAACCCTGCAACTAGAGTAGATTCATCTTCAGGCAAATCAAACGGCAATCTATTTGTTTCAGCTAAAGCAGAAATAAAAAAAATAACAAACATTGGTAAAAGTGGTATTGCAAACCAAACTGTTTCTTGTGCCTCAACAATTTTAGTTAAATTTAATGATCCCACACACAACAGAACTGTTATAATTACAAAACCTATGGAAACCTCATAGGATACCATTTGAGCAGCAGATCGCAGTGCCCCTAAAAAAGGATATTGCGAATTACTTGCCCAACCAGCCATTATTACGCCGTAAACACCTAACGACGATACAGCAAATAAATACATAATTCCTACATTAATATCTGAAATAACCCATCCAGGAGCAAAAGGAATGACAGCCCAACCTGCAAGACTTAAAACCATAGTTATAATAGGAGCTAAAATAAAAACAATTTTATTTGAGCCACTTGGAATAATATTTTCTTTAGTAAGCAGTTTTAAAGCATCAGCAAAACTTTGTAATAGCCCAAAAGGTCCGACAACATTTGGACCTTTTCTTAATTGTATAAGAGCTAAAACTTTTCTTTCAGCATAAACTAGAAAAGCTACTGATAAAAGAATTGGAACTAAAACTGCTAGAACTTGAGCAATGATTATAGAGCCTGGTATTACATAATTACTTAACAAAAAAATGTTAGATTCCATTTATTTTACAACCTTATTCAATATTTCTTTAGTACAATTAGCCATTGTTATAGAGGCTCTACTTATAGGATCTGTCATATAAAAATTATTTATATTGTAATTTATATCTCTTTTTTTGATTTTCAGTAATGTACCAAAATTCAATATTGATTTTGATGGAAGAGAATTAATTTCTTTAAATAATGGAAGGTTGGAAGTAATTTCTTCTCGAAGTTCAGTTATATTGTTAAATAGCAAATTTTTTTCAAATTTTTCACTCAATGCTCGGAATATTTTCCACTCATCTTTAGACTCTCCTATTGGTTGAAAGCATTTTGTTGATTGGATAATACGGCCTTCCATATTAACAAATGTAGAAGATTTTTCTGGAAATGCGGGGGTAGGTAATATGACATCAGCAATATTAGCAACTATATCTCCGTGATGGCCCATATAAACCACAAATGCTTCGCTCAAAACAGATAAATCAATATCATCTAAACCGAGTAATAATACTACTGGCTTATTTTTATTAATAAATTTATTAATGGTTTGACTAAAATCAAAATCAAATTCGTTGTTATAAAATGAAACATCTAATGCTCCAACTTTAGCAATATCCTGTTGAAGAATATTAAAACCATTAAAAACTTCATTAGAAATCTGATATTGTTTTGCAATTAGAGAACATACATTTAGTACATCCACTCCATCATTAAAATTAATAGCTGAAGTTCCTATAATAATTAATGGTTTTTTAGCGTCCTCCAATACTTTGCAGAATTCTGATTGGTTATTTATTATATCATTAAGATAATCAATACTATTTGATAAATGTTTGTATTTATACGTTAAATCAATTTTCTGCCCTATTAAACCAATATGGCAATTATTATTTAAATAAGCCTTTCTAATACGTGTATTTAAAACACTTGCTTCCCATCGAGGATTGGTTCCAATCAGTAAAATAGCATCTGCATTATCAATTTCCTTGATAGTAGAATTAAAAATATAGCTCTCTCTTTGATGCTCAATAAACTGAGCATTATCATATCGACATTCATATTTATTAGAACCAATTGATTTCAAAAATGATTTAGCCGAATAAAGTGTTTCTACGTCAGTAAACTTGCCGCTTAAGGCAAGGGTCTGTTCTTTTCCTCTTTTATAAATTTCATCTGATACTGCCTCTAGTGCCTGATCCCATTCTATTACTTGTAATTTTCCATTTTTTTTGAGAAAAGGTTTATCTAATCTCTGTTTTGATAAACCATCTATTGCAAACCGTGATTTATCATTAATCCACTCTTCATTAATTTCTTCATTTAGTCTGGGCAAAACTCTCAAAACACTATTGCCTCGAGAGTCGATGCGAATACTCGATCCCATTGCATCAAAAATATCAACTGACTCTGTTTTATTTAATTCCCAAGGTCTTGCTTGAAAGGCATAAGGTTTATTAGTAAGTGCCCCTACTGGGCATAAATCTATTACATTGCCTGATAATTCAGAATTTATAGTTTTCTCAAGGTATGTTGTAATTTCTACGTTTTCCCCTCGACCTAATAAACCTAAATCATCTACTCCTGCTACTTCAGTAGAAAATCTTACACAACGAGTACAATGAATACATCTTGTCATGATTGTACTAACTAAAGGCCCCATATACTTATTTGTTACTGCTCTTTTATTTTCCTCATATCTTGATTTATCAAAACCATAATAGAGAGCTTGATCTTGAAGATCACACTCACCTCCTTGATCACAAATAGGACAATCTAATGGATGATTAATCAATAAGAATTCCATTACCCCACTACGAGCTGTTTTCACAAGTTCAGTGTTTGTTTTAATGATCATACCTTCACTGGCTGGCATAGCACATGAAGCAATCGGTTTAGGTGATTTATCCATTTCTACAAGACACATCCTACAATTTCCAGCAATAGAGAGTTTGTCATGATAACAAAATCTTGGTATTTCAACACCAGCAATTTCACATGCTTGCATGACAGTCATTCCTTTATCAAATTCTATTTGTTGATTATCAATTATAATTTTAGGCATTAAGAGACCGTTTTTCTTTTTGATTATTCTCAATTCTTTTTTCAACCTCAGCTCTAAAATGTCTCATTAATCCTTGCACAGGCCAAGCAGCAGCATCCCCTAGAGCGCAAATTGTATGTCCTTCAACTTGTTTGGTGACATTTAACAATTTATCAATGTCATTGTAATTAACTTGACCACTTATCATTTTTTCCATGATCCTAAACATCCATCCTGTTCCTTCACGACAAGGTGTGCACTGACCGCAACTTTCGTGCTTATAAAAATACGATAATCGAGTTATAGCCTCAATAATATCAGTCGACTTATTCATTACAATTACAGCGGCTGTACCAAGTCCACTATTAACTTCTATAAGACTATCAAAATCCAATTTAACTGTATCACAAATAGATTTGGGTATTAAAGGCACGCTTGCTCCTCCCGGTATTACTGCTAGAAGGTTGTCCCAACCTCCTATTACACCTCCCGCATGACTTTCTATCAACTCTTTTAAAGAAATTCCCATCTCTTCTTCAACGTTACAAGGATTATTTACATGTCCCGAAATACTAAATATTTTTGTTCCAGTATTGTTAGGGTTACCAAGACTCGCAAACCATTCTGCTCCGCGGCGCAAAATAGTTGGAGCTACTGCTATAGTTTCAACATTGGTCACTGTAGTGGGACAGCCGTATAGACCTAAAGCTGCAGGAAATGGAGGCTTTAATCTGGGCTGACCTTTTTTTCCTTCAAGACTCTCCAATAGGGCTGTTTCCTCACCACAAATGTAAGCACCTGCACCACGATGTAAGAAAATATCAAAGTCCCAACCTGATCCACAAGCATTTTTGCCAATTAGCTTATTTGTATAAGCTTCTTCTATAGCTTTTTGTAAATTCGATGATTCACTAAAATATTCTCCTCTTATGTAAATATAACATGTACGAGCTTGCATTGAAAAACCTGCGACTAGACAGCCTTCTAAAAGAAGATGGGGATCATTTCTTAATATCTCTCTATCTTTGCATGTACCGGGTTCAGATTCATCAGCATTCACTACAAGATAATGAGGCTTACCAGAATTTTTCGGCATAAATGACCATTTCAATCCTGCAGGAAATCCTGCGCCACCCCTACCACGAAGTTCACTTTTTTTAATTTCTTCTATGATATAATCACTACCTTTATTGATTAAATCTTTGGTATTTGACCATACGCCTCTTTTTTTAGCTCCAATAATACCCCAGTCTTCATAACCATATAAATTTTTAAAAATTTTATCTTCTTCTTTAAGCATTTTTAATTACCTCTATGAGGATTGGATGTTTTTCTTCCTATTTGAGAACCTTTTTTAATTTTTGTATTATTTTTTAAGTTATTTAATAAATCTCTAAAGTTAGTTTCATTTAAATCCTCATAATAGTCATCATTAATTTGTACCATTGGAGCGTTGCAACATGCTCCCAAGCATTCTACCTCTACAACAGTAAATTTTTTATCTTCTGAAGTTTGACCAATATTACAACCTGTTGATTTTTTAGCTACTTCAGTTAATTTATCACTACCACGTAACCAACAGGGTGTAGTTCTACATATTTGTATAAAGTTTTTACCTATAGGTTCTAAATTAAACATTGAATAAAAAGTGGCTACTTCCATAACCCTAATAACTGACATGTTAAGAGCTTCTGCAACTTTTTCAATTGAACATTGATTTAACCACCCATTATTTTGTCTTTGTGCTAAATCTAAAATCGGAATTACTGCGCTTTGTTGCCTTCCTTTTGGATAATTATTAATAAGCTTTTGTACTTTTATAATATTATTGTCTGACCATTCAAAAAAATCGTTCTTATTATTTTTTATTGAATTAATCATTCCTGGATGTTTCATCGATCAACTTCTCCAAAAACAATATCCAAGCTCCCTAAAATAGCTGCAATATCTGCTAAAAGATGGCCTTTAGATAAATAATCAAGCGTTTGAAGATGAGCAAATCCTGGCGCTCTAATTTTACACCTATAAGGTTTGCTTGAACCATCAGAAACAAGAAAAACACCAAATTCACCCTTTGGAGCTTCTACTGCGCAATAAGTTTCTCCTGATGGAACTCGGTATCCCTCAGTAAACAACTTGAAATGATGGATGAGAGACTCCATAGATTTTTTCATTGTATTCCTTTTAGGAGGTGTAATTTTATTGTCATTAATTGATATTTCTCCAGGCTTTATTTGATTTAAACACTGCATAATTATCTCTATACTTTGTCTCATTTCCTCTATTCTAACTAAATAACGATCAAAACAATCTCCCTTCTTTCCTATAGGTACTTCAAAATCTACTTTGTCGTATGCATCATAAGGCTGGGATCTTCTTAAATCCCAAGCTACTCCTGCACTTCTCAAAACAGGACCAGAGCAGCTCCATTCAATCGCTTCTTGCTTCGAAATTACACCTATATCAACTGAGCGTTGGCGTAATATTCTATTATTTGTTAATAGTTCCTCTAAATCATCAATAAATTTTGGAAGCGTTTTAATGTGATCAAAGATTTTTTGCTCCATGCCTGCTGGCATATCTTGATGCACACCACCAGGTCTAAAATATGCTGCGTGAAATCGTGCTCCAGATACTGCTTCGTGAAATTCAAGTAATTTTTCTCTTTCCTCAAAACACCACAAAAAAGGAGTGACAGCTCCTATATCTGCTGCATAAGCAGGAATGTTAAGAAGATGATTTAGTATACGTGTAATTTCAGAAAAAATAACACGAATATATTGAGCTCGAATTGGTACTTCTATATTCAATAATTTCTCAGTTGCAAGAGCAAAAGCATGCTCTTGGCACATTGGCGATACATAATCTAAACGATCAAAATAAGGAACGGCTTGTAAATATGTTTTATATTCTATTAATTTTTCAGTTCCTCTATGAAGTAGTCCGATATGTGGTTCTGCTCTTTCAACAACTTCTCCATCTAGTTCAACTACTAATCTTAAGACTCCGTGTGCTGCTGGATGCTGAGGCCCAAAATTAAGTGTTGTTGAACTAATTTCTATTTCTTTCACAATCAACTTTCATCTTTGGATTTTTCATCGCCAATAAGTTCATTATCTAAGCCTTCCCAAGGACTCATATAATCAAAATTTCTATATTCTTGATTAAGTTTTACTGATTCATAAACAACTTTTTTCTCTAAATCATCATAACGAACCTCTGTATGTCCGGTTAAAGGAAAATCTTTTCTAAGTGGATGTCCTTCAAAATTATAATCAGTCATTATCCGTCTTAAATCAGGATGATTAACAAATTGAATACCAAACAAATCATAACATTCACGTTCATACCAATTTGCAGATTTATGTAATGACACTATCGACTCAAGCAAAGTTTTTTCTTCAATCGATGATTTAACTAATATTCTTAAGTTTAAAGTTAAGCTTGATAATAAATATACTATATCAAATCTCTTTTTTCGAGAAGGATAATCAACTACTGTGATATCAGTTAATTGATTAAATAATAAATTAGCATCCTCTTTTAATTCTTTAATTACATTAAAAATATTTAATGCTTCTGTTCTTAACTCTAAATACTTATTATTCTCAAAAATTTCAGATTTAAGAGATTTATTAATTAATACATTTTTTAGCTGTAGAAGATTAGACATCTTATCTACTAAAAATATTTTTTCTTTTAATTTTTTTTTGAAGTTGAAGAATACCGTATACAAGTGCTTCAGCAGTCGGTGGGCAACCTGGAACATATATGTCCACAGGCACTATTCTATCACATCCCCTAACAACAGAATAAGAATAGTGGTAATAACCCCCGCCATTGGCACAAGATCCCATAGAAATTACCCATCTAGGTTCAGGCATTTGATCATAAACTTTTCTTAATGCTGGTGCCATTTTATTGGTTAAGGTTCCTGCAACAATCATAACATCTGACTGGCGAGGACTTCCTCTAGGAATAACTCCGTACCTATCTAGGTCATACCTACTCATATAAGAATGCATCATTTCAACACCGCAGCAAGCCAGCCCAAATGTCATTGGCCATAGAGATCCTGTACGAGCCCAGGTTAAAAGTTTATCAAAATTTGCTACAATAATTCCCTTTGAATTTAATGCATCTCCAATATCATCTTCATTAACTTTAACTGGATTTATTCCCACTCTAAAGCTCCTTTTTTCCATTCATATATAAAACCAACTGTAAGGACAAATAAGAAAAACATCATTGACCAAAATCCAAAAATTCCAATACTTCCAAGTGAGATTGCCCATGGAAAAAGAAAAGCTACTTCCAAATCAAAAATAATAAATAATATTGCAACTAAATAAAATCGAACATCAAATCTCCCTCGTGCATCATCAAAAGCTTCAAACCCACATTCATACGCAGATAGTTTTTCACTGTCAGGTTTAGATTCTCCCACTACAAATGATAGAGCTGTCATTCCAATAGCTATACCCAAACCAATAAATATAAAAATAAGTATGGGTAAATATTCTGTCAAAAAAGATGTCACAATATCCTATATAAACATTGGTTAATTAATACTTTTATTGAATTATTCAAGGAATACAATGATGTAATATAACTTAACTTAGAATTTCACATGAATATAAAAGTGGCGCGAGAGACGGGATTCGAACCCGCGACCTCCGCCGTGACAGGGCGGCGTTCTAACCAGCTGAACTACTCCCGCATAAGAAGTATTCGGCTCAATACCACATTTTATTTAATAAGAAATAAAAATAAAAAAAAATTATTTCAAATTTTACTCCCATCGAAAACCACCGATACTTACAAGATCATATGGGCCTCTAATAGGCGTTTTATTCTGAAGATGAGCTTTTTTCAATTTTATTATCAGTGATTAAGCGTGCTCCTTTACTAAAGGTTAGGTATGACCATACCCAATTAGTAAAAACCATAAAACGATTGCGAAAACCTATTAAAAAATAAATATGAATTAACGACCAAAACAACCATCCTATTTTGCCTTTTAGAGTAAGCCATCCGAGATCTACTATTGCGTCTGACCTTCCAATGGTAGCAAGGTAACCTCTATTATTGTAGTAAAATTTATTTTGAGTTCTGTCATTAATAATATTTTTTTTAATAATTTCAGCTACAAACTTACCTTCTTGTTTAGCTACAGAAGCTAGTCCGGGTAAGGGACTTCCATTTTTATCTTTAACATGAGAAACATCACCTATTACAAATATGTTAGAATAGCTGGAAATTGACAAGTCTTCATTAACAAATACTCTCCCGTTTTTATCAGTTTTAATCTTTATCCAACTGCTAACAGGTGAAGCGGTAACACCTGCACACCATATTATTGTCTCTGCCTCAATTGTTTCTGTATTGGTTTCGACCAAATTTTCTGAAATATTTTTAACGAGTGTTTTGCATTTAACTTCTACTCCAAGTTTTTCAAGACTATCTTTTGCATACATAGATAAATTATGTGAAGCTGTTGGTAATACAACTGAACTTCCCTCCAATAAAATGATTCGTGCAGATTTTGTGTCAATAGTTGCAAATTCGTTTGTTAATATTTTTTTAGATAGTTCTGCTATAGCTCCAGCTATTTCCACCCCTGTAGGTCCACCTCCTATAACAACAAATTTCATAAGTTTTGCTATTTCTTTATTATTGTTGATTCTTTCTGCTTTTTCAAAAGCTTTTAATATTTTGCCTCGTAGAAAAATTGCATCTTCAATATTTTTCAAACCATGTGAAAAATTTTTCCAATGATCATATCCGAAATAACTTAGTTCAGAACCAGTAGCTAATATAAGAAAATCATATGAGTAGGTATTGTTTTTAGTTGTAATTTGATTAATTTCTGCATTAATCCCAATTAACTCATCTAAAATAACCTTAAAATTTTTTTGCGAACGAAAAATATTTCTAATCGGTATAGAAATATCAGCAGGAGAAAGTCCAGCTGTAGCTACTTGATATAACAAAGGTTGGAATAAGTGATAATTATGTTTGTCAATTATTGTTACATCAAATGACGAGGTATCTAAACCTTTAGCTGCTTGCAAGCCGGCGAAGCCGGCGCCTACAATAATTATCTTATACAAATCCAAGCTCATTATGAAAAAAAATCAGAAGAATAATTTTCATAAACATATCTTAACATCAGATATTATAAATGTAGAGTAAATAGACTCTCTAGTCATGGGCAAAGCGATTAAACAAATAAGATTTATGGTTAAAAGTAATTTACTTTGTAAAATTAAAAAAAAGTGAAAAAAAATGGCAGAATATGGTGGGTGTTGAGAGACTCGAACTCCCGACCCTCTCGGTGTAAACGAGATGCTCTACCAACTGAGCTAAACACCCAAAACGAAACCGGCTGTTAATGTTATTTAACAGCCGGTGCAAGAAAAAATCTTTATTTTGCTATACGTTTACTGCAACTTTCAAGGCCTTTCCTACAGTAAACTTTGGTCTTTTGGATGCTGGAATTTGAATTGACTCTCCAGTTCTAGGGTTTCTTCCTGTTGTAGCCTTCCTGTGACTCACACTGAAATTACCAAAACCAACAATACTAACTTTTTCATCTCTTTTCAGAGAATTAGTTACTGCGTCAAGTAAACTCTCAATTGCCCTTGTTGAATCAGATTTAGATAAACCTGCAGAGGAAGCAACCGAAGCTATTAAATCATTTTTATTCACTTTAGACTCCTTTTTATTAAGTAAACTAGTAAATATTATTTAGTTTAGTTGTTCGTCAATAATAATATTATAAATATTCGCAGAATATAAGGAAATAATTAAATAAATGGCTTAATTACTGGTATTAATGTGTTCTATTTTCTTCAATATTTGTCGAAGAAATAGTTGATTTTTGTGATTTAACTAGATCTGATTCGCTAATATTGAGTGAACTTACTGGCTTAACAAGAGTAAATTCCAAAATTGATTGAGCTTCACTTACAGAAATTACCTTAATATTCTTTAACAGTTCTTTATCTATTTCCACTAGATCTTTCTTATTCTCTTCAGGAATTAAAACTGTTTTGATTCCCGCACGTATTGCTGCATAAAGTTTTTCTTTCAATCCACCTATGGGCAATACTCTTCCTCTAAGAGTTATTTCCCCTGTCATAGCTACGTCTCTTTTAACTTTATTTGCTGTCAAAGAAGAAACAAGGGAATTAAAAATTGCAATTCCAGCACTAGGACCATCTTTAGGAGTGGCACCCTCAGGAACATGAACATGAATATCGTATTTATCAAAATCTCCAGGTTTAATACCAAGGTTTAAAGATTGAGATCGTACATAAGAAGTAGCTGCCTGAATTGATTCTTTCATAACATCACCAAGTTTTCCTGTTATTGTCAGCTTCCCTTTGCCCAAAGACAATAAAACTTCAATTGATAATATTTCTCCGCCAACTTCAGTCCATGCTAAACCATTAGTAATGCCTATTAAATTTTTCTTTTCAATTTCACTTGTTCTAAATCTTGCAACACCTAAAAATTTTTCAATAGTTTTTCTATCTAGAAGTATCTTTTTCTTATTTGATGTTTCTATTACTTTTACTGATTTTCTACATAACTTTGCTATTTCTTTTTCTAAATTACGAACACCGGCCTCTCTTGTATAATAACGAATTAATTGATTTAAAGTGTTATTATTGAATGAAATCTCTCCTCTTTTTAAACCGTTATTTTTTAATTGCTTAGGAACAAGATATTTTTTTGCTATTTGATTTTTTTCCTTTTCTGTATATCCAGGTATTCTAATAACCTCCATTCTGTCCAACAAAGCTGGAGGTATATTTAATGTATTGGCAGTACACACAAACATTACATCTGACAAATCATAATCTAACTCTAAATAGTGATCATTAAATTTATTATTTTGTTCAGGATCTAAAACTTCAAGAAGAGCTGATGAAGGATCTCCTCTCCAATCTGATCCTAATTTATCTATTTCATCTAAAAGAATTAGTGGATTGGATGATGTTGATTTTTTCATAGCCTGAATAAATCTTCCTGGCATTGAACCTATGTAAGTTTTGCGATGCCCTCTTATTTCAGCTTCATCCCTAACACCTCCAAGGGACATTCTAACAAAATTTCTTCCTGTCGCAGTTGCAACTGATTTACCTAAAGAGGTTTTGCCAACTCCTGGTGGTCCTACTAAACATAATATAGGTCCTTTTACTTTGTTAATTCTTTTTTGGACTGCTAGAGATTCAAGGATTCTATCTTTAACCTTATCCAATCCATAATGATCGGCTTCTAAAATATTCTTAGCTTTAGTAATATTTTTTGAAATGGTTGAAGGATTAGACCAAGGTATACTCAAGACCCAATCAAGATAGTTTCTGATAACTGTTGCTTCTGCAGACATAGGGCTCATATTTTTTAATTTTTTTAATTCTGATTTACATTTGTCTTTAGCTTCTGCAGTCAAATTAACCTCTTTTAATTTGGACTCAATTTCAGAAATATCATCTAAATCTTCATTGTCACCAAGCTCTTTTTGAATTGCTTTCATTTGCTCATTTAAATAATATTCCTTTTGAGTTTTTTCCATTTGACGTTTTACTCTTCCTTTGATTTTCTTTTCAACTTGTAGTGCATCAATTTCAGATACTAGATAACCATAGATTTTATCCAGTCTTTTTTCGATCGATACTAACTCTAGTAATTCTTGTTTTTGAATCAATCCAATGCCAAGATTGGCAATTACTAAATCTGCTAATTTACTAGGATCGGAATATGTTCGTATATTGTTTACTACTTCAATAGGAATTTTTTTATTAATTTTATGATAGGACTCAAATTGTTCAACAATAATTTTTACTAGAGCCTTAATATTTGGTGTATTTTTTTGATTATTACTAACGTACTCAAAATTAGCTATAAGAAAATCATTTGACTTATTTATTTTTAATACTTTTGCACGCTCTAATCCTTCAACCAAAACTTTAATAGTTCCATCAGGTAACTTTAGAATTTGCAAAATCTTAGCAATAGTTCCAAACTTATATAAATGATCAGGATTTGGATTGTCAATTTCTGATTTTTTTTGAGTAATTAAAAGAATTTTTTTATCTTTTAACATTACTTGATTAAGAGCATTAATCGATGCAGTTCTTCCAACAAATAATGGAGCCACCATATGAGGAAAAACAACAATATCTCTCAGAGGAAGAATAGGGATATTTAGCTTAAACATGACAATAAAATGATAGTTATTCTAAAAAAATCAAGACTTATTTGCTACTAATTTTTGAGAATTATCTTTATTAGCAAATAAAAGTATAGGTTTTGATTTTTGACTAACAACATCTTTGTTTATAATGATTTTTTTTAATTCTTTTTGATCTGGAGAATTATACATCAGCTCAACCAGAAGATCTTCCATAATAGAACGTAGACCTCTAGCGCCTGTCTTACGTAATACAGCCAATTTAGCTATTGCTAATAATGCCTCATTTTTAATCTCTAATTGAATATTGTCCATTTTAAACAATACTTCAAATTGTTTAATGATAGCATTTTTTGGCTCCTGCATAATACGTATTAACATTTTTTCATCAAGTTCTTCTAAGGTTGCACAAACTGGTAATCTACCAATAAATTCAGGAATCATACCAAATTTCAATAAATCTTCATTTTCAAGATTTTTAAGAGTCTCTCCAATTTTTTTTTCTTTATAATCAGATAAAATGGAGTTGAATCCCATTGAAGAACCTTTTATTCGTCCATTAATTAAATTCTCTAGTCCTGTAAAAGCGCCACCACAAATAAAAAGAATATTAGAGGTATCAATATGTAAAAATTCTTGTTGAGGGTGCTTACGCCCACCTTGAGGTGGGACACTAGCGATAGTACCTTCCATAATTTTCAAGAGAGCCTGTTGAACACCCTCCCCAGATACATCCCGTGTTATTGAAGGGTTATCACTTTTTCTACCTATTTTATCAATTTCATCAATATAAACGATACCTTTTTGAGCTCTTTCAACGTTATAGTCTGAAGCTTGCAATAATTTTAAAATAATATTTTCAACATCCTCCCCAACATATCCTGCTTCAGTTAAACTAGTTGCGTCAGCCATAGTAAAAGGAACATCTAAAATACGTGCTAATGTTTGAGCCAATAATGTTTTGCCTGTGCCTGTTGGTCCAATTAGTAAAATATTGGATTTAGCAATTTCAACATCTAGAAAAGTACTATTAGAAAGTCTTTTATAATGATTATAAACTGCAACCGACAAAGTTTTTTTAGCTTTGTCTTGGCCTATAACATAATCATTTAAAATTGAATTTATTTCACTGGGTTTTGGTATATTCTGTTTAACTCTAATTTTATTATGTTTACTATCTTCTTGGATAATATCCATGCATAGTTCAACGCATTCATCACAAACAAAAACTGTAGGCCCAGCAATTAATTTCTTTACTTCTTTTTGACTTTTTCCACAAAAAGAACAATACAAAGAATCTTTGTCATTTTTTTTGTTCATTATTTTCTATTTTCTACAATTTTATCTATTAATCCAAAATTTATTGCTTCTTCAGGGGAAAAGTATTTATCTCGTTCCATAACTTGTTCTACTTCTTTGATAGCTTTTCCAGTGTGCTTAGCATAAATCTCATTAAGTCTTTTTTTTGTTTTAATAATCTCTTTAGTTTGAATTTCAATATCAGTAACTTGCCCTTGGTAGCCACCACTGGGTTGATGGACCATTATTCTAGAATTAGGGAGAGAAAATCTCATATCTTTTGCTCCAGCTGTCAATAATAATGATCCAGCTGATGCAGCTTGACCTATACATATTGTCATAATTTTTGAGGAAATATATTGCATTGTATCGTACATTGCCAATCCTGACCAAACTATTCCTCCTGGAGTATTAATATAAAAAGATATTTCTTTTTTTGGATTTTCAGACTCTAAAAACAGTAATTGAGCACAAACAAGGCTAGCAACATTATCTTCAATTGGGCCTGTAAGAAAAATTATTCTTTCTTTAAGCAATCTTGAATAAATATCATATGCTCTCTCTCCCCTTGAAGACTGTTCAACGACCATTGGAATTAAATTGTTTGTTAAATTTTCTAAAGGATCTTTCATTAATCTTCCTTGTTATACGTAAATGAATTTTCTTGCAATTTTTTGAATTCTTTTACAGTTATATTTTTTTTAGTCTGCTTAATTTTAGATAAAATATGATTAATTATTTTATTTTCGAATATAGGGCCTTTAATTGAGTCTATACTTGAGGGATTCTGTTTAAAATAGTCAATAATTTGCTTTTCCTGTCCGGGATATTGTGAAGCATAATTCAACATACCTTCTGTTAATTCTTTTTCAGAGACTTCAATTTTTTCATTATTTGCAATATGTTGCATTAATATTGCTAATTTTACCCTTCTCAAAGCAATTTTTTTATATCTCGTTCTTAACTGATCTTCTGTTAAGTCTTTATCATCTACATCTAATTGTTTATCCCTTTTAGCATGTTCAAGTCTGTGCCAAATTGATTGAAATTCTTCATCAAAAATACCTTCTGGTATGTCAAAATTGTTTTTTTTATCAAGCATATCCATTAGTTCTTTTTTTTCTAATTGTACTAAATATTCATCGTATTGTTTAATAAGATTTTTTTTTAATTTATCCTGAAGATCTTTTTCATCTTTAAAATTATTTTTTCTTAGAAAATCCGCATCTATATTAAACTCAATATTCTCTTCCAAAAAAAGAACTTCAATTTCAAATTCTACCTCTGTTTTATTTTTTTCTTTCAAAACATCATTTAGGTTAAATAATAATTTAATTTTATCTCCTGATTTAACTTTTTTACTTATCAGTTTTTTACTAATATCTGGCAATACTTGATAATCAGAATCAGTAACAATTGGTAAGTTTTGTTGAGATTTTAGAAAATCTGGTACTGAACTATCTTTTGTTACAATATTTACAAAAACTCGATCTGTGTTTTTTATAGCTCTATTTGAATCAACTTTTTTATATGTTTTTTGTGAACCTAAAAAAGATTTATAATTATCGTTTATTGTTTGTTTATCTAACTGAATAGAATATTTTGTTAATTCTATTTTGTTGAATGGAAATACATTGATTTCAGGCTCTAGGTCAATCTTAATACCAATTTCAACTGGTTCATTCTTTTGATACTTCTTAATTTCAACTTTTGGCTGTCTATAAGTTTTTAAATTTTTATCATCTAGTAATTTTTTTGTTTTATCTTGAACTATCTTTTGTATTACTTCACTTAAAATATTATTTTCATATTTTTTCTTTACTATATTAAAAGGGGCTTTACCTTTTCTAAATCCAGGTAATGAAATTGTTGGAGTAATTTCATTGATTTTGTTATTTATTGAATCATCCACTTCTGCATAAGGAATCTGTACTTCATATTCTTTAAATAATTTTTTAGAAGTAATTTCTTTAATATTCATACATGCCTCATGGTAGGCCGGAAAGGACTTGAACCTTCACACCTCTCAGCACTAGATCCTAAGTCTAGCGTGTCTACCAATTCCACCACCGGCCCTTTATTTTGCCGCTTTTATGTTGATTAAAATAAATAAACAATAGCGAAAATGAAAATTAGAGCTAATTTGAATAATTTGGGGCGAACGATGGGATTCGAACCCACGACATCAGGCACCACAAGCCTGCGCTCTAACCAACTGAGCTACGTTCGCCATAGTAACTCACTTATAATAGTATTTTATTATTTATGTAAAATTGCTATATCAAATTAATGAAAATTTCCAAAAGAATATTTGATTTAGAGACGGAGTCTGCTTTTGAAACCCTAGCTAAAGCAAATAAATTACAATCAGAAGGTAAAGATATTATTAATTTAGGAATAGGTCAGCCAGACTTTCCAACTCCAATCAATATTCAAGAAGCAGCCATAAAAGCCATAAAAGACGGTCATCATGGATATACTGATGCAAATGGACTTTTGGCATTAAGAGAAGCAGTTTCTGAAATGATAAGTTACGACTATAAAGCTGAAATAAGTCCAGATAATATTTTGATTACACCTGGTGGCAAACCTGTAATCTTTTTTTCTGCACTTATGTTGGGTGGTGAGAATAATGAAATCATATATCCAGATCCAGGTTTTCCAATCTACAGATCCATGATAAAATTTAGTGGTGCCAAACCAGTACCTTTGGTTTTATCTGAAGAAGATGGATTCCAAATAAACATAAATAAACTTGAAAATTTAATAACCGATAAAACAAGTTTAATCATAGTTAATAATCCTCATAATCCAACAGGATCTTTTATGGTAAAAAATAAAATTAATGAACTTGTCAAAATGCTTGAGAGGCACCAACATGTATGTATTTTGAGTGATGAAATATATAGTAAAATAATTTATGAAAAACAAAAAATGCCTTCTTTGTTAAATTACAAATCATTGAAAAATCGTTTAATTGTTTTAGAGGGGTGGAGTAAAACATTTTGTATGACAGGTTGGCGTTTAGGTTGGAGTGTATGGCCTTCTAAGTTAATTGATTATGCTAGTAAAATGTGTGTGAATGATCATTCCTGCCCTTCTTCAATCTCTCAGTACGCAGGACTTGAAGCAGTTAAAGGCTCTAAAGATGAGGTCCATAAAATTGTAGCTGAATTTGAAAAAAGAAAAGAATTTCTCCATAAAGAAATAAATAAAATTGGTAGCTTAACATGTTTTAAACCTGGTGGAGCTTTTTACGCTTTCCCGAATGTATCAAAAACTGGACTTAATGGAAAAAAATTTGCAGAAATTTCTCTAAATGAAAAAGGTGTAGCTCTTGTTCATGGATTGAGTTTTGGAGATAGTGCAAATGACTTTATTCGAATAAGTTATGCAAATTCAATAGAAAATATTGAAAAAGCACTTTATAGGATCTCAACAATATGAAAAAAATTGAAGCAATAATCAAACCTTTTAAATTATCGCCAGTAAAAGATGCTCTTCATGAAATTGGTTTGTCTGGAATGACAGTAGTTGATGTTAAAGGTTTTGGAAGACAAAGAGGTTCCAGTGGGGGTATTGATAATAATCAAGAATACGATGATGAATTTCATGCAAAAATAAAAATTGAGATTATTCTTGAAGACGCAATGGTTAAAAAAGCTATAGAAGCTATAAAAAACGCTGCTTATTCTGGTAAAATTGGTGATGGTAAAATATTTGTATCAATTATTCAACAAGTGTTAAGAATACGAACTGGAGAAAAAGACAGTGATGCTGTCTAAAATAATCTTTACTTTAGTTAAAAAATAAATAAAAGAACCTCAATCGTTCAATTTAAATGGAAACATTTAGATCGGAAGTAGACATTAGTCGAAGGAACGCATGCAAAAGTTATAAATCGTTCAACCCATAAGGGTCGGAAGTAAGCAACAGCTGAAGGAACGCGCATAAAAAGCAGATTTCATAACTAGAGCATGAATTTAACCAGGTGAGTCCTTGGAGGACGATCCTATTAAATAAAGGAAATAGATATGAAATTTAATTGTTCAACTTCAAAAGAATTGATGTCTAAAATAAAAGATTTAGACTTAAAAATGGTTGATCTGCGCTTTACTGATATGCCAGGAACTACACATCACATAACGATACCTATAAAATTTTTAAATGAAGATTTATTTACAAATGGTGTTGGATTTGATGGATCTTCAGTAAGAGGATTTCAATCAATTGAAAAGAGTGATATGACTATGGTTCCAGATATAACTACAGCATACATAGACCCGTTCTACTCTGAAAAAACAATAGCTTTTTATTGTTACATTGTAGATCCTGTAACATATGAAAGTTATTCAAAAGATCCAAGATTTATAGCGAAAAAAGCTGAGGAGTATTTAAAATCTTCAGGGATGGGAGAAACGGCTTACTTTGGTCCTGAGGCAGAATTCTTTATTTTTAATGATGTAAAATATGACTCCGGATCGAATTTTACTTTTCATGAAGTTGACTCAGGAGAAGGAGCTTGGAATACAGGTCGAGAAGAAAGTCCTAACTTAGGACATAAACCAAGACACAAAGAAGGTTACTTTCCTCTGCCGCCAGTAGATAGCATGCACGATGTTAGAACTGACATGGTAATAACTATGGAAAACATTGGAATAAATGTTGAAGCTCATCATCATGAAGTTGCAACGGGTGGTCAGCAAGAAATTGATTTAGAATTTTCCCCACTATTATCTATGGCAGATGATTTGTTGAAATATAAATATGTTGTAAAAAATGTAGCAAGACAACATGGGCTTACTGCAACATTTATGCCTAAGCCATTATTTGAAGATAATGGTTCGGGTATGCATGTGCATTCAAGTATTTGGAAAAATGGTGAAACACTAATGTATAAAAAAGGAAATTATGCAGACTTAAGTGATTTTGCATTACATTACATCGGAGGCATTTTAAAACATGCTCCTGCTCTATTAGCATTGTGTGCCCCAACAACAAATTCATATAAGCGTCTAGTTCCAGGTTTTGAAGCACCTGTAAATATTGCATATTCTGAAGCAAATAGAACGGCATCTGTTAGAATTCCTAATAACTATACTTCAAGTCCAAAAGCAAAGAGAATAGAGTTCAGGTGTCCTGACCCATCTTCAAATCCTTACCTTGCTTTTTCTTCAATTCTAATGGCTGGTTTAGATGGTGTTAAAAATAAAATTGATCCAGGACAACCTACTGATATTAATATTTATGAGGCCCCCGCAGATATATTAGCAAAAATTCCTTCTACTCCAGGATCTCTCGCAGAAGCTTTAGAAGCTCTTAAAAATGATCATGCTTTTTTATTAGAAGGAGAAGTTTTTACTAAAGATGTAATTGAAACGTATATTGCTTACAAAAAAGAAAAAGAAGTTGATCCAATGAATTTAAGACCACATCCTTATGAATTTAATTTATATTATGATGCTTAATTAAGATTTTTTTTAAATAAAAAACCGCTATCCAAAAATAGCGGTTTTTTTATGTTCAAAGAGTGACAGTTTTGTTAAAGATATATTAAATGGGAAAAAATAAAAATTATGGAGCTAAAGATATTGAAATACTTGAAGGCTTACAGCCTGTCAGAAAACGACCAAGTATGTACATCGGAAATACTAATCAAGAAGGATTACACCATCTCATTAATGAAGTACTAGATAATTCTATAGATGAAGTAATAGCAGGGCATGCAAAAAATATACATTGTTATTATGCTAAAGATAATTCCATTACGATTAAAGATGATGGAAGAGGCATCCCTATTGATTTTCATCCAAAATTTAAAAATAAAAGAGCTCTTGAAATTGTATTAACTACTCTACATGCTGGAGGAAAATTTTCAGATGGAACTTACAAAACATCTGGGGGACTACATGGAGTTGGTATTTCAGTAGTAAATGCACTAAGTAAAGAATTAGAAGTAAAAGTTTATAATAATTCTAAAGTTTATTCTCAAAAATATATGCGTGGTTTGGCAAAAAGCAAAATTTTAATAAACAAATGTAAAAAAAATTTAAAAGGTACTGAAATAAGATTTATCCCAGATGATGAAATTTTTGACAATATTATTTTTTCACCGAAAAAATTGTTTTCATTTATCAAGATGAAATCAGTTTTAGTCAAAAGTACAAAAATCTCCTTAAAAATCGACAAAGTTCTTATTATGGATAACACTTCAGAAAGCGCAGAATTCCTATATCCGAATGGAATAATAGATTATGTGAAAGAGAATTTTGAAAATAGAAAAAAATTATTTCCTAATTTTTTTCATAATGATTTTAGCTTAAATTCAAATGAAAAATGTGAAGTTCTTATTTCTTTTAATGAGGAAGAAAAGGCATCAATTGGATCTTTTTGCAATACAATAGAAACTCCAGATGGTGGCTCCCATGAAAACGCACTTAAAAACTCATTAATAAAATCATTAAAAATATTTGGTAAAAAAAATCAAATTTCTAAAGCCACAAATATTACTTCAAATGACCTATTCAATTTTTCTGATGCCTTTATTTCAATATTTATCAATTCACCGAGTTTTGAAGGTCAAACAAAAAAGAGAATTTCTATGCCGTCATTACAAAAAAAATTAGAAGAATTAATTCAACATCAGTTTATAATATGGTTAAATTCAAATAAAAAAAATTCACTAAAATTATTGGAAACTATGATAAATCGTTTCTTGCTTCGTACTGATTTATCAAAAATTAAAGAACTTGAAAGAAAATCAGCTAAAGAAAAAAATAAACTGCCAGGCAAACTAGTTGATTGCTCTAGTAAAAAGATTCAAGGAACAGAATTATTTATTGTTGAAGGTGATAGTGCTGGAGGGTCTGCAAAACAAGCAAGGTTTAGAGAAAAACAAGCAATACTTCCTTTAAGAGGAAAAATTCTTAATGTTTATAATGTTTCTCTATCCAAAGTTGCAGATAATTTAGAGATTCAAAATTTAATACAAGCATTAGGATGTGGAATTGGCAAAAATTTTCAACTGACAAAGCTAAGGTATGAAAAGGTAATATTAATGACAGATGCAGATGTTGATGGATCTCATATTACAACATTACTAATTACTTTTTTTTATAAATATATGAAAAAAATAATTGAGCACAATAGATTATATTTGGCTATGCCGCCTCTTTATAAGGTTGCCTATAATAATGAAGATTTTTTTGCTTATGATGTAAATGAAAAAGACAAAATTTTAAAATTACATTCAAAAAAAAATAACCCCTATATTACCAGATTTAAAGGACTAGGAGAAATGCCTGCGGATCAATTAAAGAAAACAACGATGGATATGGAAAAAAGAAAATTAATTCAAATTAATTTAAAAGACGGGATAAGAGAGGAGAAAAAAACAGAAAAATTATTTGAATCGTTAATGGGAAAAAAAGCAGAATTTAGGTATAAATTTATTCAAGAAAATGCGAATTTTATAAATAATTTAGATATTTAGCTATATTTGAATGAAAAAATATATTCTATCCATTGATCAGGGAACTACCAGTTCCCGAGTTATTCTTTATGACACTAAGTTTAATACTATCGATTCATCTCATAAAGAATTTACGCAGTATTTTCCACGAGATGGATGGATTGAGCATGATGCCTTACAAATTTGGAATGATGTTAAAGGATTAATAATTAATGTTTTAAAAAAACAAAAAATTAAATCAAAGCAAGTTCTTTCAATTGGCATAACTAATCAGAGAGAAACTACTGTTCTTTGGAATAAAAAAACAGGAAGACCAATATATAAAGCAATTGTATGGCAAGATAGAAGAACTTTATCAATTTGTGAAAAACTAAAGAAAAAAAAACTAGAGAATAAAATTCAAAGTATCACAGGATTAACTATCGATCCTTATTTTTCAGCAACTAAAATAAAATGGATTTTAAATCAAAACAAAAAAGCAAAAAAACCAATTAATCAAAAAAACTTATTATTTGGCACTATTGATACCTGGTTATTATGGAATCTCACCCAAGGAACTTCTCACTTAACAGATATTACAAATGCTTCAAGAACTATGCTTTTTGATATAAAAAATGAGAAATGGTCAAAAAATTTATTGTCTATTTTTAATATTCCAAAGATTATTTTGCCTAAGGTTGTAGATAATGTTTATGATTTTGGAACAACAACTCTCTTTGGTGAAACAATTAATATCGGCGGTATGGCCGGAGATCAGCAAGCTGCAACTATAGGCCAGGCATGTTTTCATCCAGGTCAATCTAAGAGTACTTATGGAACGGGTTGTTTTCTTTTAATGAATATTGGCAATAAATTTAAATTATCTAAAAATCGCCTTTTAACTACAGTCGCTTTTAAGATAGGAAGAAAAAAAATGTATTGTTATGAAGGCAGTATTTTTGTTGCCGGTTCAGCCATACAATGGTTAAGAGATAAATTACATTTTTTTAAAAATTCTTCTGAAACTGAAAAACTTTATTCTGAAGCTAATTCAAATGAGAATGTAGTGGTCGTTCCAGCACTCACAGGACTAGGAGCTCCTCACTGGAAGTCTGACACAAGAGGAGCGATATTTGGTCTAACAAGAAATACTTCTATACCGGATATTGTAAAAGCAACTTTAGATAGTATAGCCTATCAAACGTATGATTTAGTGCAATGTATGCAAAAAGATTCAAATGTTAAATTAAATGAATTAAGAGTAGATGGTAATATGGTTAACAATAATAATTTTATACAAAGCATTGCTGATATTTTGCAAATTAGAATCATATCTTCTCATAATAGTGAAGCAACTGCTTTAGGAGCGGCCTATTTAGCTGGTATATCTTGTGGTTTATTAAAAGACACTTTAGCAATCGAAAAATTATGGAAAAGTAATAAAATTATTAAACCCAAAAAAAGTCATTCTATAATTAAAAATAAGCTTAATCAGTGGCAAAAAATAATTTTATTGCTAACTAAAAACTAGTTTTTAAATATTTTAACCAATTATCAATCTCTCTATATCTAATTCTCTCCTCTATTAAAGTATCCGAAATATCAAAATTATTATAGCTTAGTTGTTCAATTTTTTGTGTATTAAATAAATAATCATAAATATTTAGAAACTCTTTTTCTGACTGATAAATTTTTTTTTCAATTAATACTGATTTTCTCATTAACATCAGACCTGATATCCAATCTGGATTAAATTCAGGATGATATTGCACTCCCCAAACTTCAGATTTATTTCTAATAAATGACATTGATTGAAAATCACTGAAATTATTAGAAGCTAAAATAATTGAATTTTCAGGTAATAATTCGACCTCATCATAATGCCAACAAAATGAATCAAAATTCTTGGGCTTATCAGTATACATTGGATGTTTTATACCTGCATCGTTCAATTGAATATTTTTTGCAATAATAGCCTCCAAACCTTTGGGGTTTTTCCGAACCTTACCTCCAGCCGCGGTAACTAAAACCTGTAATCCCCAGCAACTTCCAAACATCTTGTTTTTTTTTCCAAGAAGAACTTTAGCCAAATCAATTTGACGTTGAATTATCAGCTTAGAGTCATAGATGTTAAGTGCACTACCAGTCCAAACAACTCCTTCGAAATCATCTAAATTAGAGCCTATTTCCATAAAATTCTCAGTCCAGGTTGGATGAATGACACAAACATTTATCTCGGTTGAAGATAATTTTAGTAAAACTTCTTTGTAAAGATCATATTGTGGTAGCATCCCTGTTTTAAGATAGTCCTCAGAACTTTTTTTATCATTTCCATCAACAAGTAAAATATTCATTTCTCTTAAACTAAATTATTCTTGTTAATTTTGCAATTCGTGAAATAAAAACTATATTAAATTATGAATATTAAACTTGGAATAGCTCCTATAGCTTGGAGTAACGATGATATGCCTGAACTTGGTGGTGATACTCCAATAGAGACATGTCTGGAAGAAGCAGCGTTAGCTGGTTTTACAGGAATTGAGCTTGGAGGTAAATTTCCTCGCAATCCAGGTATAATAAAATTTCTTTTACAAAAATATAAACTTGAACTTCCGGGAGGATGGTACGGTTCTCTATTAAGAGAAAGAAATATAAATGATGAATGGTCAGCAATGCAAGGTCAAATAGAATTATTAAAACTACTCAACTCTAGTGTTTTCGTGTTTGCTGATATTTCTGGTTCAATTCAAGGAGATCCTAAGTTACCTTTATCAAAAAGACCTCAACTTAGATCTAATGAATGGACAGATTATTGTAATAAAATTTCAGAATTATCAAATAGATTAGATGATGTAGGCTTGCCCATGTCCTACCATGAACATATGGGCACGATCATACAATCAGAAGATGATGTTGATCGTTTTCTTAATAAGACTAATGAAAAAACTTTTTTACTTTATGATACTGGTCATTTACTTTTTGCTCAAGCTAATTTTCAAAAAATCCTTAGTAAATATTACTCACGTATTAACCACATTCATTGTAAAGATATAAGAAAAAATATTTTACGAAATTCCCTTAATAACGATCTAAGTTTCAGGGATTCTTTCTTGAATGGTGTTTTTACTGTCCCAGGTGATGGATGTATTGATTATAAACCTTTATTAAGCCTGTTATATGAAAATATTTATAAAGGATGGCTGGTTATAGAAGCAGAACAAGATCCAACAAAAGCTAATCCATTAGAATATGCTAAAATAGGATATAATTATTTAACAAAGATATTAAAAGAATTGAGTTTAAAAATTTAAAGATTATTTTTAGAGATTTATTTGCTTTTTTATTGAATCTATAACGTATTGGGAAGGTATTATTTTTACATCTTCTCTGCCAAATTTTTTTCCACTAATTGATAAAAATAGATCGCTTTTAGGTGTAAATTTATCGGAGTCTTTTGATCCAAATAATTTAATGAGAGGACAATATTTTGTTGATAAAATATGACTAATTCCACTATCATTAGCAAGTGCACAAGAAAGAAATTTAGTTGTAGCCATTGCAACTTCAATATTATTAAAATCATTTACTTCATCTTCAGGAAAAATTGCTTGAGGAAAAATTAGTTTGAGTTTCTCTTTAATATTTGATTCCTGTGGTCCTAAAAATAAAACTATATGAAAAGATTTTTTTTGAAAATATTTTCCTACTTCAATAAACTTATCTAAAGGCCAAATTTTCTCAACTTCTCCAGCTCCCGGCGCCAAGCCAATATATTTTTTATCTTTATTAAATATATTTTGAAGTCTAGCGATTAATTTTTCAGGAATATCGATTTGAAAATTTCGGTTAACTGAGTCTTTTTTTATATAATTTAATAGATCGAATAATTCTTCTAAATAATACTTCCTTGATTCACTTAAATTTTTCTTTTTTAATTTTATTGACGAAAACATACCATTAGCAGTAGCCGATATAAAAACAGAACTACTAATCCTCTTTAATGCAATAGTTCTTATAACCGTTTTTTGAGTATCAAAGATGTACCTAAATTTTCTATTTTTTAAATCATAATTGTTAGAAATATTTTGCCAAAAAAAAGGTTTTAATTTTGCACATTCAATAATTTCATCAATATATTGTTCAGCAAAATTCTTGATTTTATTATTATAAACTGTTGTACCATTTGCCATCCATATTAATTTATAAGATGGTAATCTTTTTTTAATTTCATACAACAGAGGGATTTTTATAATTGCATCGCCAATTTTTTCCCCGTTTGAAAATACCAATATATTTTTTTCCATATATATAAATTATAATAATATCACATATTATTGAGATTATAATTCAATTCTTAATAGTATAAAAAAATGATACTTTGCTTGAAATCTTAAAATATCTTATTATTAAAAAAAATATAAACTAATTAATATTTTTTAAAACTAAGTATTGAGAATTTAAAAATAATTTTCTTGTCATAGGAAATATAGAGTATAAAAATTTATATATGAAAAATACAATATCAGCTCTTATTATGGTACATAATGAGGAGAATATTCTTGACTCTTGTTTAAATAAATTACAATTTTGTGATGAAATTGTAATTGTTTTAGATAAATCTACGGATAATTCAAAAAAAATTAGCGAAAAATATACAAATAAGATATTCATTGGTTCATGGGAATACGAAGGAGAAAGAAGGAATTTTGGTATAAGTAAATGCAGTTCTAATTGGGTGCTTGAAATTGATGCAGATGAACATGTCTCTAAAGAATTAGCAGAAGAAATTACAAAAAATATATGTAAAGAAAAAAATACTTATTCAAATTTTCATATAAAAATTCATAATTTTATTGGCACGAAATTAATAAAGTTCGGTTGGGGTGGGTCTTTTGGAAGAAGTGGAGTCACTTGTTTATTTAAAAAAGGTACAAAAAAATGGGGCAAACAAAGAGTTCATCCAGAATTAAAGTTTGAAGGGAGTTTTGGACCAGATCTAAAACATCCAATAGATCATTACTTTGTTAAAAATATTTCTGAGCTATTAAAAAAATTTGACAATTGGACTTTTCTAAAGTCTCTTGATTTAATTGATCAAAACAAACAAGAAAGTTTAATTAGAAATATAAGAAGAATTTTTTCACGTTTTTTAAAAAATTACTACAAAAGAAAAGGTTATAAAGAAGGTAAATTAGGATTTTTGATTGCTTTATTAGCTGGACTTTTCCCTTTGATATCATTCTTAAGAGCTAAAATAAAAAAAGAAAATAATTTACAGTAATGATTAGGTGATATACCTCCTTTTAAAGGAAAATTAGAATTTTATGATGCTTGTAAATAGTTGTATTGATCTTATTGGAATATTTGTAGATGATGTTTATTGGTATACCTATTCAATATGACTAGTACTTTAGAAATCAGAAATTTAAAAAAATCTTTTGGCAATTTAGAAGTTATAAATGATCTATCACTTATAGCTAAAAAAGGTGAAGTCATATGCATTATTGGATCAAGTGGTTCAGGAAAAAGTACTTTATTGCGATGTATTAATCTTTTAGAAACACCTGATTCAGGAGAGGTACTCGTTAATGGTGAATTAATAAAAATGAAAAAGAATAAATTTGGCAAACTAGATCCTGTTGATCAAAATCAAGTTGATAGAATCAGATCTAAACTAAGTATGGTATTTCAAGACTTTAATTTATGGACACACATGACAGTTCTTCAAAATATAATAGAAGCCCCTATTCACGTTCAAAAAATTGAAAAAAATGTTGCAAGAAAAGATGGATTATTATTGCTTGAAAAAGTTGGAATTGCAGAAAAGGCGGATCAATATCCTTCAAACCTATCTGGAGGTCAACAACAAAGAGCTGCAATTGCGAGAGCATTAGCAATGAATCCTGAAGTTATGTTGTTTGATGAGCCAACCTCTTCGCTTGATCCTGAGCTTGTCGGCGAAGTTCTGAAGGTTATGCAATCCCTAGCAGAAGAAGGTCGTACCATGATCGTTGTCACTCATGAAATGGGGTTTGCTAAAGAAGTTTCTTCTAAAACTATTTTTCTTGATCAGGGGCGTATAGAGGAAGAAGGCACACCTAATGAGCTTTTTAATAATCCACAATCAGCAAGGTTAAAGCAATTTTTAGCGAAAAATTTATAATATACAATTATAAATTAATAAATAAGGTATATCATCTAGTGTTTATGGTATATCTTAACCAAAAAAATGGAGGAATAGATAAGATGATGATAAGATATTTTTTAACACTTATAAGTGTCTTAGTAATGACTGTCTCTGTCTCTTATGCAGGTGATTGGTCAAAGATTAAGATAGGTACAGAAGGTGCATATCCACCGTGGAATGGAACAAATTCTGCTGGTGAACTAGAGGGTGCAGAGATAGATTTAGCAAGAGATCTTTGTACAAGAATGAATGCTGAATGTGAACTAGTTGCACAGGATTGGGATGGTATTATCCCAGCTCTACAAAATGGAAAATATGATGCAATTATTGCTGGAATGTCAATTACCGACGAAAGAATGAAAGTAATTAACTTTTCACAAGGTTATGCTAATGAGCCAGCATCTTTTTCAGTATTGAAGTCATCTCCTCTTGCGACATTACAGTCCGCTGGCAAAGTCAACATGGATGCTTTAGATGGTACATCTTCAGCATTACTTGATTCTCTTAAAAGTATTTTAGACGGAAAGGTTGTTGGCGTTCAAGGTTCCACTACGCATGAGAATTTTGTTAAGCAAGTGTTAGGGGATTCAGTTACAATGAAATCATATGACACACAACTAAATCTAGAGTTAGATTTAATAGCGGGCAGGATTGATGCATTGTTATCGGATAAAGGCTCTATGGAAGAATTTATGGCTACCGATAATGGAAAAGATGTAGCTTTTATTGGCCCAGGTCTTGGCGGAGGTCCTTTTGGAGCAGGAGTTGGAGCTGGTTTACGAAAAGCTGATACTGATCTCTTAGAAATGATTAATAAAGCTATCGATGAAGCTAGAGCCGATGGTACGCTTGCTGAGCATTTCATTAAATGGTTTGGTAAAGATATTTCAATGTAATTATTTTTAGATTGTAATAAGAAAAAAGAGCGGACATAAAATTTAACCGCTCTTTTTCATTTTAGAGTTAATTTATGGATTTAGAATTATTAGTCTTAGGTGATAAAGGTTGGGGCGATGAGATGCTTAGAGCAGCTTTAGTAACTCTGATGGTGAGTCTAGCTGCAATGGGCATAGGTTTGTTCATTTCTATTTTTGGTACGCTTTCTAAATTATCAAATAAAATCTATGTACGAATTTTAGCAGATGTTTACACTACTATTATTAGGGGGATTCCAGAATTGCTTGTTATCTATCTATTATTTTTTGGTGGAAGCAATGCTATCATGAGCTTAGCAAAATTATTTGGCTATTATGGCTATATAGAACTAAATGCTTTCGTTATTGGATCCGTTGCTGTCGGTGCTATATCAGGTGCTTACTCGACTGAAGTCATGAGAGGAGCTTTCTTGGCTATTCCACGAGGACAGATTGATGCCTCAAAGTCAGTAGGAATGAATAAATATCTAATCTTTACAAGAGTTTTAGTCCCTCAAGTTTTACGCTACGCTCTTCCAGGCTTAGGTAACGTTTGGCAACTGACACTCAAAGATACAGCTCTAATAATGGTTACAGGATTAGTTGAAATTATGAGACAAGCGCATGTTGCTGCAGGTTCTACTTATTCACCGTTTACATTTTATGTAACTGCTGCATTACTTTACTTAATTTTAACAACTGCCTCTAATAGAGTTTTCAATAGTGCTGAGAACTGGGCAAATAAAGGTGTGAGGAGAGCATAGCTATGAATTTTGAATTAATGATAG
>Ga0315336_1001553_pt1 | contig 43053 bp, 37 predicted proteins | sample ASW5metaG_FD_204512 | JGI IMG/M metagenome (GOLD analysis project Ga0315336, IMG submission 204512) | Ammonia-oxidizing marine archaeal communities from Monterey Bay, California, United States - ASW #5 | ecosystem: Environmental > Aquatic > Marine > Intertidal zone | place: USA: California... | reverse complement strand
TCTCGCGGGAATGCATTGTTTTGCATTTTTACCATGCTAAAACCTCTCATTCTCTGAATGCGAGGGGGTCATCTAGCACCTATATACATTGCATTAAAGAATTGATCAGCTTCATTTTCAACGAACCAACTGACGCGGAGCTTTAAGCTGCAAGCAAGTTAACAATTATCCACTTTTTACAAACACTTCTTGTTCAGTAAAATGCGCTGATTTTGGAAAAGTTTAGTGTTTAGCTATGTTATCGCTTTGTCACAATTAGCTAATTTTTCCAGTCGTAGAAGTCAGTAGTAAATCCAGCTAAGTGCCGGGCCGTGTGATTAAATGGCCCTTTGAGTGCTCCCCGATAGTTCTGTCGAATAATTCTCTTGTATTCTGAGACTGGGTTCTTGTCGATTGTCTTGCAAATTAATTTGAACCATTTGCAGCCTACAGCGACGTGTTTGATTTCGTCTCTATACACTATTTCAAGTAGACGGGCCGTTTCATCGTCACCTGCGCGTTGCAAACGGCGGGCTGTGCTGATGGCTGTGTCAAGAGCTCTGGCTTCAAGGGTCATAGGTACTACCGCTAATCTAGCCAACAGATTGTTGCTGGTGTCTTTGGCGGCTTCCCATAAACCGTTGTGAGCCGGAAGATCACCGTATGAGCTGTCTAATTGTAACAGACGGTTAGATAGGAATTTGAAATGATTTGTTTCGTCAATTGCCACAGTCACCCAATCGTTATAATAGGTGCGGTTAAGGCTAGTATGTGAGAATCTGGCAATGATGTCCCATGCCAGGTTAATGGCGTTGAACTCGATATGAGTTATGGCATGAATTAGTGCTATTCTTCCCTTTATTCCCGTACTTCGCTTTGGTAGCTCTCGAGGTGAACATAGGATAGGTCGGTCGGGTCGTCCTGGCTCAAGCGGTGGAGTGGAGTCACCAATTAAAATATTGTCTATCAACCATTTGTTAGCTACTTCAAATGATTTCTCAACTTTCTTGTGTGGCGAAGTTTGACTCAGCACTTCCGTGGCCAAGCCGCGCAGAGTATTTTGAGAACCGTTCAAAGTTTTCCAGCCGCTGTTAATACATCCTCGACGTGTCCGGCTACTTTAACTTTACGCCATTCATTTCTTAGAATGCCATTTTCGTCTATTAAGAAGGTAGATCTCTCAATTCCCATATACCGTCGACCATACATATTTTTCTCTTTCCACACGCCAAAATCTTCGCATGTTGTGGAGGTCTCATCAGAAGCGAGTGTGAATTTTAGATCATATTTAGTGCCAAACTTCTCATGTTTCTTAACTGGATCCTTCGATATGCCGATAATTTTTGTTCTTACTTGATGGAATAAAGGTTGTGCCTCACGGAAAGCACAGGCTTCTTTTGTACAACCCGGTGTATCAGCTTTTGGGTAAAAATATAGAACGAATCTTTGATTCTCTAGATCATCGAGAGAAAGGTTTCCTCCGCCGGCAATTGACAGAGAAAAACTCGGTACCGTAGCCCCTACTTGAATCATTTTTTTTCTCCGTTTATATTTTAGCCGCTGTTATAAATGACATATTGTGGCATCGAATTTGTATCATTTATTTCAGTCGTCTGAATCATCTTGAGAAATAGAGTTTCTAGACCGACGCTCGAGCTGCAGTCTTATTGTCCCCACGTCAAAAGTAGCGGATTTGGAACGAAATATTTCACAAGTATTCACTATATATTAGTTATTTTGCAAAAAAACCTAAGGAATACATCGAAGGCTTATTGCGTATTGCAACATGTAAAAGTTCTTTATGGATGTCCACTTGTTCGCTGCTGAACGAATTTATGTCTAATAATTAGAGGTCTACGTTTTTGGTACATAGCGCTGTGCACATTATGTTTAAAGCTATTGCAGCGGTTCTACTGGCAGTATTTCTTGTATCGTCTTTTCTTGCATGGCGCTTATCACAAGGTTCTCTAAACCTCAATATATTCACCGGCTATTTTGAGTCTACAGCTATAGCGGCTGCAGAACCATTTGATTTTAAAATTGAATCGTTACACTTGGCATGGAGTAATTTAAAATCGCGCCCTACCCTTCATGCGTCGAACGTTACGGTTGTAGACGGGGTAGGAAAGGTAATCGCATCATTTCCGGATGCTGCCGTTGGAGTAAGTATGCCTGCCTTATTTAAGGGCAAGCTAGCAGCGGACGAGATAACCTTAACAGATCCGAGATTTAGGATAAGCCGTGTAGGTGATAGCGGCTTTCTTTTTGGTTTGAATACCAATAAGCCTAAACCAGCCAGCCCAAAGGGTTTAGATCAAGCTGAAGACCTTTCACAACGATCGTCCTTTTCAGGGCATCTTCCGCCGGCAGATGCTAATAACGCAATTCTGGAAACGATTGTTGATGCTCTTGTCGCGCCGTTGGGTCCGGAAAACATCGGTGGTTATCTTAACAGAATTCACGTTTCAGGGACGACAGTGTTATTTGTCGACGTGGTAGAGGAAGCAAGATGGATCATACCAGAATCCAATTTAACGCTCGCTCGCGATCAAAATGGCATCCAACTTGACGCTTTCCTTCCAATGACCAATGACGAAAAAGTTACTGATCTCCGTGCAACGGGAAAATATTCAATATCTACAGGTGGCATTGATCTGCAGCTCTTGTTCAAGAATCTCAATCCATCAAGCGTTGCAGAATTTGTTCCAAGACTGCAGGCCCTTAGCAATATTTCATTTGGGCTCGACGGCAAGATTCAGTTCAACATGAATGTTGTACAGAGTGGATTCCTGATTAACTGGGTACAATTTAGCATAGAGGGCAAAGCTGGGGACCTCTCAATTCCAACTGAACCTTCAACGGATTATTTTGTGGATTATATGGAGCTAGACGGTAGGGCGGGCAGAGAGCTCGATCGGATTGTAGTTGAGAAACTAAATGTTCATTTGAAGGATGGAGACTCAATCGGTCCGCGCATTTCTTTGCAGGGAATTGGCACGGAAATGAATACTACTCCAAGTATACAGCTAAATGTCCAAATTGATTCGACCTCGCTGGAACAATTAAAAAGGTATTGGCCCGCGGGTGTGAAGCCTAAAACTCGCAATTGGATCAGAGCTAACCTCTTTGATGGTAGGATTTATGACACAGAATTTAAGCTAATTCTTGATGGAGCTTCACTGGAAACGATCAAGCTCACAAGTATTCAGATGACGGCTGGTCTATCGGGGGTAACCGTTAATTATATTAACGGGATGCCTAGGATTCGCGATGTCTTTGGGGTTATTTCACTAACTGAGGATGTGGTTGTCATCAATGTTGGTGGTGGCAAGATAATAGACTCGCTAACCAGAAAGGGTGTGAATATAGAAAGTGCCCATCTTCGCATGCACGGATTAACTACAAGCAATCAAAGAGCTGATTTCAACCTTAGGATTATTGGCTCTTTAGGAGAGGCACTCAGAGTAATCGAATCCGAACCATTACTTTACGCTTCAGCGGTGGGTATCGATCCGTTTGCAGTAAAAGGTGAAACTCAGATTTTGTTATCACTAGAATTCCCTCTTATACCGGAATTGAGACTGGATCAAATTAGTATTGCGGTGAAGGCTTCTCTCAGCGATGTTGACGTCCCTGAAGTGCTGCTTGGCCAGGCTTTGACTGATGGCCAGTTAAGTCTTTCGTTGGATAAGATGGGCATGAACATTGATGGTACAGGCGCTCTTGGAGGTGTTAGAACTGGTCTGACCTGGCGGGAAAACTTTTCTGGCGGACCTTTCCGGTCGCAGTTTGCATTAGACGCCGTCATTGAGAATGAGCAGCGCGGATTGTTTGGGTTGGGGTTTGAACTATTCACGCCGCCTTACATAGATGGTGCGGCTCTAACACAAGTTATCTACACAGTGAATTGGGACAAAACTGCTACTCTAGAAACTGAAGCAGACCTTACTAACACTAAAATGTCAGTTCCCGAGGTTAGGTGGTCTAAGAAACAAGGCCAGAGTGCTCAATTAACGGCCTCAATACGTTTTCTAGAGAACAATCTGAAAGAAATATCACACTTTCGAATGTTTGCTGCTGATGACCTAGACATTAGTGGATCAGCGCATTTCATAGAAGGTGGAGAACTTGAAAGACTGAATCTGACTGACGTAGTTATAGGACAAACAAAGTTAAAGGCTGATTTGCATGTTGATTCTTTGGGGCATCAGACTTGGATTCTTAACGGATCGGTTTTTGATGCGAGAAATGCATGGAACGCGTTACGTAGTGACGAAGATGAGTCTGAAATACAGGTAAGAGACATAAACAAAGGCAAATCAATTAAAGCAAGAACTATCGAGGCTTCGTTTGATGAAGTACGCGCATCCAGAAATGGCCGTATTACTAACGCTAACTTTTATTACAGTAGCGATGTTAGCAGCATAAAGAACCTTCAATTATCCGGTTTGATAGATGGACAGACAGAGTTCTCTTTGCAGCTGTCACCAGATGACGAAAAACTTCGTTTTTCGGCGCGGGGCGAAGACGGGGGCAGTGTTCTGAGTGTGTTGGGCTTATATGATGACGTAGTTGGCGGTCAACTGGCTATATCTGGAGAGTTGTTGCATGGTGGGGGTATTAAAGGTACAGCAACAATCGAAGAATTTAAGCTTGTTAATGCGCCCTTGTTGGCCCGTATTTTATCAGTTGCGTCTCTGACCGGTATTGTAGATGAACTGCAGGGGGATGGCATTTCGTTTTCTCTATTGAGTCTGCCATTCGAATATGAAAATTCAAGACTAAGGGTTTCTGACGTTGAAATGTATGGTAGTTCACTGGGGTTAACTGCCGACGGTATATATGATTTTTCAGATATCTACATCGACGGTAGTGGCACAGTAATTCCAGCTTATGCATTAAATAGTATTCTGGGTAACCTACCTGTTATTGGGGGAGTCTTTAGTGGTGGCGAGAAAGGAGGAGGTGTTTTTGCAGCTACCTATTCAGTGCAAGGCAACGTTCAGGGTGCGGAAGTGACAGTGAATCCGCTTGCAGCTTTAACGCCAGGTTTCTTGAGAAACATATTTAGAGTGTTTAGTAGTCAATCACCCCGGCTAATTGAAGAAGAAAATTAACACACGCCGACTCAAGGAACCGATTCCAGGGTTTTGATTCCGCATACCCAATCTTCACCAATTTTAGTGTGGCTGGGTCTATACAAACTAGCCTTTTACTATCACTAGGGCGTGCTTTTTTTTTCCAGATGACAGCTTAATAGTCCCATCTTTCGCGAAAGTGTTGTCGATTAACAATCCATCATCCATTGCTTTGTTATCATTCACTCTAGCACCGCCGCCACGAATTAGCCTGCGTGCCTCGCCTTTGCTTATAGTCAAGCCTGACCGGACCAATAGATCCGGCAATAAGATGCCATTATCCAGGTTGGATGCATCAATTTCTATAGAAGGCAATCCGTCACCAGGTGTACCCAGTTCAAATGTTTGTCGGGAAGTAGTTTCGGCAAGTGTGGCGGCATCATGGCCATGGAGCAGTTGAGTAGTTTCAAATGCGAGTAATTTCTTGGCCTCATTAATCTCGGCACCCTCAAGAACTTCGAGACGCTGAATTTCGTCGAGAGAAACTTCGGTGAATAATCTTAGAAACCGGGTAACGTCTGCATCATCGGTGTTCCGCCAGAACTGATAATAGTCATAAGGACTCAAACGGTCTGGGTTAAGCCATACCGCTCCGGCTTCTGTTTTCCCCATCTTTTGTCCTGAAGCTGTCGTTATTAAGGGGCAAGTCCATCCATACAGTTCAGTCCCTAGCAAACGGCGGCCTAAGTCAACACCGTTTACTATGTTACCCCACTGATCCGAGCCTCCCGTCTGCAGAACGCAGCCATAGCGTTTATGAAGTTCGACAAAATCGTAGGATTGCAAAATCATGTAGTTGAATTCAAGAAATGTGAGTGGTTGTTCCCGGTCCAGACGTGATTTCACGCTGTCCATAGTGAGCATGCGATTAATCGAAAAACTGCTTCCTATCTCCCGCAAGAAAGGTATGTAATGTAACTCGTCGAGCCAGTCGGCGTTGTTCACTAAGATGGCATCTGTGTCATCCTCGCCGAAAGTCAAGAAATTACCGAATGTTTTTTGGATTGATGAGATATTCGCGCTAATAGCATCACTCTTGATGAGCTTACGAACTTCGTCTTTTCCGGAGGGATCCCCTATTTTTGTTGTACCTCCGCCCATGAGAACAATAGGTCTGTTGCCGGTCTTTTGCACCCACCGTAGGACCATAATAGTCAAAAGATTGCCTATATGGAGGCTATCAGCTGTCGCGTCAAATCCGTTGTACACCGTGATCGCGTTCTTGCTAGCAATGGCGTCAAGGCCGCTTAGATCTGTACATTGGTGTAAGAACCCCCGAGAGGCTAATATGTTCAGAAATTCGGACTGAACCTTTGTCATGTTGTAATCCAGATAATGAATTGTTTTCTTGTGGAAGCACTAAATCAAGTTGACAGTTAATCTACAACGCGAATGATCTATTGACCAACATAGTTGTTATTAAAACTCATTGCAGGGTCGCGTATGGCAGACAATAAGATTTTCAGTATTGGAAAGGGCCGAGCGATAGGTCTGATGAGCGGCACCTCAATGGACGGCGTGGATGCTGCGTATATTGTTACGGACGGTTTATCTATCCAGGAGTTTGGCCCTTCTCTGACATTACCATACAAAGCCGATTTTAGGGAGCGTCTTAGAAATTTTCTTGAATCTGATGATGATAGGTCCAATTCTACAATTACTAAGAAGTTGGAAGCCGATCTTACAATGGTGCACGCTGATGCCGTACGTCAACTTTACAGTGCCATGGGATTGTCGTGTAGCGAAGCAGCTCAAGCCATAGACATCATTGGGTTTCATGGACACACTATTCTCCACTGTCCGCAAGATATGTTGACCTGGCAATTGGGTGATGGAGCAAAACTCGCATCGGTCCTTAGGATTCCAGTAGTTAATGAATTTCGTAGTCAGGATGTAAATGCGGGCGGGCAAGGCGCACCTTTGGCGCCGATATTTCATATGGCGCTTGTAGCAAAACGAGTGGATGCAATAGCTATTCTAAACATAGGTGGTATTGCAAATGTCACTTGGTGCTCGGGCCAGGCAGACATTCCAAATGGGACGGATTCGTCTAATCTAAGAGAACATTTGCTCGGGTTTGATGTGGGCCCCGGTAATGCGCTCATTGATGACTGGATTTACGCGCACACAGGTAAACCTATGGACCGGGATGGTCGGATCGCAAAGCTTGGCAGGCCAGACAAAAAAACGCTACAGGCTATGCTTGAGCATCCATATTTTTTGTTAGAACCGCCTAAGTCACTGGATCGCTATGACTTTACCTTAGACGCTGTCAGGCATCTAAGTTTGGAAGATGGTGCGGCTACTCTAACAGCCTTTACCGCTGCTTGCGTGTCATTAGCTAGTAAATATTTTCCTAGTAATCCAAGGCTGTGGCTTGTTACCGGGGGTGGACGAAGGAACGCTGCGCTTTTTGGTTGGCTTTCACACTATCTTGAGGCTCCTGTCCATGCTATCGAGCACGAAGGCTGGGACGGCGACGCATTGGAAGCACAAGCATTTGGATATCTTGCTGTGCGTGCCTTTAAGAAACTTCCTATCACATTCCCTAGCACAACCCATGTATCGGTTCCGCTAAGTGGAGGCAGTATTCATTACCCAAATTAGATTTTGTCTAAATTACTTGCGCTTAACCGGTTTCTTTCTGGGGCCGGCAGCTATCCTTTTCTCGAGGTAGCTCTCAAGGAGATTTGTGAGCTCCTCCAGGTGGCCTTTGAAAAAATGATTGGCACCTTTTATTAGTTTATAGTCGACAGTTATGTTCTTTTGCTGGCTAAGTTTTTGGAAAAGCTTTTCAACAGATGGTTCGGGAACAACATCATCATTTGTTCCTTGGACGATGATACCTGATGAGGGGCATGGGGCCAGGAAAGCAAAATCATACATATTGGCTGGTGGGGCTATCGACAAAAACCCTTCAACCTCCGGTCTGCGCATCAATAGTTGCATGCCAATCCAGGCTCCAAAGGAAAATCCGGCTACCCAGCAGGCAGGAGCGTTAGGATTTATTGATTGCATCCAGTCTAGAGCCGCCGCGGCATCTGCGAGCTCCCCAGGCCCATTATCAAAAGCGCCTTGAGACCGGCTAACGCCTCGGAAATTAAATCTTAGTACGGAAAAGCCTTTCCTAACGAAAATATAGTACAGCTGATATACAATCGTGTTGTTCATGGTTCCCCCGTGCTGGGGGTGGGGATGAAGAATTATAGCTATCGGAGCCTTCTCATTCTGGCTATGGTGATATCGCCCCTCAATTCGGCCCTCAGGTCCGCTAATAATAATTTCTGGCATAGCTCTCATTTTCGCGGTTAACAAGTAATTATTCTTTGGTGCGCTTGTTTAGGGTAATGCGAGCTTCGGTGCAAATTATTTACTAAGTTATTTGTTAGATAGCAATATTTCCAGTTTCAGCGATTAATAGTCTTATGGGTTCAGCAAGAGAAGTTTATCTAGATTACAACGCGACCGTACCCGTTCGTCCGGAGGTCAGCACAGCCGTGAGGAAAGGCTTGAATCAGATTGGCAACCCTTCTTCGGTGCACACTTTCGGACGCAGCACAAGAACTTTGGTTGAGAGTGCAAGGAAATCTGTGGCTGATCTTGTCCAAGTAGAACCAGCACAGGTTATATTTACATCAGGAGGGACTGAAGCGAATAATCTGGCGCTTTCTGGATCTCAACGTACGATGGGTTGCACGGAGGTTGTTGTGTCAGCAGTTGAGCACCCCTCGGTATTAGAGTCAGAGCCCAGCCCTAATGTAATTCCCGTGGATGAAAACGGAATTATCAAGTTGTCGGAGCTTGAAGTAATTCTGGGGTCAGTTAATCCGCCAGCTTTAATCTCAGTTATGTTAGCCAATAATGAAACTGGTGTATTACAACCAATAAATGATGTAGTTCGTATGGCGCGCAATCATAAGGCTTTTGTGCACTGTGATGCTGTTCAAGCTCTTGGGAAAATGCCACTAGCATTTGATGAACTGGGAGCTGATTTTGTATCTATTTCCGGCCATAAGATCGGAGGATTGCAAGGAGCAGGTGCCTTAATTTGCGCGGAAGGTATTGAAATAGATCCTATCTTGGTGGGCGGCGGACAAGAAAGAAATAAGAGATCAGGCACGGAGAATGTTATTGGTATAATCGCTTTTGGTTCTGCCGCGGCGACAGTACGTTCCAATGATGATGAGATAAAAAAAATGTCTTGTTTAACAAGTCAGCTTGAGTCGGAAATTAGGTCAAGAGTTCCAAAAGCATGCGTTTACGGATCGACGGTAGGCCGTTTGCCAAATACCTCTTGCATCGGAGTTGATTTAGTCAAAAGTGAGGATCAGCTTATTTGTCTTGATCTTGCTGGTGTAGCAGTGAGTGCGGGTTCGGCTTGTTCCTCGGGAAAAATAGCGCCATCACATGTGCTATTAGCTATGGGATGTACAGAGGAGGCTGCAAGGTCCGCAATTCGCGTAAGTATTGGGTATAAAACAACCCAAGAGGATATCAATCGATTTATCGAAGTCTGGACAAGGCTAGTGTTCTCACAAACTGGCGATTCCAGAGGAACAGCGGCCTGACCTTGCTATGCTTTGGCGAACGAATTTTTTTAATTCAAGCGGATGACGCAAGTAATATTCATTAGAAATGACGGAAGTAAGTTGGTAGCTGAAGTTCCAACGGGGGCAACTTTGTTGGAGGTAGCACAAAGCAACGGATTAGACGTTGAGGGTACATGCGAAGGATCAATGGCCTGCTCGACTTGTCATATGGTCATAGCCGAATCGTGGTACAACAAATTACCACCAGCCGGCGAAGAAGAGCTTGATATGCTAGACCTGACCTACGGTTTGACAAGGACGTCCCGACTGGGTTGCCAACTTGTTGTTGAAGCAGAGCTTGATGGTCTAGTGGTCAGTTTGCCACAGATCACTCGTAACATGATGGAATAATGAATTGGCAGCTATGAACTCTATAGGATTTAATAAAGCTAAGAAATCGACCAGGGTTGTTGTGGCAATGTCAGGCGGCGTCGACAGTTCTGTTGCGGCTGCTTTGCTTGCGGAAGAGGGATACGACGTTATTGGTATTACTATGCAGTTGTATGATCATGGTTCTGCGGTAACAAAATCAAAATCCTGTTGTGCAGGTCAGGATATCTATGATGCTCGGCGTGTTGCGGAGAAAATTTCTATCCCACACTATGTGGTGGATTATGAACGGGATTTTAGGTCCAATGTTATGGATGAATTTGCTGCTAGCTACATGCGTGGCGAAACACCAATTCCATGTATTTTCTGTAACCAGACGGTAAAGTTCACGGACCTCCTTGAAACTGCCAAGATGCTAGGTGCGGATGCTATGGCAACTGGCCACTATGTTCGCCGTGTAATTGACGAAAACGGGACGGGGCTATATAGGTCAGAGGATTTAGGAAGAGACCAGAGCTATTTCTTATTTTCAACGACTCGCGATCAACTAGATTTTCTTCGCTTTCCGCTTGGTCATTTTTCAAAGTCCGAAATTAGGCGTATTGCCAATGATGCGGAACTTGAAGTAGCCCGTAAGCCGGATAGCCAGGACATTTGTTTTGTACCCAAAGGTGACTACGCTAAGATAGTGAAACAATTAAGGCCGGACGCAAACGTTCCAGGTCACATTGTTCATGTCGACGGACGTTTATTAGGAGATCATCAAGGTATAGTCCACTTTACGGTTGGGCAACGTAAAGGATTGCGTATTGGTGGTGAGGTAAAGCCGCTGTATGTCGTTTCGATAGATCCAGAAAGTCACACCGTTTATGTCGGTCCATCCAAAGCGCTTAAGCGTCAGATATTTCAACTCCAAAATATTAATTGGTTGGGGCCTGGAGAATGGACCCCGGATTCTGTAGTATCTGCCGAAGTACAGTTACGCAACACGCATACCGCGGTACCCGCAATGATCTATGCACAAGGTGGGTCCCAAAACGCTCTTGTTACGCTTGAGAAACCGGCAGGCGCAGTCTCACCGGGCCAAGCTTGCGTTTTTTATGACCGGGACAGGGTGCTTGGGGGCGGTTGGGTATGCCGAACTAGTGAACACGAGATTCTGCCGCACAACTTGCGGAGAACAACTGCACCGGCGGCGGAGCATGCTCTTTGAGGGAAACGCACGGTTTCCGGCTACACTATTGAAGCTTGGAATTGGTAAGGTATTTGACAATCTGCGGACCGAGCCGTAAATAGCGCTCCATCGTATGTTTGGGGCGGGGTAGCTCAGGTGGTAGAGCAGGGGAATCATAATCCCTGGGTCGGGGGTTCAAGTCCCTCCCCCGCTACCAAGATCGGTTAGGTTTAGTGATTGTAGAACTGCGTTTGACGCATTCTTCGATGATTCAGGCTGGCGGCGGATGCGTGATTGCATCTTGTACCATGGTATCTATAGCCTTCCAATGTGGGCCAATAAATAGCTAGCCTGGTCCAGCCTGATCAATACTAGCCCATTCCTTAAATGAAGTTGATGCATCTACCTCATTCTCACGAATCATGTTACGCCAAACACCGCAACCTTCGATGAAGTATGGGATGCTGCCGCTAAACATTGTGTATGACATAGCCTCGGCTAAATAGGACTCAGGTACCTTAAGTTCATAACACTTTTCTATATGCCATCGAAGGTTAGTCCAGCCTTGCCGACAGGTATGGTTTGCACACATGGCAAGGTTGACGAGTTGGTCATCAATTGCTTGATCAGATAGGAGAGCGTTTAGAGCCTCAAAATAGACTTTTTTGCCGTCATACCAGGGTGCGTGCTGTTGCCAGTGATCTGGTATAAACATGTAGGCTGAAGCACCCCGAGCGAATGCCGCCATACGTGTTGCAACGTGCACATCATTTTCGGCACCTCCCGCGTCAAGAAACTTTTGAAGGTGCTGTGAAGCAATAAATTCATCGCGGATAGTTAGAATTCCAATCCAGACAAACTCCTTTTCTCTTTCAGATAGAAGGCGTTTAGTAAGGGTCAGTGCTGTGTAGCAGGCATCATAGCCCTCTAATAACTCGGGCGCTGTCAAGGCTAGCAGACCGTGGTGGGGTAACAGGTATCCTCGCTTCTCGCGCACATCTTGAAGCCGCTTCATTGCATTGTCTCTTATGGAGTCCGGTTCTTCATTACTCATCGTGATTTAAGTCCTTTACGTTAATGGTCGTCTACCATGAAGAACATGATCTTCACTATCCAGGGAAAGAAATGTTTTATCCACCTGATACAGGTCCGGTATTTGGAGCCGCTTGTTGGGTAATTGGTGGTAACTCTTTAAGAAATGGTATGAAGATTATACCAAGCGCAGAATAGAGTGCCATATACGTCCACATGTCATTAAAGGTGAGAACCCAGGCTTCACGGTCAACTAGTTGTGTGAGTAGTCTTAAGCTTAAACTTTGTATGTGTTCCCCCGGCCCTAGCACCTGCTCTGCACGTTGACTCAAAATTGCAAGCGCATCAGTAATCTGTCCACGATCAACGGTTATATGTTCAGCTAAAGTGTTCTTGTGAAAATCGAACCTATAGTCTTGGAAGGTGGTCAGTAGTGCTAAGCCAATTGCTCCACCCAAACTTCGTGACAGATTATAAACAGAACTTGCCATGCGCACCTCACTAAGAGGTAGCCCCCCAATTGCAAGCAGAGTAAGTGGTAGAAAACAGAGCATCATGCCTATCCCACGGGTGAATTGAGGTAACGCCAAATTAGTTATTCCTACCTCGGCGTTAGAGGTGCTGAATGCGAACAATGAAGCAGTCAGGAAAGTAAGGCCAAGTGCTAAGATTATGCGGCTCGGTAAACGCTGATTCATGTAGCTAGCAAATGGAGCTAATGTTACTTGTGCAATTCCAGTGAACATCATAATGGTGCCGATTTGAGCGCTGTTGTAAGAACGAACCGTGCTTAGCATTGTAGGCATCAGATATGTAGAACCGTATATCGCAGCACCTAAAATGAAGGCGCATAGACAGGTGATGGTTACCCTCTGAAAACGAAATATGCGGAGGTCAATAACAGGTTCAGGACAAGTTAGCTCCCTCCATACAAATAGGATTCCGGCGATAAGCATGACCAAAGTTATACGCACGATCAGATCTGATTCAAACCAATCCTCTTTGGGTCCTTCAGACAGCAGGAACTGGAATGAACCGAGAAATAGCGCTACTAATATGACACCGCCGATGTCTACACGCCGAAGTAGTCGGATTTGGGGTTTATCGATATCGATAAGCATTAGCACTCCGGCAACTACGAGGATGCCAATAGGGATGTTCATCAAGAATATCCACGGCCATGAATAGTTGTGAGTTATCCAACCTCCGACCACGGGACCCATAGTAATACCGGAAGTTGTAATCATTCCTGCGAGGATCACAGCAATTCCATGCTTTTCCCGGGGAAACATAAAGAATATTGTTGCAAAAGAAAGGGGTACGAGACATCCGGCAAAAAATCCTTGTACTCCTCGGAACACTGCCATCGATTCTAAGTTCCAGGCCAGCGCACATAATGCGCTTGCAACTGTGAATAAGGCGACGGAGCCCGCAAACATATAACGCATGGAAAACACTCGGGCGAGCCATGCTGAAAGCGGGATCATGATTACCTCCGAAATCAAGTAGGCGCTTTGGATCCATGCAATTTCTTCGACTGTTGCGCCAAGGCTAGCGCGTATTTCCCCCAGAGAACTTGCAACGATTTGAATGTCAAGAACCGCCATAAATTGACCAGTAAGCAGGACCGCAAATCCTATCCATGTCCTTAGAGGTATCTTAGAGTTCGGTTCTAATGCAGTATTAGTTGTGACCGAAGCGGTTTGGGTCATTTACTTGCTGCCAGCAGCGAGTGCGCCTTTCGCCACAGCTGATGTGTCGATAGATACGATGGCCGACATACCGGGCCGTAGCAAACCACGTAGTGGGTGATCGGCCGTGACAACGATTTTTACGGGAACTCGCTGCACAACCTTTGAAAAATTTCCGGAAGCATTTTCCGGCGGCAGTAGACTGAATTCGGCGCCACTAGCTGGTGCCAAACTATCTACCTTTCCCACAAGCAGTACATCGGGAAACGCGTCGACTTCGATATGTGCTGAGAGACCAGGTGTCAGATGCGTGAGCTGTGTTTCCTTGTAGTTTGCAACTATCCATACATCGGAAACAGGCACTACCGACATTAACGGTGTGCCTGGGCGGACAAGTTGCCCAACTCGAACGCCCCGATTTCCAACCATACCCGACACGGGAGCTCTTACGACGGTATCTTGGAGATCGATTTGCAGCAACTGTATGCTTGCACTGCGCTCTGCTAGCTCTGCCTTGGCTTTTTCTCTCTCTATCTCCAATATATTTTTTTCCTGGTTTGTTGCTTTTAATCTAGCTTCGCTCGCAGTCACGCGAGCTTTTGCGCTGCGTTCTTTAGATACATCTAAGTCGTAGCGTTGGCGTGATGTAACATTTTCTGCAAGCAAACCTTGCGCTCTCTCAAGCTGTTGAATAGCCCGATTGTATTCAGCAAGAGCACCCTCTAGTTCGGCTGCTGCCTCATCTATGAGAGAGCGTTGAAGTTCTATTTTTGTTTCTATTGAGGAGAGCGCGGCAGTATATCTTGTGAATTCTGCCTGGCCTTGCTTTAGCCTTGCTTCAAATTCTACCGGATTAATGCGGGCTAGCACATCGCCCACAGTAACGATTTGATTGTCTTCAACTAATACGTCCGTGATATAGCCCGTTACCCTAGTGCTTATAGGCGAGATGTCAGCTTTGACGAATGCGTTGTCCGTAGTTTCTATGAAGCGCCAAGTTGCCCACCAGTCAAAGAATATGTAACCGCAGAATCCCACAAAAAGTGCTGCGGCGGTTGCTATAGTGACCGTACGGCGAGTCTTCGTCATGCCAATTCTCAATAGTTCGTGTGTCAATAACGAAAGCCGCTTATAGTACACTGTTCTAGGCTGGGATCGTAGCTCTGTCTGGCTATATCCGATTAATCAGTACTTAAGGGCCGATTCGAAAAGAACCGTCTTCTTGCTTTAATGTATCGTAATATCCGGCATTAACTCCCAGGATTCTTATTTGCAGTGGCTTTAACTCAACGATAATTCTAGACATGAATTGTGAAAACCTCACCTGCTAACCTAGTATACGTTAGATTCTCGAATACCGGGGGTAAGGAACGACCAATGCTGGCAATCCATACTTTGTTCGCCACTATCATTAGCAGTATTTTTGTCGGAATTTCGATGCTATCCGGTGCTTGGGGTGCAGAGGACATGTCTGATGGTGAGTTCGGAACATACTCAGAAGAGCAGGCGTTATGCAAGAGGGCGGATTACTCGATATTAGTGAGTGTACATGGCGTTAAGAGAACCAGCGGTACCATAACAGCTGATCTCCACAACGACGACCCAGAGGGTTTTCTAAAAAGCCGCGCGAGGCTCTCACAAACTCGGGTTCCCGCTATTCAAGGTATAACCGAAGTGTGTATCCCCGTGAACAGACCTGGGATTTATGCAGTGGCTCTGTATCATGATAGGGATGCCGATAGAAAATTCGATAAGACCTGGATAGGTCTACCCGCTGAACCGTACGGTATATCGATGGATCCACCTATAAGGTTAGGACCACCACGCCATAGAGACTCGACTTTTCAAGTAAGTGGGCCTCTGACCGAGGTCAGTGTAACTCTAAGAAAGTAATTACTGCAGTTCTGGAAACATTGTTTTCACATGCGTTGCACTCCAACGATACGATAAATACCGCGCAAAGACATCCGATCATAAACTTCATTCGAGTTTGGGAACAGTTTGCCTAGAATCACGGATTCGCTGGTTAAGGCCAGCAATTGGCCGATGTTAAATCCGCCAGTTTTCGGCTCTAGAACAACGTCCGCCTTCAAGCCTTCTAGTGTTCTAGAAGGACTGACGTATAACATGTCACTACTATCAAAACGTGGCATCATGCTGTCGTCGGGCATGAGCAGTGCGAAGGCGTGTGGATCTTCATGCAAATAAGCGGGTTTTACGGTATGCATAGGAGCAGAGACAAAATTCCCTTCCGTTACGTTGATACTCGTCGTAATTGTTAGCACAACGGGCATTTGGTTTTGCTCGCTGGACTTATCCGAGGCGACAAATGGTGACGATATAATCGGGGGAGGCCATGTTAGGGAGTTCAGCATATCAAATGTTTTTTTGAGTTCGGGAGCAATTTCCAGCATACCTTGCTGGTACATAGCTAGGAGTGGGACTAGGAGTTCGAGAGCATCTCTGTTTATGTTCGCTTGCTTCTCATCTTTTAATCGGCTGAAGGCCTCGGTCATCAACGCTAGCATTGTGCGCTGACTTAACGAGTGGGCTACAGATTTGTGCATGAATCGGTTGACGGTTGACGGCGTCAGTCCTGCTGCTTTAGCAAGGCCGCTCGCAGTAAGTCCAGTCAACGTCATCATGGCACGGATTAGCTTACGGGTTTCCGTCTGATGAGCTGAAATAGAAGGCTCTTCCGGACCTATGATTGGTCCGTTTTGACCTTTTTCGCCATCCATATCTTTCTGTGCACCCCTAGTTTATGCAGTTTTATACCAGTAATGTTAATAAAAGCTTTTTTAGGGTATGCAATAAGTATAATACAGAAACCCTAGAAAAAAATAAAAAAAGTCTTATGAGATAAGAAAAGAGGAAAAAAAACATATAAATATGCAAAAATAACTTGAATAACTATGATATATTTGACATACTGATCTTTGTGGAAAGCGCGCCTTGGGAATCGAGAGTATATTGTCCTAGGGTTCGCATTTCTGCCGGGCCACTGGCATGTTGAGCGCCCGTTATTTCGTTTAATCGGTCCTCTCCTCTTTTACTGGACCCGCCTTCGCAAGAGGGCGGGTCTTTTTTATCACTGGCACAACATGCGATACGAAAGATTGTGGTTCTTGAGTCGTTCTATTTATGTATCTTTTGTGTCTTGAATCGCATAGCTTCTGCAATAAGTTCAAATACTAAACAGGTCAGTTCTGCGAAGATGAAGGATACGGGCCAGCCTTATCCCGCCCTCTTTTCCTCTTTCCAAATCGGTTCTTTTCAATTGAAGAACCGCGTTGTTCACGCGTCCATGTCAACTCGTTTTGTGGACCGTAGCAGAGTGACACAAGCCTTGATTGACTATCATGTGAATCGCGGCCGTGGCGGTGCCGCCATGACTATTACTGAACCCTTGAATATGCTCTCATTTCAAAATAGCGCTCATAAGGCTAACGTATTTGATGGCACAAATAGTGATGCATTGAAGCAATGGGCAGAAGGCGTTGAAAATGAAGACTGTCGGCTTATAGGTCAGGTTCAAGATTCTGGTAGGGGTCGCCACGAGCAGGGCCGTAACTTAGTAGCGATTGGCCCATCTGCCTTGCCCGACGACCTAAGTTGGACGGTACCTCATGTTCTTACGTCTAGTAAGGTCGAGCAAATCATAGCTGAGTATGCCTATTCGTCCCGGTTGCTGCAGGTTGCGGGATTCAGCGGTGTGGAGATATCAGCAGGTCATGGTCACCTGTTTCATCAATTTTTCTCGAGGTGGTCAAACAAAAGAGAGGACAAATATGGTGGTGATCTGGATGGCCGGACCCGACTGGTCCGGGAGTTAATACTAGCAATTCGTGCGGAGTGCGGGAGGAAGTTTATTATTGGGATAAAGCTCCCCGGCGAAGACGGCCTTAAGGGGAGCATTGACCTTGATGAGGCCTATTCCATTACCAAGAAGGTAGCCGCAACAAATGAGTTAGATTACCTAACTTTTGCATGGGGCACTCATGCGGACACTCTTGATCTCCATCTACCTGACTTGCATGGAGAGCGGGCTCCTTATTTAACGAAGATTAAAAAGCTTCGGGAAGCTGCACCAGGTATCCCTTGCGGGGCGCTAGGACTTATCACCGATCCTAACGAAGGCGAGAAAGCACTAAACGACGGTACCGCTGATTTAGTGATGTTGGGAAGGCCTTTAGTCACCGATCCGGCGTGGTCAATAAAAGCCCAAGAAGGGCGCGAGGCTCAAATCAGGTACTGCGTTTCAGGTAACACCTGTTGGCACCTTATAACCGGTGGTGCGAAGATTCAGTGTGACAACAATCCGCGTGTTGGTAGTTCCGACGAAGCAGACTGGTGGCCGACACAGGCGTTGCAGAAGCGCAAGGTGGTAATAGTCGGAAGTGGAATAGCGGGACTAGAAACTGCATGGGTTGCTGGTGCGCGTGGGCACGATGTTACGGTATTTGGTTCGTCATCTGAAGTTGGTGGTAAGACGAGATTACACGCGGAACTACCGGGAGGTGAAAACCTAAGCAGTATCTATGATTACCAAAAACTGTCTGCGGACCGCGGTGGCGTCAAGTTTGAATTGAACCATCATGCAAGTCTTGATGACGTTCTTTCTTTGCATCCCGAAGTTGTAGTACTTGCTGCGGGTTCTCATATGAGTTGGCCATCGTTCCTTCCAGAGGAATACGAGGATGAAGGTATCTTCCTTGATCTTCGTACATTAATGGGCAGCCTTATAGGGCGTTCGGCAGTACAACCAGGGACTGTAGTCATTTACGATCATGACCATACAGCAATGACTTATGCTGCAGCGGAATTTCTAAATGACCAATTTGATCGTGTTATTATACTAACCCCTAGAGAACGTATTGCCAGTGATGAGAGTTTGGTCAATCGTCAAGGCATTTATCGAAGACTGCATAAGAAGCGCATTGAAATTGTAACATCTGGGGAACCTCTAGGATCTTCTAATTTTGAAGATGGCCAAGTGACGTATGCGAACGTTTTCACGGGGGATGAATTTGTGATTGAAAATGTTGCGCTTTTGACTTATGCGACTTCGCGTGTTCCCAATAATCAACTCTCGGCACCTATTCGTGAAACAGGTGTCGATGTGCATTTGGTTGGTGATTGCTACGCACCTCGGTTTGTTGTAACAGCTACCTCCGAAGGGCACACCGTAGGCAACACTATTTAAGAAGATGGCTAATCAAGATTGCAAGTTATCTGCTCCATTTAGGCTGTGGATGATAGTTATTACATTTGTCGTCGTTCTAATGGGTACTGTCGGAGTTGCCGCGTTCATTGTTAACAACAAAACGGAAAAAATATCTGTCCTTCAATCGAACATAATTGTTCTTGAAGACCAAAATTCATTACTTAGAACTGAAAAGGAAGCGGCTGCTTATCAATTAGAGTCAATTGCCCAAGAATTAGAAATTAATAAGAAACCAATAAGAATCCGATCTCCTGTGGACTTTCCGATAATGCGTGTAATGGCCAAACCAGGTGACACGGCGGAAATTCTGGCGAAACGGGAAGGTTCTACAATAGAAGTCCTTAGGGCATTGAACCCATGGCTAGAAAATGAAGAAAAACTTATTGTTGGACAAATGTTTTGGCTTCCAAAGCGATAAAAACCGCGAAAGAGTATTGGGCTTTAGCTCATCATTAGTTGGCAATAAAACGTCTTCCTTCGCCATTCCACAGGTTAGCTCTTTATGGCCGGGGCCAGTGCGAATGAATTTTTATTTTGTAGTGGATAGCATTATGAAAGGTTCAACTGCCACTAAATCTTGGAACCTCACAAACTAAAATTTTTCTTTCGGTAATTGATCCGACAAGCATTTTATTCTCGTACGCTACTGCCACACTTCCTGCCGAGAATTCCTCTCCATGATTATAGTAGATCTCGTCAATCGTTAGCTCGTCATCTTCCTCGTTAGTCTGCAGTCGCAAGATATGTGTTGGCGCTATGTTCTCAGAATCGATGAAGTGCCGAATCAGTGATATTGTGTTTGGATGACCAGCTAGCCATATCCTGCCTTCACTATCGACGTCGAGGTTGTCGACACCGGTATCTAAGTCCACCGTTTTTGCATGGGTCAGTTGACCTGTTGCTGTCTCTCTCTCAAATATTTGTATGCGTCTTCCGATTGTCTCACCGACAAATAACTTTCTTCCATCTTCTGCAGCGCTGATCCCGCCAGAGGATTTCAAGTCGCTAACAACCTCTCGCATTTCATTGCCATCAAAGTAAATGAGAGATGAAAGACCGCGAGCAAAAACCGTTTCTTGTATTCGTTCGAACTGATTGTGCGCTCCTGAGTCGTTTGCCACATAAAACTGGTTGGGGCCTACGGCAACTAAGTCGTTCGGTGCAAATAAAAGTGGGTCTCTAATGGTGGTGCTGTGCGAGAAGTTTGTATTGCTATCTTTTTCGAAGACTTCCACGTCTTGATCATTAATGACAAAGAGCCTCTGGAGCCCATTCTTATCAGTAAAAAGACTCATACCGTGCGGACGAAAGTTTGCAGGATTTCCTGTGGTAGCAGACTCAAGCTGCCATCTTTCCGCGTTTAAGTTTATTTTCTTAATACTTCCCTTTACATCCTTACCTTCCACTAACCCACGCCGGTCCAATGCGGACAAGTAAGCAATTCCGTTATGTCTATCGATTAGAATGTCCTCTGCGCTATCGCCAGCTGTATCCAAAGAGCTGCATACACCTGCATAATGTGGCTCGAGTTTCTTAAAGAATCCTGCATTACTTAAGAGAGCAACTACTGTAATTCCCATAACAAGGAAAATGAGAGCAACAACGCTAAGAAACTGCATTAATAGTCTTTTCATAACTTTATTAGCTCTTTCTATTCCAATATAAGAGAGTGAACCTATCGTCCTATCCATTGAAGTTGCACTTCAAACACCTCCTGATAACTTGACTTTAGTGCTCTATCCACATCTTCCATTGTTATATCAATTCCGAGGTCGTTTATTGAGGTGATACCATGGCTATCAAGTCCGCAGGGAATAATTCCAGAATAGTGCTCTAGGTTTGGGTTCACATTTAACGCTATGCCGTGATAACTTACCCACCTGCGGAGCCGTACACCAATCGCTGCAATTTTCTCCTCTCGCCCACTCCGTCTGACAATCCAGATTCCGACTCTATCGCGGCGCCTATTCCCGCATATATCAAGTTGTTTCAGTGCGCGTATTATCCATTCTTCTAGATTCCATATGAATTTTCTCACATCCGAACCACGCTTTTGGAGGTTCATTAATACATATGCCACTCTCTGGCCTGGGCCGTGATATGTATATTTTCCTCCCCGACCTGTTTTGATAACTGGAAATCGATGCTGATCAATTAGATCAAGTGCGTGAGCACTTGTGCCTGCGGTGTAAAGCGGTGGATGCTCGAGAAACCACAAGAGTTCAGGTTGTTTATCATCGTAAATTCTGCTCACACGGTTTTCCATTGAGATGATGGCCTCACCATAATCCACCAACGCTATACTTTGACGAAATTCAACTAATTGTTCAGTCATTTTACTCTGCAACTATTCATGGAACCTACCTGCATTTCTCGGAAGTGTTGAACTGCACTAAATCCTAATTATAGGGTCCCTTGTCATCATTCCAGCGATTTGCTATGTCCGCATGCTTCTCTGCACGGTTATGTTAACCCTGCGGGCTATGAGGGGCGGTCGTGGCGGAACTGGTAGACGCGCAGCGTTGAGGTCGCTGTGGGGTAAAACCCGTGGAGGTTCAAGTCCTCTCGACCGCACCACTCTTATTCTTTCTTAACCTTGAGTTAGACACTCGTTCAGTCTATCACGATTCTTTATTAGGTAGGCTCGGCCGTCAAGCTTTCCAAACGACTGCGTGCAGATGACCACGGGTCCGTTTTAAGGTGTTAATCCGTTATTTATAGAATGTGTTGAAGTAGATCCTATCGAGTGCACTTGAAAAGTTGGCTCGTTACCTTACGCGATCCCCTCAGTGACATAATCCGCAATGGCCAGACAAGAAGTTAAACCCGGCGACTCAATGCCATAAAGTGCAATATACCCTGAGATTCCTGTTTCTTTAGGGAGTTGTATTACAAAGTCTGCAATTGGTTTACTGGGTGCCTGAAGTTTAGGCCTAATTCCAGTGTAACCTGGCATCAATCGTTTCTTATCTAAGTCGGGAAAGTACTGCCTTACTTCCTCATAAAATATGTCAATCTTCTTTTCGTCAATATCATAATTGATGTCGTCAACCCATTGGATGTCCGGACCAAAGCGTCCCTGCGTTGATAGGTCTAAAGTGTAATGTATTCCGAGGCTAGCCGCAGAAGGAAGCGGGTACACAAGTCGAGAAAATGGAGGAGGGCCCATTAGGTAAAAATAGCTACCCTTTGCGAAATAAACTTGGGGAATTAGGTTTTCGGGTATTCCTTTTATTGTTTGACTCAATAAATGGGCACCAAGACCTGCCGCATTAATAACGGTGTTGCATTCCACTGAGATTGGGTCAATTCCGCCGATATTCAGAAGAATCCGTTCTTCTCTAATTTCTCCTCCAACTACTGGGCTATTTAGAACAACTGTTGCTCCGTGGGCTTCCGCATCTCCCTGTAAAGCAAGCATCAAATTATGACTGTCAACTATTCCAGTTGAGGGTGAATAAAGGCCGCCCGCACAAACTAGATTCGGTTCCATTGTCTTTGCTTCACTGGATGTCAGGTAGAGAAGGGGAATTCCGTTGCCAGCTGCATGTTGTTCAAGCTCTCGTAATTGTTGGATCTCTGTTTCATTCTTGGCAACAATAATTTTACCCGTTTTTATTGTTGCCACTCCCATATCCTTGCAAAAGTCATACAGCATATCGCGTCCGGCCGCACATAGACGAGCTTTGAGGCTGTTATGTGTGTAATAAAGGCCAGAGTGAATAACCTCACTATTGCGCGAACTTATTCCCGTACCGATAGCATCTTGAGAGTCTAAGACAAGTACGTTGCGGCCACCACGCGATAGCGCACGCGCGATAGACAACCCTACCACTCCCGAGCCAACTACAACACAGTCCGCCGTTTCACTCATTTACGGGAACTATTTCTTGGAAAGGCGGAATTTGTTTGAGGTATGACAACACTTTCTATGAAGCCTGCTCTACAGTTTTGTACTAAAACCTACCACAACCGAATGGGTGATCTAAACGCAGAAGAATTCAAGAGGTGCGGGCTAGGTCTGGCTTGATTAAAAAAATAAGTGCCCTAAACGGAAGCAAAAGTCCTAGTGCAATCGCTAGCTTTATACCAAGGTCACCGATAGCTATTGTAACCCAAGGAACGCCGGTTCCTGCAAACGCGATCGAAAAGAATATGGCTGTGTCGATAGCCGATCCTGCGGTCGAGGAGACAAGAGGCGGCTTCCACCAAACACGTCGACGAAGACAATCAAAAACGTATACGTCAAGTAATTGTGCGACTAGGAAAGCGAGACCAGAAGCCAATGCAATACGCGCTGTGGCTAGCCATATCGATAGCCCGATAGCCAATGCAAAACCCGCATAAACAACACGTCGAGCTAATGCGGGGCCATAACTTCTATTGGTGAGGTCTGTGATTAGAAAAGATATGGGATATGTTAACGCGGCCCATGTCAGCCAGTTATTGATAGGAAACTGGACTAGGAAATTCGAGCTAGAAACAACGATTATCATTGCAATTATTGGTATGGCATACTTGCCCATGATTATATGTTCCTTGTAAAAGGAGTGGCCTTGATCAGCTGTACATAGATATTGTTGGTGTTGTTAGGGTTGCAAACGTTTTGTTCATCATTACTCGTTCCTGACGTCAGCTTATGCGCATCGATCAAGCGCGCTACATTATTATTATAAATATTGGGATTGAACCGTAGAATTCATGATTTCAGAAGCTAAATGATTGTATTTACTTCGCCATACATTGGGAAACAGAAACAGTCAAGCTGAGGCAAGAGAGTTGCATGCCTGATGGTAGAAAGCCACCAAGACACAAAAACACCAGTAACTCGGTGGTGGAATTTCTCCAGCGGGTAGCGGTAACAAAAGAATCGTCTCAAGGGCATCATAAGGGCCGATTAGTGTTTGCCATGGATGCCACGGCTAGCAGAGGGGCTACTTGGGACCACGCAATAGATATTCAGTCGGAGATGTTTTCGGAGGCCTCTACCCTAGGGGGGCTAGACGTTCAACTAGCATATTACAAGGGTTTCGGAGAGTTTAACGTGAGCTCTTGGAACTCGAATGCTGCAACTATGATTAAGCTTATGTCATCTGTGCGCTTTGCTAGTGGTCGCACGCAGGTTCAGCGTGTTCTATTGCACACGCTCGATGAGACGAAGAAAAAGCGCGTTAATGCATTGGTATTTGTAGGCGATTGTATGGAAGAGAATATAGATTTGCTTGCTGATGCTGCGGGACAATTAGGTTTATTGGGAGTTCCAGCTTTTATCTTCCAGGAAGGAAAAATGGATTCAGTGGAAATTTCTTTTAGACGTATCGCTCATCTGTCTGGTGGCGCCTATTGTCAGTTCGACGCAGCAAGTCCCATGAAACTTAGAGAGTTACTAAAGGCCGTTGCCGTGTACGCTGCTGGTGGACGCCGAGCGATGATAGAGTACGGAGTAAGAAAAGGGGGTGACATTTTCCTGCTCACGAACCAGATAGATAGGGGTCAGTAAGTTGTTGCAGATAACCCTACTTGGGCTTGGACTTCTTGTCGGCCTTTTGTTGCTGCTGCGCTGGTACGCAATGGTTAATGTCCGAGTTCTGAAGAAGGCAGCAATCTGGATCGCAGTAATCATATTGTTATGCCTGATTATCTTTTTTGCTATTACCGGCCGTCTTGGCATTGCACTTGGCTTTTTGTTTGGTCTTTTCGCTTTTGTTAGTCGAGCGTTAAATATCATAAGGACAGGACGTTTTTTAGGCAGAATTCTTGGCGGAAATATGTTTGGATTTGCTACACCGCCTGAGAACAAGAACAAATATGGTCAAACTTCAGAAGTTAGTGCCGAATATCTAAGCATGGAATTAGATCACGACTCTGGACAGATGGATGGGAAGATCCTTCGTGGCAATCATGCTGGCAAGTTATTAGGGACGATGAGAATTGATGAACTGTTACAGTTCTGGAAAGAAGTCCAGATGGATGGTGATTCTGTTCAGCTTCTTGAGGCCTATTTAGACCGGAGTCATTCCGGATGGCGTGAATCAGTGGACTCGGAAACGCATTCAAAGGGTAGGTCTGACCTCAATAGCACCATGACTGAAAAGGAGGCACTCCGTGTATTAGGTCTAAAGCCTCAGGCGTCGATTGAGGAAATCAAAAGCACTTATCGTCGCCTAATGTCGAAGATGCACCCAGATCACGGCGGTTCAGCTTATCTAGCCTCGAAGGTAAATTTGGCAAAAGAATTTTTGTTAAAAAGGCGTTGATGCCTGTTGAAACCATACTTAGGCCGTGGCACAAAATGATTACGTATAGACACTTCCAGCTAATGGATGCCGGTTGTCTTTTGCACGCTACCTTCAATTAGGATCAATAATGGGACGACCTATTTCCAAAGCAGTATTTCCAGTTGCAGGTTTAGGAACACGGTTCTTACCAGCTACGAAGATAATTCCCAAGGAGATGCTTCCGGTCGTTGATAAACCACTAATACAGTATGCGGTTGAAGAATGTTTGGCGGCAGGAATCACTGAATTTATTTTTGTTACTGCGACAGAGAAGTCAGTAATTACGGATCATTTTCTCAATGCGCAAGACCTGGAAACTAAACTGATACGGCGTAGCAACTTAGAAAGTCTAAAAGTGGTTCAGGAAATATCCTTAAAACCTGATTCCATCCATATAGCTGTTCAATCAGAGCCACTAGGTTTGGGCCATGCCGTGTGGTGTGCAAGAGAAATAGTAGGTGATGAACATTTTGCGGTCGTTTTACCCGATGATTTAGTCCTTTCGAGGGAACCCTGTTTAAAGCAGCTCATAGAAGTCTATGAGAAGGTCGGTGGTAATGTCGTCGCGGTTGAGGACGTCCCTCGAGATAGTACCAATAAATATGGTATCCTAGATGTTCTGAAGGAGAGCGACGGTGTAGTGCAGGCAAAAGGGTTGGTTGAAAAGCCTGATGCCTCAATAGCACCGTCAACGCTGGCCATTGTTGGACGTTATCTTCTTGCTCCCAGCGTTTTCGCGGAATTGGGAAAAAATGTTGAAGGTGCCGGTGATGAAATTCAGCTAACAGATGCTTTGGCTAGAACAGCTCACGCGACCACTTTTTACGGTTACAGATTTAATGGACGTCGATTTGACTGCGGAAGCAAGGGGGGGTTTTTGGAGGCTAATGTCGCATTTGCACTAAATCATCCAGATCTTGCAGTAGACGCTCGCGATCGAATTTCCGCCCTATTAGCGGAGTCGTGACGAAAGGATTGTTGTCTTATGCGTATCGCAATGATTGGCACGGGATATGTTGGTTTAGTTTCTGGCTCCTGTTTCTCCCAATTTGGGTTTACGGTGACGTGTGTTGATAAAGACGAAGAAAAAATCAATGCATTAAAGAAGGGTAAAGTTCCTATCTTTGAGCCCGGCCTAGAAGAATTAGTAAATGAGAATATGGCGGCTGAACGTCTCTCTTTTTCCACTGATCTTCCTGGAGCCGTAAACGATGCCGATGCGATATTTATTTCTGTGGGCACACCTAATCGTAGGGGTGATGGTCACGCGGACTTAAGCTATGTCTACGCTGCGTCTGAGGAGATCGCACACGCACTTAAGGGTTACACAGTTGTTGTCACAAAATCTACAGTGCCAGTTGGAACCGGTCGTCAAGTAGAGAAAATCATCCGCGAACTTTGTCCGAATGCTGATTTTGATATTGTTTCGAATCCAGAGTTTCTTCGCGAAGGATCTGCAATAGACGATTTCATGCGACCCGATCGGGTAATCATTGGCACGGACAGCTCTCGTGCGTGTGAGCTAATGCGGCAGCTCTATCGAGTTCTGTACCTCATCGAAACACCGATATTGTTTACGGATCTAGAGACATCTGAACTAATCAAGTATGCAAGCAACACTTTTCTTGCAACCAAAATAACTTTTATTAATGAGCTGGCGGACCTTTGCGAAAAGGTTGGGGCAGATATTCACGATGTTGCTAAGGGGATGGGTTTGGATGGGCGCATAGGACGAAAGTACTTACACCCGGGACCCGGATACGGAGGCTCTTGCTTCCCTAAAGATACACTTGCTCTTGCTCGAACTGCTCAAGAGGTAAGGTCTCCGTTACAAATTGTAGAGGCGGTTTTTGAGATTAATGAAAAGCGGAAGAAGCGCATGGCTCACAGAATTATAGAGGCATGTGGTGGCTCAGTTGTAGACAAAACAATTGCTATATTGGGGCTGACCTTCAAACCCAACACGGACGACATGCGGGACTCCCCGGCACTATATATAGTAGAGGCTTTGATTAGCGCCGGAGCAAAAATTAAAGCTTTCGACCCCGTCGGTATGAATGAAGCCAGGAAAGTCCTACCAAGTGTTAAGTATTGTAGTGACGCATACGATGCAATGGATAGGGCGGACGCCGTGGGTATTGTTACAGAATGGAACGAGTTTAGGAGTTTGGATTTGAACCGCGTAAAAAGTCTCTTAACTAATCCTATCCTAGTTGATTTTCGTAATATTTATTCTCCAAAAGATATGGTTGAAGCAGGTTTTTCATATTCTTGCATTGGTCGTTCCATCCGTAAGGGTTCTGTATGATCGAGAGACATCATTTTCATCCGTCAATACTTCGTGAGTACGATATACGCGGAATTGTTGGTGAGACTCTAGACACTGTGGATGCCTATGCGATCGGAAATGCTTTTGGCAGTATAATACGGCGCCGTGGCGGTAACCGTCTCTGTGTGGGTTACGACGGGCGTGCGGCGTCACCCGTATTAGAATCCTCCCTCATAGAGGGGGCTTCGGCTACTGGCATTAACACCGAGCGGATCGGACTTGGTCCTACACCGATGCTATACTTTGCAAACACGCTGCGTCAGACGGATGGTGCGATCATGGTTACGGGGTCGCACAATCCTCCCAACCACAATGGATTCAAGCTTGTGCTTGGTTCCAAGCCTTTTTTTGGTGACGATATTCGGTATTTGGGCGAGGTTGCTGCTGCCGCAGATTTTGAAGAAGGTTGTGGAAAGGCGAGTAAGGTTGAAGTATTTCAGGATTACATCAATCGGATACTGCGAGATAGCAGCGGCTCATCTAATTTGCGCGTGGTTTGGGATCCTGGAAACGGCGCTAGCGGAGATGTAATAACGAGTCTCGTGAAAAACCTTCCTGGGGAACATTTAGTTATAAACGGAGAGGTTAATGGGGAATTTCCTTCTCATCATCCTGACCCTACGGTGCCAGAAAACTTAGTCCAGGTTCAAAATAGGGTAGTTGAAGTGGGGGCTGACCTGGGACTTGCATTTGACGGGGATGGTGACCGCATAGGTGTCGTTGATGGCCATGGGCGCATTGTATGGGGCGACCAGCTCATGGTGTTTTTTGCTGAAGATGTGTTGCGGGCATGTCCTGGTGCCTCAATTATCGCCGATGTAAAATCAAGCAATGTATTTTTTGAGGAAGTAAAACGTTTAGGCGGTAATCCAGTAATGGGTCGTACCGGCCATTCTTTCATCAAAAAGCATATGTTAGAAATAGATGCTCCGCTGGCAGGAGAAATGAGCGGGCATATTTTCTTTGCTGACCAATACTATGGTTTTGATGATGCTGTTTATGCTGCAGTTCGTCTCTTAAGGCTTCTCGATCAGGATTCTGACCGTTCCTTAGCGGAAAGGTTGGATGCCTTGCCAAAGATGGTTAGCACCCATGAACTTCGATTTGATTGTCCCGAAGAACGCAAGTTCAAAGTTATTGAAGAAATCAAAAAGCAGTTGCGGGATGAGGGTGCTCAGCTGATAGGGGTAGATGGTGTTCGTGTGGAGGAAAATGGTGGATGGTGGTTACTGCGTGCTTCCAACACCCAAGCTGCATTAGTAGCGCGCTGTGAGGCTAAGTCGGAAAGTGCTCTCCGGCTTCTCCGGACTCGTATCTCGGCAATTCTAAAGTGCAAAGGAATAGAAGTTTAAATCTAACCTCAATTAACAAATGTGAAGGCAGGAAGGTTCTCTAGTTTGAACCACGTTCGATATTATTGTTTTAATTGTCTGGCACTCGGTAAAAGCTTTTTCTAATATTTGGCATGCGGCACCGGTTTCGATTCTCTGTAATCCTCTTATCTGGGCCCGATACAACTTCTGGGCTTTTTTGTCTATTCCCTCTATATGTGCGTAGGCTTGTGGGTATTGTCCTTTTAGGCGATTAGCTTCTTTTCGTGCAAGGACTATTGCCTGGTCTCTATCCGAGTATGCCCCGACTTGAATTCCCCAGTTTCTTAGCATAGCCTCATCTAAGTAAGGTCTATCTTTCATATTGATTGATCTAGATGATTTGTCTGCTGATGTATCTAGCAAGGGCTTACGGCTAGGCATTGGTGTCTGGCTATAATTGGTAGCCGCAACAAAACCCCTATTCATAAGGGTGCGGACATGACGGTCCCGCTGTTTTGCCGTTCTGCCACCGAACATAACTCCTACAATTCGATTGCGGCCTCTGAAGGCTGAGACAGCAATATTGAAGCCAGACGCCTTAATGTAGCCTGTCTTTAAACCATCAGCCCCTTTGTAGTCTCGCAGGAATTTATTGTGTGACCTGTGCGTAGTACCTTGGAATGTGAATCGGGTTCTTCCAAAATAATGGTAGTACTCTGGGAAATCCCGATAAAGCCTTATTGCTAGCTTCGCTATATCACGTGCTGTACTGAGCTGACGTCGATTAGGTAATCCTGACGCGTTACGGAAATTCGTGCGGCTCATACCTATTGCCGTAGCTTTCATTGTCATTAACTTTGCAAATTTACGCTCAGTACCCCCTAAATGTTCAGCGATCACAACGGCAACGTCATTGGCCGATTTTGTTATTAGGGCTCGAATAGCTGTATTCACAGATATGCTGGAGCCTGGTTCAAGCCATAGTTTTGAACTAGGCTGTCTTGAGGCACGGGCTGAAACCCTCATCGACGTAGTTAGTTGTATGTTGCCATCAGCCAGGGCTTCGAACAGCATGTACGTTGTCATCATTTTTGTCAGGGAAGCGGGGTAATTACGAGTATCTGCATTTAGTTCGTGGTAAATGCGGCCTGTCCTTACATCAATTATGATAGATGCATATTTTGCAGATGCAGAGGAGAGGAAGAGACCCAGTAGAATTGCCGTAGCGGCGAAGAAAGAACTCAGTTTAGTGCACATAAGTGCTATCACCAGTATTCGCCATTAGAGTCAGTTTGTACCTTGTTCTACCGATAGGGTATTTCAGGCTAGTTATCGAAGACTTTGTTGCCATCCGTTTGAATCTATAGGTATTTTAGTTGAGTTAAGAAATTGTATATGCTTGCTTAAGAATGAAGTGATTTTCTAAGACTGAAATACTAACTTAGGTGAGCGATGTGCTATGGCCCCAATCAATATTAGAAATTCACATTAGGCTATAATTGATATCTATACGCTTTCGCCTATTAGACTGTTAGTATGATCATTCTATTTTGTTTAGTGATGGTTGGTTGTAACGAGTGTGGGATTTGCGTAGTGAGATAATGAGCAAGCTTATTTACTTCTATTCTGAGGTTGAGATGCTACTGGATAGAGGAACGTACCTAACCTCCGGTGATGAAGATATCAACGATGGCAATGATGATCGTCGGAGTACTAGTGTCGTCTTGGAGACTCGTCCAAAAGTAAAAAAGCCTTCAATGTATAAGGTTTTGCTGCTGAACGACGATTACACCCCAATGGAATTTGTTGTTCATATTCTAGAGCACTTTTTCAAGAAAAATGCCGACGAGGCAACACGGATCATGCTGCACGTCCACCAGAAAGGCGTGGGCATATGCGGTGTTTACACATATGAAGTTGCCGAAACAAAAGTAGGTCAGACAATGGACCTGGCGCGGAAGCATCAGCACCCACTGCAATGTACCCTTGAGAAGGAGTAATTTTCTTGTCCATGTTATCGCAGAATCTCGAACAGACTCTTCATAGGGCTTTGGTTCTAGCATCTAGCCACAAACACGAATATGCAACTTTGGAACACCTGTTGCTAGCTTTGTGCGAAGATCAGGATGCCGTAGCGGTGATTCGTGCGTGTGACGTAGATTTGGATAAGTTGATGCAACTATTGACAGATTTTGTGAGCCAGGATCTTGTCCAATTAGCAGTAGGGGCTAATCAAGAGCCCCAACCCACAGCTAGTTTCCAAAGGGTTGTTCAACGCGCTGCAATTCACGTCCAGTCTTCAAATCGAGAGGAAGTAACGGGCGGCAATGTGCTGGTAGCGTTATTTTCAGAGCGCGAGTCCCACGCGGTGTATTTCTTACAGGCCCAAGAAATGACTCGCCTGGATGCAGTCAACTATATCTCTCATGGTATTGCAAAGCGTCCCGGGATGGAACAGGCCGGACTTGTAGACGGCACGGATAATGATGCGGGAGATGATGATGCGTCAAGGAAGGGGCAGGGTGCACTTGCCGCCTACTGCATAAATCTAAACGAAAAGGCGTCCCAGGGAAAAATTGACCCGCTAATTGGTCGTCAGCGTGAAGTCGACCGTACGATCCAGATTCTTTGCAGGCGTAATAAGAATAACCCGCTATATGTTGGTGATGCCGGGGTAGGTAAGACGGCAATCGGTGAAGGCCTTGCCAGACGCATTGTCAATAAAGAAGTGCCAGACGTGCTTCTAAATGCCGTTATTTTCTCTCTCGATATGGGTACGCTTCTCGCTGGAACAAGATATAGGGGGGATTTTGAGGAACGCTTGAAGGCGGTCCTAGCAGAGTTAGAAAAAAAAGAGGATAGCATCTTATTTATCGATGAAATACATACCGTAATCGGCGCAGGTGCGACGTCTGGCGGTTCAATGGACGCGTCAAATCTTCTTAAACCTGCATTAGCTTCTGGTAATCTTCGCTGTATTGGCTCTACAACTTATAAAGAGTATCGCAGTTACTTCGAAAAAGACCGTGCGTTGGTGCGTCGTTTTCAGAAGGTTGATGTTACTGAGCCGTCTATCGAGGATACAGTAAAAATTCTGCGCGGTCTTAAGGCTTACTATGAGGAGCACCATCAAGTAAAATATACTCAGGAATCACTACGAAGTGCGGTAGAGCTATCCGCTCGATATATAAATGACCGCAAGCTCCCGGACAAAGCAATAGATGTTATTGACGAGGTTGGTGCATCTCGAATGTTGTTGGCCGAACACAAACGAAAAAAGACAGTTTCGGTCAAGGATATTGAGAGCATTGTAGCAAGCATTGCCCGTGTACCTCCAAAGTCGATTTCCAGAGATGACAAGGAATCTCTAAGAAATCTTGAACTTGATCTAAACAGGATGGTATTTGGCCAGGATAAGGCAATCATAGCCCTTGCAAGTGCGATTAAGTTGTCTCGGGCTGGTCTGAGAGAGCCGGAGAAACCGATTGGATGCTACCTTTTCTCTGGTCCTACTGGGGTAGGTAAGACAGAGGTGGCCAAGCAGCTTGCGGCTAGCCTAGGCATAGAGCTTCATCGTTTTGATATGTCCGAATACATGGAGCGCCACTCAGTTTCCAAACTTATTGGTGCGCCTCCTGGCTACGTTGGATTCGATCAAGGTGGACTTTTGACGGACGCGGTGGACCAGCATCCACATAGTGTATTGCTTTTAGATGAAATTGAAAAAGCACATCCCGATTTATTTAGTATTCTTTTGCAGGTTATGGATCATGGAAGGTTGACAGATCACAGCGGAAAGAGTGTTAACTTTCGAAATACAATCCTCATTATGACCACAAATGCTGGGGCTTCGGAACTGGCTAGGAACGCTTTGGGATTCGAGCGTGATGGGCGAGAGGGTGAAGGCAAAGAAGTGGTGGAAAAAATGTTTACTCCAGAATTCCGGAATAGACTTGACGCGATAATCACCTTTAGCAGTCTTCCATCAGAAGTAGTGCTTATGGTGGTGGATAAATTTATTATGCAGCTTGATGCGCAACTTTCTGATCGTGATGTAGCAATTGAGCTCACGGCAAAAGCCCGTGAGTGGTTGGCACGAAAAGGCTATGACAAGCAAATGGGTGCCCGGCCTCTGGGTAGACTTATTCAATCAAAGATAAAAAAACCACTGGCTGACGAGCTTTTGTTTGGCAAATTAAGTGCGGGAGGATTGGTCAAGGTTGGCGTACAGAGTGGGAAATTGAAGTTTGATATTGTATCTAACAGCAAGAATACTGAAGCAAGTAATATGAAAAACAAGAAAGCTACAAAGAAGTCAGCTGTTTCTAAGATACCAAAGGTTACCGAACTCGCACGTTAAAACGTCAACATTAATATGAACCAGAAATAAACCCCCGCATTGCGCGGGGGTTTATTTGCGAAAGTTATTGGAAAATTATACAGAATAATACATGTCAAATTCTACTGGATGGGGCGTCATCTCAAGGCGCGTTACCTCTTCCCACTTCAATTCCAAGTAGCCATCGATCATGTCATCGGTAAATGCATCACCCTTTTTCAGGAAATCCCGATCCTTATCTAGTTCCTCTAAGGCATCTCTCAGAGATCCACAGACGGTCGGAATACCTTCCATTTCTTCAGGAGAGAGATCATACAGATCTTTATCCATGGGATCTCCCGGATTTATTTTGTTCTCTATACCATCCAAGCCTGCCATCAACATTGCAGCAAAAGTGAGGTACAAATTTCCTGCCGAGTCTGGGAAACGGACTTCTACGCGTTTTCCATTTGGACTGGACACAAATGGTATGCGGCAAGCAGCTGAACGATTCCGGGCCGAGTATGCAAGAAGGACTGGAGCTTCAAATCCCATTACCAGCCGCTTATAGCTATTAGTTGTCGAATTAGAGAATGCGTTGATCGCCCGAGCATGCTTCATTATTCCGCCAATATAATTCAAGGCTGCCTCGGATAAATCAGCATAACCAGATCCCGAGAATGCATTATTCCCTTCTTTCCAAAGAGACTGGTGAACGTGCATTCCTGAACCGTTGTCTTGGAAAACTGGTTTTGGCATAAACGTAGCCGTTTTACCGTAAGAGTGTGCCACCATGTGAGTGGCATATTTATATAATTGCATATTGTCTGCCGTTGACACTAGCGTATCGAACTTTAAGCCAAGTTCGTGCTGGGATGGCGCTACCTCATGGTGGTGTTTTTCCATAGAAACGCCCATTTCTTCCAATACCGTTACTATCTCAGCCCTTATGTCATTACTGTTATCAACCGGCGGAACTGGAAAGTAACCACCTTTTGCGGGCGGCCGATGGGCGTAATTCCCTTCGTCATAACTGCGCCATGAATTGTATGGTGCTTCTTCACCATCTATCTCATAGGCCATAAGGTTTTGGTCTGCGTTCCAACGCACATCGTCAAAGATGAAAAATTCTGCCTCCGGTCCAAAATATGCAGTATCGGCTACTCCGGTGGATTGCATGTATTTTAGTGCTGCTTTTGCAACGCCGCGCGGACAACGGTTGTATGGCTGTCCCGTTGTGGGTTCGTATGTATCACAGGTAATAATCAGTGTTGGCTGTGCAGTGAAGGGATCCATAATCGCGGTGGTTAGGTCCGGTCTTAAGTTCATATCGGACTCAGAAATATTCTTCCACCCAGCTATAGAAGAACCGTCAAACATGATTCCTTCATGCAACAACTCTTCGTCAACTGTCTCGACTGTTTGCGCAGTATGCTGCCACTTCCCCGCGGGGTTGGTGAATCGAAAATCAACGAATTTTACGTCATGTTCTTTAATTAGAGCTAAAACTGTTTTTGCATCCGACATTGGCCCTGTCCCTGTTATTTAAAGCTAAACTTTATGCAAAATGGCGTTTAGAAAAACCCCAAGTACTTCAACTAATGGTGACTAAAAAACCTATCTAACAATCAATACTTCAGGCGGATCTTATACGGCTTCCGCCCCACGCTCTCCGGTTCTAATTCGAATCGCATCTTCTATAGCATACACAAATATCTTTCCATCGCCGATCCTATCCGTATGTGCAGCTTGCTGAATTGCCTCAACAGCCCGATCCAGCATACCATCTTCTAAAACCAATTCTATTTTGACCTTGGGCAGAAAATCCACAACATATTCTGCTCCTCGGTATAATTCGGTATGGCCTTTCTGCCTGCCAAACCCTTTTGCTTCGGTAACTGTGATGCCCTGGAGGCCAACGTCATGGAGTGCTTCTTTGACCTCATCTAACTTGAATGGCTTAATAATAGCTTCAATCTTTTTCATCGCTATTTTATCTCCTCTAACCAGCCGGGCTTAAGTACAATGCCAGGTACGCAAATTGTCATAAAATAACAATTCAATTTTCATGCCAGTATATAGTTATCATTATTTCATTATAAATCAGATACTTATGCAGACTTCTGTGTGCTCCATGATGTCCAATCTGCTTAGTAGATAGTCACTCTGATGAATATTTAGGCAAATAACGTCGCGCAGTGATTAACATGACTGATCCGGTTGCTTGACTGTGTTCAAGATTGGGTTTAGAGCGGCTCGGCCGGCGGGTATAGCTCAGTTGGTTAGAGCGCCTGGTTGTGGTCCAGGAGGTCACGGGTTCGAATCCCGTTACTCGCCCCATCTATCACTGCTATGTTTGCAAGCACCTCAGACAACGGTAAATTAATACCGCGCATCGAAGTAGTTGATATAACTCATTTTTTGTTGACAACAAGGTTAGATTGTAAATACTGCGCGTTCTTATGAAGGAATGCGCGTGCTGTCTTGATAGGGCTTTTAGGGTTCATGGCAGTGCAAAATGGAAATAGTGATTAATATGAAGACCTATTCTGCAAAGCCGTCGGAACTTACTTCAAGTTGGTTTTTAATAGATGCCGAAGATGTTGTGCTAGGGCGTATGGCAGCGGCGATAGCAATAATATTAAGAGGTAAGCACCGGCCGATCTATACACCACATATTGACACTGGCGATCATGTCGTTGTCATTAATGCTGAAAAGGTCAAATTAACGGGTAATAAGACTGCAACCAAAACATACCATTGGCATACAGGTTATCCAGGTGGAATACGTGGACGCACGGCATCACAAATCCTAGCAGGGAAGCATCCCGAACGAGTTGTGGCAAAGGCCATTCAACGTATGATTCCAAGGGGTGCTTTGGGGCGCAGGCAGTTGCAGAAATTGAAGGTATATGCTGGTCCTGATCACCCTCATAAAGCCCAAAATCCGGTTGTCATTGATATGGCGGTCAAGAATCAAAAGAATAAGAGGGGTGATTGATGATGTCTGCGGATACCCAGTCCTCAGCTGCCACAGAACCGGCCGAACCAACTTCGGCCTTGGCGGGTCTTAAGGTTAGTGACGTTGATCCGACTCTAGTACAGACAGAACCCAAGCGTGATGAAATGGGTCGTTCATATGCTACCGGTAAGCGTAAAGATGCCGTCGCAAGGGTTTGGGTGAAGGCAGGGACGGGAAAAATTACTGTTAACGATCGTGATTTTGAAACTTATTTTAGTCGCCCGGTGTTACGAATGATCATCAATCAACCTTTTGAGGCGACGAATCGTGAAGGACAGTTTGATATTTTCTGCACGGTTTCCGGCGGTGGATTGTCTGGTCAGGCTGGAGCAATTAGACACGGTATTTCAAAAGCTCTTACTTTCTTCGAGCCAGATTTGCGTGGCACGCTAAAAGCAGGCGGTTTTCTTACCCGTGATTCGCGCGTGGTAGAAAGAAAGAAATACGGTAAGCGTAAGGCACGACGCAGCTTCCAGTTCTCCAAACGTTAGGCACAAATCCATTGCTTAGTTAGTAGGGCCGCCAGGCGTTGGCTAGTGACCCAATGGCGTGTCTAAGTGGCCTATGTATTGTGTTAAGCTGGCTGCAGGCATATGTACATGGCTGCGCATTGAAGGCTGTAATTCGTAACAAACGTGTCCAGAGGCGGTTTTTATGTCAGAATCTAATAAACGGGTTCGCGTCGCTGTAATTGGAGCAAGCGGTTACATAGGTGCTGAGTTAGTGCGTCTTCTGGCCAGTCATCCTGCCGCGGATATAGTTGCTCTGACAGCTGACCGTAATGCTGGCCATAGTCTGGAAACGTTGTTTCCTCACTTGGCAACTATAGAGCTTCCAAGGCTTGTTAAGATCGAAGACATTGTGTGGAGAGACGTGGATTTCGTGTTTTGCTGCTTGCCTCATGGTGTCTCCCAAGAATTGATCTTAGGTTTTCCCGACCACTTGAGGATTGTTGACTTATCGGCTGATTTCCGTCTGTCTGTGGATTTGTATGAGGCGTGGTACAAACATTCACACCTAGCGCCAGAGCTTCAAAAAGATGCTATATACGGTCTGACGGAAATTTCACGTGACAGCATTCGCAGTCCAAGGCTGGTTGCTAATCCCGGTTGTTATCCAACATCAATTCTTCTTCCGCTTATCCCGCTTGTTGAAAGTGACCTTATCGAGGACACGAGTATCATTATTGATTCAAAGTCAGGAGTGTCGGGTGCCGGTCGGTCGCTGCGGAAATCGTCATTGCATGGAGAAGTTTCGGAGGGTGCGCACGCATATGGAATTGCCGATCACTTTCATACTGCTGAAATAGAGCAAAGCCTTTCAGTCGCGGCGGGTCATCCAGTCCAGGTCAGCTTTACTCCTCATCTACTGCCCATGAATCGCGGCATATTGAGTACAATTTATGTTCAAGCTAAGGGTGATGCAGCTGTAGAGGAATTGAAAGGTGCGCTGAAAGATAGATATGCTGATGAACACTTTATCAGAATAGTTGATAGTGATGTTGTACCGCACACACGCCATGTGAGGGGATCAAATTACTGTCTAATAGGCTTATATGCCGATCGAATTTCTGGTAGGGCGATAATATGTAGTGTTGAAGATAATCTCGTAAAAGGTGGCTCTGGGCAGGCTATTCAGAACATGAATGTTATGATGGGACTGGACGAGACCTGGGGTCTTGACCAAAAACCTATTTTTCCTTGAGACCGGATGAGCACTTCAGAACCTCTAATTCTTCCATGGAATAAAACTTGGCCAACCATATCCCAAAGTGCCTTCGTCGCACCCACGGCGAGTGTGATTGGCGATGTTTATGTGGGGGATAGCGCAAGCATATGGTTCAATGTTGTATTAAGGGGCGACGTAAATTCAATTCGTATAGGTTGCCGCACAAACATCCAGGATGGAACGATAGTACACGTTTCTGCGGTAATGCATCCTACGGTGATAGGTGATCGAGTTCTAATCGGTCATGCGGCAGTTATACATGCTTGCACGCTGATGAATGACTGTTTTGTCGGCATGGGGGCGATAGTGATGGATGGGGCGGTTGTTGAGGAGAAAGCGATGGTAGCTGCGGGAGCGCTGGTACCCCCAGGCAAGAAGGTAAAGAGTGGGCAATTGTGGGCGGGAAGACCAGCAAGGTACGTTCGTGATCTCACGAGCGCGGAGCTACGGGAATTCAGCAAGCAAACAAGAAGGTATGTTCAGCTAGGAAAGTCATATAATGAGCTTACGAATCATAACGGATAGGGGAATATAGCGCTCTTTACGCTGGTTCAAGCGAGAGCCTGCTTGACACAAGACGTTGTGAAAGAGGTCTCCTTGAGACTTGCAATAGATATGCAGGAAGGCGCCGAAAGCTTAATGCGATTTATGTCACATTATAGCTAATTTGCTTGAGACAACGGCCATTCTCTTTGCCCTGTTCTTAATAATGAACAATTGTTTCTTTTGCGCGCTTAATTTAGCTCGTCAATATTTCGAAAGATTTATGTTATAACAACTGTTGAGTTTTTTCAGAACGGTGTAAGGGTATGCGCTATTCTGTTTGCGGTTTAATAACGGTTCTTGGGGTTTTTTCTAACTTAGCGATTCCGGCCCCTTTAGATATGAGATAACAATGTTGTAGTGAGTGGAACCAGATTGCTTGTTACTTGGACTTTATGATGGGGTTTTACCGAGATGATGGCTGGATTCAGTGACAGATCGATGGTCGGTGCAAATCGGCTGCAGCCCGTGTTTAGGACAGTATTTTGCGGGCTAGTGCTTTTTCTTGGCGGGTGTGAAGCGGTCAAGAATGCTGCCACAACGGTTACGGACCGTGTTGATAGTCTCTTCGGGGGGACCGAAGAGACGGAGCAACTTTCTGGGCAAGATGATGGCTCATATCCTGACTTGGCATCTGTTCCCGATTCCGGGCCTTTAGTGTCATCGCAGGAACAACTCAAAACTGCTACCAGTGGTCTGGTGGCAGATCGCGAAAAGGTAGGATATACGGAACAAGTTGCGCGAAGCGAGCCGATTAATGTCAGGCCCTTGGATGAAACCAGGTCAATCCCTGGCGGTTCTGGAACTATCCCCACGGCGCCTGCTGCGGTTTCGCTGCCAGCTGGTCCTCCTGTGCAGAGTGCTGCCGGTCGGCCATCGTTGGCGGAGAGATTGGGGGCTGCTCCACCGCCACCACCTCCACCTGCGGTAGTTTCGCCTGCCGCGGTTAGTGGAGAAATGTCCGCATCCGTGGCAAATTCTGCTGTCTCTTCTACTATACTTCCATCGAGCATAGATACTTCTTCAACACAAATTGCTTCGTTACCAAGTAGTCTTAACAGTTATGACCCTGGAACTTTTTCTGTGTCTAGCCATGTAGCAACTATTCAATTTGAGTCTGGAAGTGCGCAACTAACCAGTCAAGATAGGAGTGCTCTGGAGGCCGTGCTCAAATTGCGAGAAGAGTATGGTGGATCAATTCGTGTTATTGGACACGCTTCTAGCCGTACCAGAGATCTCGATCCAATGAAGCATAAGCTGGTGAACTTTAGAATTTCTATGTTACGTGCTAACGCTGTTGCATCGGAACTGCTGCGCAAAGGGCTGTCGGCCAAGAACCTCTATGTGGGGGCGGTGTCGGATAGTGAGCCTGTTTATTATGAAGTGATGCCAGCGGGCGATGAGGGTAATCAGCGTGCTGAAGTCTACTTAGACTATTAGCTTTAATAGCTGTTCCTTGTTGGGAAAGCGATTGAAAATAGTTATTTGTCATACAGGTGACATAATTAATCTAGATACATTGCCGGGTGGGCTAATGCTGTCCCGCTCTATGCTAATCAATTGAGTTTTGGTTGTAGCCGTGGATCATGAATTCCACAGAATCAAGAGATTGCCACCGTATGTGTTCGCGGAAGTGAATGCGATGAAAGCGCGCGCGCGCGCTGAAGGCGAAGACATCATTGATTTCGGAATGGGTAACCCCGATCTACCAACACCTTCTCACATCGTGGAAAAATTATGCGAGGTTGCTCGCGATCCCAAATCACACAGGTATTCGGCATCGGCCGGAATAAAGGGTTTGCGTCGGGCATTGGCAGCTTATTACGAGAGACGTTTTAATGTCTCACTAGACCCTGACCGTGAGGTCATTGCCACTCTTGGGTCTAAAGAAGGATTAGCGAATCTTGCATCGGCCATAACTAGTCCGGGCGATGTTGTCTTAACTCCTAACCCTAGTTATCCGATTCATCAATTTGGTTTCATAATTGCTGAGGGTTCAGTCCTGCACCTGCCGGTTATGCCTGATAAAAATTTTTTACGTGCTTTGGAACTAGAGACCTTGCAGAGTTCGCCTAAGCCAGTAGCTTTGATATTAAACTATCCCTCGAATCCGACCGCCCTTACAGCCGATCTGGATTTCTACGGCGAGGTTATAGATTTTTGTCGGCATCATAGAATCTATGTTCTTTCGGATCTGGCTTACGCTGAAATATATTTCGATGAAAATCCGCCACCCTCAATTCTTCAGGTCAAAGGTGCCAGGGAAATTGCTGTAGAGTTCACGTCAATGAGTAAGACATACAATATGCCAGGGTGGCGTATTGGATTCGCTGCCGGTAATGCAAAGCTTATATCGGCTTTATCAAGGATAAAGTCCTATCTTGATTATGGCGCATTTACCCCTGTCCAGGTTGCGGCTGCCTCTGCATTAAATGGGCCGCAAGAGTGCGTAGAGCAAACTCGCAAAACGTATAAAGATAGGCGCGACGTCTTAATAACGGGAATGGAGCAAGCCGGATGGTCCATTCCATCGCCGCCAGCCACAATGTTTGCTTGGGCGCCCATTCCAGATGCATTTCGCCATTTGGGATCCCTCGAGTTTTCAAAGCTCCTCCTCAAAGAGGCTAAAGTAGCAGTATCGCCAGGGTCAGGTTTTGGTGATAATGGTAATGACCATGTTCGTATTGCCCTCGTCGAGAACAAGCATCGCACTCGACAGGCTGTACGCAATATTAAGCCATTCATGGGCAGGGCAAGCACTGTACTTGAGCAGGCTGAGAGAGAGAAGGCCAAGGGGTTGTGAGCGATTCACTCAAGATTGCCATTGCTGGTCTTGGAACAGTGGGTACAGGCACAATCGATTTACTTCAACGTGGAGCTGAAGACATCGCTAGCCGTTGCGGTCGGCGAATAGAGATTGTTGGTGTTTCCGCCCGCGAAAAATCTAAAGGCCGCGGTCTAAATCTTGATGATTTTAGTTGGTTCGATGATCCAGTTAGTATGAGCTCAGATAGTGATGCTGATGTAATTGTCGAATTGATAGGCGGTGCTGATGGAGTTGCAAAGGGAGTTGTGGAAGCGGCAATTCAATCCAGTAGGCACGTTGTTACGGCTAATAAGGCGCTAATTGCCGAACATGGAAAGTCGCTAGCAATACTGGCAGAAGAAGCAGATGTCTGTCTCGCGTATGAAGCCGCCGTAGCTGGCGGAATCCCGGTTATTAAGGTTCTGAAGGAAGGGCTTGCAGGGACACGAATAGGTAGATTGTACGGAATTCTAAATGGGACTTGTAACTACATACTGTCCGGGATGCGAGACACAGGCCGTGACTTTTCTGATGTTTTGGCTGAGGCGCAAGAGCTTGGTTATGCTGAAAAAGATCCTAGCTTTGATGTAGATGGGGTTGATGCAGCGCACAAGCTTGCCATATTAGCCTGCGTGGCATTTGGTGCAAAACTTGATTTTGACTCGGTGTTTATCGATGGAATTCGCAGCATGTCCTCGCTGGATATAAAATACGCAGAGGAGATGGGATATAGGATTAAGCTTATCGGAATTGCTCAGGTACATGGAGATCAACTAGAACAACGCGTGCACCCATGTTTAGTACCTTCAAACTCTGTTTTGGCTGCTGTCGACGGTGTATCTAATGTGGTTGTTGCTGAAGGAGAGTTTTTTGGTCGATGCGTGCTTGAAGGCCAAGGCGCTGGTCGTGGTCCGACCTCATCGGCGGTAGTATCCGACTTAATGGATATTGCTTCGGAGCGTTTCACACCGACCTTTGGATTACCCGCTAAACTACTAAAATCATTAACTTTAACTCCCATAAATCAAAGGAAAGGGTCGTATTACGTGCGATTAAAGGTCTTGGATGAAACGGGGGTAATGGCTGATATCGGTGCCGCATTTAGAGATGAAGCTATATCGATGGAATCAATCCTCCAAAGAGCTGAAGATGCCAATGGAAACGTTGACGTTGTTATCGTAACTCATAATACGGTGGAAGCAGATATTACTCGTGCTTTACGGAATATTTTTATGAGGGAATCCGTCGTCGAAGAACCGCAGATAATTCGAATCGAAAGTATTGGAGTAGACTGACGTTCATCAGGATAGTTGGCTCGCTCTGGAACGCCGGGTGTGAGTTGTCTTCTGAAGATCAAGTGCAATAGGAGTTAGTAAGGTATGTCTCTGCAATTAGATTCTTCTTTCAGTAATGTCTTGGAACGGAATCTAGCTCTTGAAGCTGTTCGTGTAACAGAGGCAGCTGCTCTATCTGCTTCTCGACTTATGGGACGTGGTGACGAAAGGGCAGCAGATCAGGCTGCCGTGGATTCAATGCGCCAAGCACTTAATAGCCTC